>OKRY01002182.1_pt1 | contig 15485 bp, 15 predicted proteins | sample 1601121 | NCBI WGS metagenome assembly OKRY01 (sample SAMEA3541546, study PRJEB24748) | human gut metagenome | biome: human gut; feature: human-associated habitat; material: faeces | place: China | collected 2012
CCAAACAGCATGAAGGCTGCCGTAAGGAGTGCTGTGATGGAAAAAAATAATTTATACGTGAACTTCATTCAAACGATACCCCACCTTATATACCGCTATAATAATATTTTCCCAATGTAGCTTTTTCTTCAGCCGCTGTACATGCAGGTCCACCGTGCGGCTCTGTCCCATATATTCACCGCCCCATACGGTCTCGTATATAGTCTCCCGGTACAAAGCCCTGTTTTTATTTCTTGCAAACAATAACAGAAGATCAAATTCCTTCGGTGTCAGATAGATTTCTTCTCCATCCAGTGTCACTCTGTGGGATGCCGTATCTATAGTTACATTGTTGACCTGTATCATCGTCTCCGTCTTATGATATCTGCGCAGCACTGCCTCTACTCTGGCCAGAAGCTCCACGATCTCGAAAGGCTTCGGCAGATAATCATCTGCGCCCATGCGAAGCCCTTTTACTTTATGTTCCGTAGAACCCAAGGCTGTCAGAAAGATCACCGGAAGCTCACAGGCTTTCGCATAATCCATCAGTTCATAACCATTGATTCCCGGCAGCATGATATCCAAAAGTGCCAGATCGAATTTCTCCCGCTCCATAAGATCCGCTGCGGTCTGTCCGTCCGGTGCCCAGGTGCACTGGTACCCGGCTCTCGTCAGATTGATCCGGATCAGATTGGCAATGGGCTCCTCATCTTCTGCAATTAATATTCTAAGCATTTCCCTGTCCCTCGACCACATTTCATAAGCTCACGAATTCGTGCTATCGCACTCTGCATCCTGCTTCGCAGCCGCTTGTTTTATAATACGATTTCTCCGTGCTATCGCACTCTCGAAATCGTAACAGACATTCACAATCCGGACTACCGTCCTACTTGTTCATGTCTGTTTACTCCCCTCATAGAAAGTACACCTTGCCTGCAAGCAGTCATGTGGACTTTCTATGGGTGAGTTTATTATAGCATATCTCATCTTTGTATCCAATTTGTATCATCTATTTATTTGGCACTATTTTTTCGTCCGATCATACCATATATTAAATGAATTATTGGAAAGGATTGCTATGAAAGACTATTCTTTTGAAGAACATTTTGAAAAATATCCACTGGCCATGGCCTATGTTCCCTGGCAGCATTTCACCAAAATGTATGAGAATCTGGAAAAAGGCTACCAGGCGGGTACCATTTTCCCGGAGCTTGACAAACCTTTTACCGGAAGGAGATGTGTAAAATGAACAGTGAAGAAAGAATGCTGCACGACATCGGCATTGCCGACTTCGTTCTGACGGATCTGATGCTATATCTGGACACTCACCCCACAGACCGGAATGCCATGGAGTATTTCAACCATTATGCCAGGATCAAGACACAGATGGAGCGGGAATTCTCCAGAGAATATTACCCCCTGCGGAAAGATCTGGCAGAAAGTAACAAGGAGTGGCGCTGGGGCAACGCTCCCTTACCCTGGGAAGGAGGATGTAACTGATGTGGAGTTATGAGAAAAGATTACAGTTCCCTGTAAATATCAAGGAACCCAATGCCAAACTGGCCCAGGTCATCATCTCCCAGTACGGTGGCCCCGACGGGGAAATGGGTGCCAGCATGCGTTATCTGTCCCAGCGTTATTCCATGCCCTTTAAGGAAGTGGCAGGACTGTTGACGGATATCGGAACCGAAGAGCTTGGACATTTGGAAATGGTTGCCACCATCGTTCACCAGCTGACCCGTGACCTCTCCATGGAAGAGATCGAGAAAAGCGGATTTGCCAATTATTATGTGGATCACACCATTGGTGTCTGGCCTCAGGCAGCAGGCGGTGTACCCTTCAATGCCTGTGAATTTCAGGTAAAAGGAGACATCATCACAGATCTGCACGAAAATATGGCTGCGGAACAGAAAGCCCGCTCCACCTACGACAACATTCTGCGCCTGATCAAGGATCCGGATGTCTGTGAACCCATCAAGTTCCTCAGAGCCCGGGAGATCGTCCACTACCAGCGCTTCGGTGAAGCCTTGCGCATTGCCCAGGATCACCTGAACTCCAGGAACTTCTATGCATTCAATCCCGGATTTGACCGCTGTGATTCCTGCGAGACCTGATAACTTTTTTACCATGCACGCTTCCAGAATCCAATTTTGTATCAAAACAATTTAGAAAAGGCTGCCGGTTCCGAATCCTATAATTTCCGCTTCGAAACTGGCAGCCTTTTTTCAATTTTCAGAATTACCTCTTTCCGCCGGGTATTATCTCTCTTCGCCCATGAAGAACAATGCCAGTGTTCCGGGGCCGGAATGAGAACCGATGGTGGGGCCCACATAGTTGATGAGGAAGCTGTCCATGCCAAAACGCGCCTTTACCAAGTCTCTCACCAGTTCCGCCGCAGGCAGATCATCACCGTGGCTGATGAAAACAATATCGTTCTGGTCACGGTAGGATCCCATCTTCTCCTCCATGTAATCCACCAGTGCATGCAGAGATTTCTTACGTCCTCTTACCTTACCGATGACAATCAGATGTCCATCGTTATCTACATGAAGCTCGGGTTTGATACCGGCCAGTGTTCCTACAAATGCCGTAGCCTTGCTGACACGTCCGCCGCGGTAGAGGTGATACAGATCATCCACGGTAAATACATGTACCAGATGCAGACGATTATTCTTCACCCACTCTGCCACTTCTTCCATGGATTTGCCCTGATCTCTCAAAGTCACTGCCTTGTGGACCAGCAGTCCCTCTCCCAGAGAAGCGCACAGACTGTCGATCACGATGATCTTGCAATCGGGCTGTTCCTCCATGATCTCATCCGCCGCGATCCGCATGCTGTTGTAAGTACCGCTCAGTCCGGAGGAAAAAGCGATACAGAGGATCTCTTTATTTTCTTTCAGATATTCCGTAAAATGAGCCTTTGCCTCCTCAGGGTTGACCTGGGATGTAGTCGGCATCTTGCCCTGTCTCATCAATGCATAGAATTCTTTTTCGGGAAGTTCCTGTCCTTGTCCATAAGTCACACCATCCATGATATAGCTAAGGTTCATGCATCCAAGATCATGTTCCTTCAGATACTCTACCGGCAGATCAGCAGTACTGTCTGTAACGATTTTAAACATTGGTTACCCTCCTGATGCTATCAATTTTTCCTAAGCATACATCAAAAGGGCACCCATTTCAATTTTCGCTGACAAAAGTGATACATTTTGTCACATTTTTCTGGTTCCTGGCATTCTTCCACGGAAGAAACGATTTCTCATTTTTGCTCTGTCAAAAGGAATCAGCGGATACAGATAGCTTTGTCCGGAGATTGTCTTATTCGTAAGGAGCGCCAGCGCAAATATAATCAGTCCGGCAATATAACCCAATATTCCGAAAAGCTGTGTCAAAATCAGATTGAGGATCCGCATAAATTTCAAGGCATAACCCAATTCATAATTAGCCTGCGTGTAATTAGCAATGGCCACAAATGCCATGGCAAGCATAACCTCACTGGAGAACCACCCACTCTCCACCGAAAATTCTCCCAGCACCAGCGCCGCCATGACACTCAAGGGAGTACTCAGCATATTCGGTGTGTTGACCGCCGCCAGCCGCAGTCCGTCAATGGCCAGCTCCAACAGTAAAAACTGCAGGATCAGAGGCACATTGGGATCCTCTTTCAGAATAATAAATTCCAGATTCTCTGGGATCCACATCCGATGATTCATAAGGAGCAGATATGTGGGTGTCACGAAATACGTGAGCAGTGCGATCAGGAAACGGGTCAGACGCAGATACGTTCCGGTGACCGGCGGAAAGTAATAATCATCCGCCTCTTCCACCACATCAAAGATCGTGGTGGGCAGGATCATGGCAGAAGGGGAATTGTCCACCAGGATCACCAGATTGCCTTCCAGCACCTGGGCTGCCGCCGTATCCGGCCGCTCCGTGTATTTGAACTTCGGAAACGGATTGTACCACTTCCGCTGGTACAGACATTCCGCCAGGCTTTCCTGATTCATGGCCAGAGCATCCACCTGAATGGAACGGATCCGTTCCCGGATCTGCGTAAGAAGTTTCGGATCCACACGGCTCTCCATATAACACAGTACGATATCTGTTCTGGAATTCTCCCCGGCATTAAGCATTTCCATATGAAGATCCGTACTACGGATCCTGCGGCGGATCAATGCTGTATTGAATACCACTGTCTCCACGAAGCCGTCCTTGGATCCCCGGAGTACCTTGTCCTTGTCCGGCTCCTCCACCCCTCTGGTGGGATAGGTTCTGGCATCGATCAACACCGCCTTTTCATAACCGTCCAATAACAGGACAAAGACGCCGGACAGCAAAGCTCCCAGTATTTTCTCCCAGGTATCGTCCAGATCCACCTCCACGTAGGGAATCGCGATTTTGGACATCTCATGGGCATCCTTTGGGAAGTCCTCCGCCTTCAGATCCATCAGATACTGTAATATTTTCTGCATCAGTTCGTCCTTGCAGAAACCATCGATCAGATACATGCAGGCATCGGTGTCACCGAGACGAATCACCCGGTGAATAATATCGAAATTGGTTTCCAGTCCCATCAGTTCATCCACATACTGCATATTCTGCTGAAGCTTTTCCGATATTCTGACGAGCTTTGGTTGTTTGTTCTGTGGCATAAAAAATCCCCCTTGGGTCTATGATCTAAATTTCATCATGTCCCATTCGGGGGATTTTATTCTGCTATTTTGTTGTTTTACCTGTTACTTCGTGGTGCTTCCGAAGCCGCCGTTACGGATTCCTTCCGCATCATCATCTTCCGTGATGCCATACTGCATAAAGATTCCCTGTGCAAATCCGGTTCCCGCAGGAACCTCCACGGTCTTGCCTTCATTGGAATCATTGGTAATCTTCATGAAGATATGTCCTTCATTATCTGAAAAGAAATAGTCACTGTCAATGATGCCCACGGTATTGTTCATCTGCAAACGGTATTTAAAGCCCAGTCCGCTTCTCGGATAAATCTGTAATACCCAGTCCTCCTTCATTTCAGCACGAATGCCGGTAGGAATCTTGATGGTCTCTCCCGGGGCCAGGGTAAAGGCAAACGGTGCGAAGAAATCATAGCCTGCGCTTCCTTTCGTGGCTCTCCTGGGAAGTTTTAAATTTTCATACATTTCCTTGATCTGTGCTTCCGTATACTGAGGATATCCCTCCTGCATGGCAGTCAAAAACTGCCCCGGACTTACAAAATGAAATTTTGCTATTCTGTGCATTGTCTGTTCTTTCCTTTTTCTTCTTACATTACCGGCTGAAACCAGCCGCTTCCTATGCGTAATCCCCGCAGTGCAATACCGGCACCCGTCTATGGTCACTGGCCAGGGTCTTCTTCACATCGATCACCCGCTGGTTCTTACTGCCCTTCCACAGGAGCTTTACATCTTTTTCCTCCACATGGAATTCACCGTCTACTACCACATCCACATACTGCATCACCGGCAGATCACAGATGTCTTCCCAGCTGTCCCCGGTGTACATCCAGATCGTTTTCGTGGGATACTTTTCCCGGATTTCACTCATGAGTTCTCTGACATCCGCCCGGTTCACGGGATGCATCGGATCTCCGCCGGAAAAGGTAATACCGGAAATGTACGGCTTTTCCAGCTGTTCGAAGATCTCCTGTTTTGCGCTTTCGTCAAATAAGAGTCCTCCGTCAGGATCCCAGGTAATAGGATTCTGGCATTCCTTGCAGCAATGGTTGCAGCCTGCCACCCACAGTACGACCCGCAGACCATCGCCGTTCAGCATATCGTCCTTGGTTATATTATGATATCTCATTTATCTGTCCATCCTGTCTCTACATACTTTTCCGCTCTGCGATCTCCGCCATCTTGGCATCGTTCAGTCTTGTATCTCCATGTACTCTGGAGTAAGACAGATAGCCGTTCATGCGGTCGATCTTGGTCAGATTCCGGCTGCCGCAGACAGGACATACATCCATTTCCAGTTCCTGATGTCCACAGTCGTCGCAGTAAGCCAGAGACAGATTTACACCCTCGTAGAAGCCCATATCCATGGCTCTGTGGATCAGTGTCTTGATGGCTTCGGTATTGTAATCAATGGGATATTTTACATACTGGATCTTACCGCCGTTGCTCAGATCCCAGAAACGGTTCTCCAGATCCTGTTTCTGGATCGGCGTAATATCCTCTGTCACATGGCAATGGAAGCTGTTGCTGACATATTCTCGGTCGGATACCCCCTCGATAATACCGTATTTTTCACGGAACTGCTTGACCTGAAGACCGCACAGATTCTCTGCTGGGGTTCCGTAGATGGCATACAGATTGCCGTCCTCTTCCTTGTACTCGGAGATCTTCTGGTTGATATGCTCCAGAACTTCTACCGCAAATGCACCGTCTTCCACCAGTGATTTGCCGTTGTACAGTTCCTGCAGTTCATTTAATGCCGTAATGCCGAAGCTGGCCGTAGCGGATTTCAGTAACGGTTTGATCTTGTCTGCCAGCTTCAGATGTCCACCCAGGAAACCGCCCTCGCAATATGCCAGAGGATTCGTGGACGCACGCATTTCTCCCAGATAAGCATAGGTCCGGATATGCAGCTGACGGATCAGTTCCAGATAATAATCCAGCACTTCATAAAAGTCTTTGCTTTCTTTTCTTGCCTTGGCCAGAATCATAGGCAGATGCAGGGATACCGCACCGATGTTGAAACGTCCCACAAATACCGGCTGGTCCTTGTCATCTGCAGGATGCATGCCGCCTCTCTCATACCATGGAGACAGAAATGCTCTGCATCCCATGGGAGATACGATCTTGCCATACTGCTTGTACATGCTTGCCACATAGCCCTTGCCGGTAAGACTCAGCCAGTCGGGATACATGGTCTTGGCAGAGCATTCCACACCTGCCTCGAAAACATCCTCCAACGGCTTTCCGGGGCCGTGCAGATTCTCATCATATAAGAATACGATCTTAGGGAACAATACAGGCTTCTTGTGATCCTTTTTGCCCTGTCCCTTTCTGCGGACATCCAGCATGGTAATAGTCGCCATCTTTGCAAATTTACCGGTGCCGGTTCCTGCGGTCACGGTAATAAACGGATAATCACCACGGCTGCTGGCCACAGTATTGAACTTGTACTCCCACCCCTGGAAGCCCTGTTCAAATTCTTTCTGGACATCTGCCAGTGCCTCTGCTTCCGCCACATCTGCGGCAATACCCAGACGCTCATATTTTGCCAGCGCTCTGTTATAAGACTTCTCAGCATACGGTTCCAGGATCAGATCCACGCTGGGTACGGTGAATCCGCCGTACTGCTGGCTGGCTGCACTTAAAACGATATCGCCGATAACATCAAACGCCACATCCAGTGTCTTCGGCTCATTGTACCAGATATTGCCCATCTCAAATCCGCCGGTCAGTACACTCTGCACGTCGAACAGACAACAATTCATGGTATCTCTTCTGGCGGACATGTCATGGACATAAATATAACCGTCCCGGCAGGCCTGGATCTCTTCCGTGGTCAGGAAGAACTTCTGGTACAATTCCTTGTTCAGCTGATTAAAGATCAGGCTGCGCTTGGTGGATACCAGTGCGGAATCCGTGTTGGCATTTTCCTTGTCTCCGATGTACATGATGGACTGGCTCTTTTTGTAGACATCATCCAGCATCCGTACAAAATCCTGCTTATAGTTGCGATAATCGCGGTAGCTTTTTGCAACGACCGGTTTTACCTGCTCTAAGGCACTTTCCACAATATTGTGCATAATGGGAATGGGTACTTCATCCACTTCCAGTTCATTTACTTTTTCTACCACATAGCGGCAGATCTGCTCTTTTTCTTCTCTGGTGAATTTTGTCAGGGCACGGTACGCACTCTTGCCTACAGCGCTGATCACCTTCTGTACATTAAAAAGCTCTTTGCTCCCGTCCTTTTTAACGACGTAGATCTCTCTGTCCGGTCTGAACTTTTTGCCATAATCTTCATTTTCTTCATGGGCATGTTCAAAATTACTGCTCATCTTTCTCTTCCCTTCATCCGATAATCCCCGGCTGTTGCCCGGATTTACTGTATTCCCCTCACTTACGATAACGTTTGTAGATACCATATATGGTATCTGTAGTCATCAAAAAGCAATATATTGTGGGTGTTATGTATCAGTATAAAAAAGAATCCCTGGCTTGTCAACGAGGGATCCCTTAGAAAACTATACAAAAAAAATTTTCAAATTTTGGGTAACTTTTTATTCCGCCTCCTGTGACTGTTCCCGTAAAATATCTGAAAGCCACTGTACATAGCGCTTTTGTACCGCTTCCGGCGCTACGATACGGGCCCCCTGTCCGATACCGGCCAGCCATCCGAAGAACTGTCCGCTGACCGCCACCTTTGCCCGGATCCGGAACACTTCCTCCGACATGGGACGGATATCCGTCTCCCTTCCGAAGCGGTCCAGTACCACGCCGGTCAGGCGCACCGGAAACTCCATGGTCACCACGCTCTCCTCTCCGGCAAACATGCCGAAGGTCTGGTTCGTATAGGAGGTCACATCGATCTGTGAAAACTGTTCCACTCCTTCTCTGGGCAGATCCGTCACTTCCGCCTGTCCCATCTTGTCCACACGGTAATGCTTGATCACTCTGTCTTCACTGTCGTAGGCGGCCAGATAATAATTTTCCTCCCGCCAGATCAGGGCCCAGGGACTGACGCATTTGTTGCCGTTTGGTCTGGGCACCAGCTGCTTTTTAAGATTCCAGTCCAGGTAGACGAAAGAGATCTGCTTATTTTCCTGAATAGCCCGGTGGATCGCATCAATGCTGTAATAAATGCTCTCATTCTCCGTCTTGACTCTTCCGGCCACATAGACCTGTCGCTGCAGTTTACCGGCATCGTTTTTCCCGGCGATCTGCTCCAGCTTCCGGATCAGTTCTCTGGATTTTTTCGTGGTGATAAACCGGGAAGACTGTACCGCGTCCACCAGCAGCTTTAATTCCGGAAGTTCAAACTCCCGGCTGCCCAGATAATATCCGCCTCCCAGTCTGCTCTGCACCTGAACCACATCATAGCCGAAATCCGCAAGACATTCCATATCGTTGTAGATACTCTTGCGCTCTGCATGGATTCCCTGATTTTCCAGATATTTGATGATATCCGGTGTGCTCATTGGATGGTTTTCATCCGTGTTCTCCCGCAGCATCTTGATCAGATATAAAAGTTTTAATTTCTGTCCCGAAGATTTTGCCATGGATTATTCTTCTGTCTGTTTCTTTTCCTCTGCTGCATTCTTTTTCTTGCGCAGAGTGATTCCCAACGTAATGGCCACTGCACCTACAACCGCAATGACTACCAGTACTACCAGATAAGATAAAAATGAATTCAAAAAGCTTACTGCCATAATGTCTTCTCCTTTTCCCGATATCTTTGTATCCCGAAACTATTGCATGTATTAGAAGTATACCAACGAAATCCCCGTATCGTCAAGTGTTCCCTTCGGATATGGCCGCCGGTGTATTTATCCATTTTCCTGTCTTAAGAAAATTTTCCGCCTGTACGGAAGCCTTCTTTATGATCTGTTCCTCATACCCCATCATCTGAAGCAGACTGATCGCATTTCTGGTGGATGCTTTTCCCGGCAGCAGCTGATAGGGGAACAGGATATCACCGTCCCGGATCACTTCCTCAAAATGATAGTTGTCATAGTATTCCTTCAAAAGCTCCGTCATTTCAATATCATGGGTAGCGGCAAAACCAAGCGTTCCGCTCTCCGCCAGACGGATCAGGATCTGCGTTGCCGCAGCGATCCGCTCCACCGTATTGGTTCCCCGAAGCACCTCATCCACAAAACAAAGTACCGGAGTTCTCCGTTCCCCTGCCGCATCCAGGATTCGTTTCAATGACCGGATCTCCACAATATAATAGCTCTCCCCGTTTTCCATGCTGTCCCGCAGGGCCATGGAGGAAAAGATCTGAAATATCGGTGCATGATAACTTTCCGCCGCGCAGGTATGGATCGTCTGTGCCAGAACAGCATTCACCGCCACCATTTTTAAGAACGTGGATTTACCGGAAGCATTGGACCCCGTAAGCAGAATTCCTCTGTCCGCCCGGATACTGTTTTTCACCGGCTGTGACAACAGCGGATGCCAGCCCTTCTTCATATGCAGAAAAGCTTTCTCCGTATCTTCTTCCAGTTTCGGAATACAGTACCCTTCCAGAGATTTCCGAAATCCGCCTACGGATATGGCCATATCCAGGTACCCGGTGATTGCAAGCATGGTTTCCACTTGTCCGGTCTTTTTCCGCAGCTTTTCCAGCATCCGGTTAAACTGAAAGATATCCAGATGCAATATCATCCGCAGATAATCCGCAAGGATATCCAGAGGATTTCCACCAATCTTTCCCTGATTTCCGGCCATGACCCAATAGGCTCCCCGCCTCAACTCCCGCAGGCTCTTCAGTGCCTCCCGAAGTTCATCCAGTTCTCTCCTGTATACCGGTATTTTCTGCTTCTCCAGTTCTTCACATACATCGATCAGCCGTAATACATAAGCGAAGCTGATAATATACGGTTCAATCACTTTTTTCTCCCGAAAATATGTCATGATATGCCAGAGCATACACAAGACGATTCCTATGGTACCCATCGCAGGCTGTACGAACAATAACAGGAGAAATGGAAGGTACAGCAGATTTCCCAGCACAATCTTACGGTTGGAACGCTCCCCCAGATAATCCAGGTTATCCAGATAATCGTAGAGAGAATATTTTCCCAGATGTCCCAGCCGTTTCATCAACAGCTGGATCCTTACTTTTATATTCTCCTGCTCCTGCAGCCAGTTAACCACTTCTTCCAGATGTTCCAGTGCCTCTCTCCCGCAGGAAATATTCCGGAGCGTATAGTACAGATATTCCGCTCCCGCCGCAGAATAGGTCCGGTCGATCCGGCGAAAGACCTCGTCCATTCCCAGATCGTTCCATGTGATATCATCCAGCTGCTTCTCTTCCTTATGCCGTTCCAGATAGCTGCCCAGTCTTGCAAACCTCTCCAGTGAATATTCCTTCGGTGGTTCTTTTCCGTAATTTTCACGAAGATACTTCTTGAAAAGTTTTTCCTGATTTTTCGTCTGTATCAGCTCCTGCACTATCATAAATATAAAAAGCAAAAGCAATACGCCCGCAAATACAACAAATTCCATATTTTTTCTCTCTTTTCCGGATATAAGAAGGCAGGCACCGCCCTGTGCAGTGCCCGCCCCCATATTCTGACCTGTTTTTTATATTTCTTACTTGTAAAACTCTTTATGCGACAATAAAGAACTTTAACAGGAAGATCAAAGATAATACATAGGTAAGTACGGATACGTCCTTAGCTTTACCGGTAAATACCTTGATAACGGTATAGGTGATCAGACCGATACCGATGGCATGTCCGATAGATCCGGAGATCGGCATGGCGATCATCATCAGAGCCACGGGAAGCGCCTGGCAGATGTCATCAAAATCTACATTCTTAAGACCTGCTACCATAAGGACACCCACATAGATCAATGCGGAAGAAGTAGCTGCCGCAGGAATGATACCGGCGATGGGTGCGATGAAGATACATGCAAGGAACATAATACCGGTGGTCAGTGCGGTCAGACCGGTGCGTCCGCCTGCTTCCACACCGGAGGCAGACTCTACGAAGGTGGTAACGGTGGAAGTACCGGTTACGGAACCTGCCAGAGTGCCTACTGCATCAGACAAAAGTGCCTGCTTCATGTTAGGCATTTTTCCATCCTTATCCAGCATTCCCGCACGGCTTGCGGTTCCTACCAGAGTACCGATAGTATCAAACATATCAATGATACAGAAGGTAACGATCAGAGTAATTGCAGTAAACCAGCCAATCTGTGCAAAGCCCTGGAAGTTAAACTTAAACAGTGTAGTGGACGCCATATCTCCGAAGGCCGGTACGAAGGATGCAGTTGCCAGAGAAGCAAAGGGATTTGTTCCCAGGAAAATGGCCTCTCCTGCCCAGTAGATGATGCTGGCGATCAGCATCCCCAGTAAAACAGCACCCTTGACACCTCTCTGTGCCAGAACAACAATGGCAAACAGACCTACGAACATGGTAACAACCGACAGCACCATTGCGGAATATCCGGATCCCATATTGGTCTTAGCCAGTGAAGGAGTCAGTGCACCGAAGAAGTCTCTCATAGCATAGAAAGGTCCTCCGTTCTCGGAATAGATTCCTGCATTGGAACCGACGCCGATGTTTAACAGCATAAGACCGATGGCCGGTGCGATACCGAGACGTACGCCCAAAGGAATGGCATCCACGATCTTCTCACGGATATTCAGCACGGAGAGGATCAGGAATACAATACCTTCCACCAGAACAATACACAGGGCAGCCTGGAAGGATGCCACATAGGTCATGCCGGTCAGGGCTACGATATTGGTTACTACGACTGCAAAAAAGCTGTTCAGTCCCATGCCGGGTGCCAGTACGAACGGATAGTTGGAAAGTGCTGCCATAAGCAGGGTTGCAATTGCGGACGCAAGGGCGGTTGCCGTGAACACCGCACCACTGTCCATGCCGGACGCGCTTAGGATGCTCGGGTTAACGGCCAGGATATAGGCCATGGTCATAAATGTGGTTATACCGGCCATTACTTCCGTCCTGACATCTGTGTGGTTCTCCTCGAGATGAAATAGCTTCTCCAGATTCATAAAATCCCTCCTTTTAATAAAAAGTTTTGCAACTTTAAAACGATAATTATATTCTATCACTAATTCTTATTATTTACTATTCGTTTTCGCGAAATTCTGATAAATGAAAATAACTTTTTCCCAATAAAAAGAAGCTGCTCTCACCGCATACTATGCAATGAAAACAGCTTCTATCAATCATGTTTCGTATTCGCCGCAGCTTACTGGATTACCTTTGCCGGGCACTTTGCTGCGCACTTGCCGCAGTTGGTGCACTTCTCGTAATCGATGACTGCCACGTTATTCTCCATATGGATAGCATCGAACTCACACTGTTTGGTACACAGGGTACATCCGATACAGCCAGCGGTGCAGACTTTCTTGACAGCCGGTCCCTTGTCGTGGGAAGAGCACTGTACAAGATGCTCTGCCTTGTAAGGAACAAGCTCGATCAGGCCCTTCGGGCAGGTAGCCACACACTTGCCGCAGGCTACGCACTTCTCTTTGTCAACGACTGCAACACCGTCTACTACGTGGATCGCGTCAAACTGACATGCCTTCACGCAGGAGCCATAGCCCATACAGCCGTAAGCACATGCCTTTTCGCCGGAGCCCGGAGCTACGGTTACCATGGAACAATCGGTAATTCCATAGTAGTTGTACTTTACGTTGGTCTTATCGCAGGTACCTTTACATTTTACGAAAGCTACCTTCTTCTCAGAGGAACCAGCCTCTACGCCCATGATAGCAGCGATCTTCTCGCCAACCGGAGCACCGCCGACCGGGCAGGCATTAACCGGAGCTTTGCCCTCTGCGATGGCCTTTGCAAGACCATCACAGCCCGGGTAACCACAGCCACCGCAGTTGTTGCCTGGCAGCTCTTCACGAACAGCTGCCTCTTTTTCATCTACTTCAACTTTAAATTTCGCGCCGAACAGACCCAGACCGACACCAACGATGATGCCGACTGCCGCGATCACGACAGCAGCGATAATGATTGAATTCATATCCATTTTCGTCTCCTCCTTCTACAGTAATCCGGAAAATCCGAGAAATGCAATCGCCATCAGACCAGCCGTTACAAGTACGATAGGAGATCCCTGGAAGTTATACGGGATATCATTTCCCTCGATGTGCTCACGGATACCTGCCAGAAGCACGATGGAGATGGTATAACCAACGGCTGTACCAACACCATTTACCACACTCTGTAAAAATCCATATCCGTTCTGGACGTTTGTCAGGGCAACACCAAGAACGGCACAGTTTGTTGTAATCAGCGGAAGGAATACACCCAGCGCGTTATACAGGGAAACCATGCACTTCTTTAAGAACATCTCAACGATCTGAACCAGTGCTGCGATAACGAGAATGAAAACGATGGTTTTCAAGTAATCGATACCAAGCGGTGCCAGAACGAACTGATAAATCAAGTTTGCAACGATGGATGCGATGGTAATAACGAAGATAACCGCACCACCCATACCAGCTGCTGTTTCAACTTTTTTGGATACGCCGACGAAGGAGCAGATACCGAGGAACTGGCTCAGTACGACGTTGCTGACCAGCGCCGAGCTTATCGCAATAATAAGTAATTCTTTCATCCCTTCTCCTCCTGTTCCTTCTTAACTTCTGCATCATGACCAGCACAGCTTAAGCAGTCGCCGCTGCAGCAGCCACCCTTCTTCTTCTCTTTTACGGAACCGTTTGTTGCACACGGCATCTTCAGACGATTCTGAAGAGCAGTCAGGCAAGCCAGTACGAAGAATGCACCCGGCGCCAGGATGAAGATTGAGATCGGCTGATAGGAAGCCGGCATAATCTGGATACCAAAGATAGTACCTGCACCCAGAAGCTCACGGAAAGAACCGATGAGTGCCAGAGCAACTGTAAATCCAAGTCCCATACCGATACCGTCAAATGCAGACAGGATCGGACCGTTCTTCATAGCATATGCCTCGGCACGGCCAAGGATGATACAGTTAACTACGATCAACGGAATGTAAAGTCCCAGGGAAGCATATAAGCTTGGAACGAAACCTTCCATCAACATATCTACGATGGTTACGAAGGATGCTACGACTACGATCTCTGCCGGCAGACGCACGCCGTCCGGAATGATCTTACGAAGCAATGCAATCAGAAAGTTCGCCGCAATCAGTACGGCGGTTGTCGAAAGTCCCATGCCGACACCGTTGATGGCGGAAGTGGTTACCGCCAGGGTCGGACACAGACCCAGCATCTGAACGAAAATCGGGTTTTCTTTCCAGATACCGTTATATAAGCGCTCTACATATTTATTCATAATCTTTCCACCTCCTACTGTGCCAGGCAGTTAGCCACGAAATAGATAGCTGCATCTGTCGCGTTGGTGACTGCCTTGGAAGTGATCGTTGCACCACTGATGGCTTCAATCTGATTATCTGCAGACGCGCCTGTCTTTGTAACTTCCAGGTTCTCAGCTTTCTTGCCGATAAACTGATCCTTGAAATCCGGTTCTTTGGCTCTCATACCAAGACCTGGCGTATCGCTGATGCTTAAGAAACCGATACCGGTCAGCTCGCCCTCGTTGGTGATACCAACTGCGATCTGCACGTTGCCGCCGTAGCTCTCTGCGGAGGTAGAGGTAATCAGGTAACCGATCTGGTTGCCGCTTGCATCCAGCGCTTCTTTTGCATCATTGATGGTAACTTTTCCAAATCCCCACTCAGAGATGCTGTCCGCTGCAGCAGTTACTGCGTCAGCCAGCTCCTGCGGTTCACTGATGGCAGATGCAATTGCTACTTCTGCAGGTGCGGTCCTTGGTACGTCTA
>OKRY01002192.1_pt1 | contig 15449 bp, 7 predicted proteins | sample 1601121 | NCBI WGS metagenome assembly OKRY01 (sample SAMEA3541546, study PRJEB24748) | human gut metagenome | biome: human gut; feature: human-associated habitat; material: faeces | place: China | collected 2012
ACGGAGGTGTGGCAGAATTTGGCGTCTGCGCACCGGAATAGACCCACAGCGTTCTGCCGTCATCTGCTGTAAGCGGATAGAGATCCGGGCACTCGTCATCACCGGGCAGGTCAAATTTCTGCAGAAGATCCCAGTGCAGTAAGTCCTGCGACGTGAAGATTGCGTAGGTGCGCTCCACAAAATACAGTGCCATCAGCCAGCGCGCGCGCTTTGCGTCGTAAATAACCTTCGGGTCGCGGTTGCCGGGTGCAATCTCGTCGATCAGCGGATTTTTGTCATACTTTTTCAGCGTTTTACCGCCGTCTGTGCTGTACGCAAGGCACTGTGTGCTCTTTTTTTCGCCCGCGCAGGTGTAAAAGAACAAGATTGGCGTTTCATCGCCTTCCTTGAGGCCGGAAACATTGTTGTGATCGACTACCGCACAGCCGGAAAACATTGCGCCGTCTATGTCAAGGAACATCGCTTCTTCCTTATGTTCCCAGTGGAAAAGATCCGGGCTCACGGCGTGACCCCAATGCATGTTGCCCCACAGTCTGCCATAGGGATTGTGCTGGTAAAAAAGGTGATACTGTCCGCCGTAAAAGCACAGACCGTTCGGATCGTTAATCCAGCCGCGCTCCGCTGTAAAGTGCATCGAGGTTGCGTGGAGCCGGGGCAAGATGGATACCATTGATGAGATGTTCGGGTATACCATCCACAACGGAAAAGGAACCTTTATTGGGCCACCACGACACCGAACATCGGCCTCGAAGTAGGTCTGGGTGAGAAAACGACAGGACAGGTCTTCTACGGTCTCAACCCGTGGAAGCAGGGCGGTGGCGACCACAGTTCGCTGCGCCACTGGGTCGTGCAACCCGAGATTCGTCACTGGTTCTGCCAAAAATTCAACGGCTGGTTCGTCGGTGCTCATGCCATGGGCGGACAGTATAATGCTGGTGGCGTCAAACTACCCCTTGGCTTCTTCCCCGCTTTGGAAGACCACAGATACAAAGGCTGGTACATCGGTGGCGGTGTCACCGCAGGCTATCAGTGGGTTATCAGCAAGCATTGGAACTTAGAGGCTTCCCTCGGAGCAGGATATATCTATTCCCCTTATACGAAGTATTGTACGATTTGTCGCAGCGAGGGTCAGAAAGACCACCGCAACTATGTCGGCCCCACCAAGGCCGCCTTATCCCTCGTATACATTATTAAATAACGCACTCCTATGAAAAGCTATATCCTCGCCCTCGCTACCCTCTTATCCGCTGCCCCCGCCGCTGCTCAGGACTGCACCCATCTCTCCGTTGCCAACCACGAGATGCGGGTGGAGAATGTCAAGGTGGCGCGTGCCGGCGACTTCCTCACCGTGGCCATGGACCTCAACCTCGACAGCCTGCGCCTGCCCAGTAACGTACAGCTCGTCTACACCCCTATCCTCCATACCGCACAGGGTGACAAGGCATTACCCGAGATCATCGTCAACGGCCGCAAGCAGCAGGTCATGTACGAGCGTGGCTTCTACAACGGCCGCTATGCCACCGACGCCACCGTCATCCGTCGCTACAACGGTAAGGCTCAGTCGGCCCACTACCTCACCACCGTACCCTTGGACAAGAGCGTGCGGTCGTATGATGTCAACCTCCATGAGGACCTCTGCGGCTGTGGCGACAAGGTCGATGGCACCACCTACACGCTGAAGCGCCACTATCTCCCCAACCTCCCCCTTGTGCGTCCGCAGGTCGAGGCCGTGAAGATCCGGCACCTCGACAAGCGCGCGTATATCGACTTCCCCGTCGACCAGATCACCCTCTACCCCGACTACCGGCGTAACCCTGCTCAGCTCGACAGCATCGTCAACACCATCAATGCCCTCAAGGCCGATAAGAACCTGGAGGTCAGCGCTATCAACATCCACGGCTATGCCTCGCCGGAGAGCCCCTACGACCACAATGCCTACTTGGCCAAGAACCGCGCCAAGACGCTCACGGAGTTTGTGCGCCGACAGGTCAACCTCCCGGCCAGTCTCTTCACCGTCTCCTCGACGCCTGAGGACTGGGACGGTCTCATCGCCGACATCAAGGGCAGCAACCTCGAGCATAAGGACGATATCCTGCGCATGGCCTGCGACTCCACCATCGACCCCGACGCCCGTGAGTGGCGCATCAAGCTGAAATACCCCGACGAGTATAAGTTCATGCTCGCCGCCTGGTATCCTGCTCTCCGCCATTCCGACTACCATATCACGTATAAGGTGAAGCCCTTCGACGTAGAGACGGCGAAGCGCATCATCAAGACGCAGCCCGAGCTCCTCTCCGAGGAGGAGATGTTTATGGTGGCCCAGACCTACGAGCCTGGCAGCAAGGACTTCAACGACGTCATGCGCACCGCCGTCCGCGTCTTCCCCAACAACCCTACGGCCAACCTCAACGCCGCCATCGCCCTCCTCAACGAGGGTAAGGCCGACGCTGCCAAGCCCTACCTCGACAAAGCCGGGACAAGTAAGGCGGCACAACAGGCGCGGGAGGTGTATGAGAAAATGTAGCCCCACCCGTCGCGGCCAAGGCCGCGACACCCTCCCCCTAAAGGGGAGGGGAAGATTACAATCTTGGGTGTTAGGCGGTAGTCATTAGGTGTTGGATGTTAGGTGGTAGTCATTAGGTGTTGGATGTTAGGTGGTAGGTGTTAATGGTTTGTCCCGAGTCACCGGCGATACCGTGTGAGGTGTTAGGTGATAGGTGTTAGGTGTTGGGTGTTAATGGTTTGTCCCATGGTGCCGGTGATACCGTGTGAGGTGTTAGGTGATAGGTGTTAGGTGTTAATGGTTTGTCACAAGACACCGGCGATGCCGCAGGTGGGGCACTGACCCCGGCGGGGTCACACCATGAATGACCCCAGGTCGTCGAGGGGACGGGAGGGCGGCGCGTAGCGCGACCTCACGGCACCGAGCGACCTGGGGGTAGCAGACCGACACGAGCAAAGACCTCGGAGAGGTCTCACGTGGACGTATAGACATATTATACCGCAGCCCCCTTACGAAAAAAAACTGCATCGCGCAGAAATATAACAAAAGAAAATATTCACATATCTAATATTATAGGCATGAAAAACTCAATCAAAGTTCTATCAACCCTTGCCTTCTTAGGCACCGCCTTGGTCGGCATGACGGCTTGCTCCAGTTCGGACGATGATGTCGCTGGAAGCCAGAACATCACCAACGACGCCAAGCAGTATGTGGCGGTCAATATTCAGAGCGTACAGAATGCACCGGCTGCTGGCGCAAAAGCCGCTACTCGCGCAAAAAATGACACCTATGAGGACGGTACTGCTGACGAGCAGAAAGTCTCCAGCATCGCCTTCTATTTCTTCAACGCCGATGGTACACCTTTCCGTCTAAGCAACAATGACAACCACAACTGGTTGAGCTTTGATCAAGATGATTTACCAAAATTCACATCGGACGACAATAGCAATAATGGCATTGAGGCGAAGAGTGATGTCGTGTTGCTGCTTCAGAACAACACGGGAGCCAGCCCTGCTTCTATGATTGTTGTCCTCAACCCGACGAGTTTCACCACAAATGATGCCCTCAATCCATATCCTCTGGGCGATACGAACACGGGTACTCTGAAAGACATGTCCCTCACCGACCTCCGTGCCAATACGCTGTTAGCATCATCCGCTCATGACGAGAACGGCTTTGTGATGAGTAACAGCATCTATTTGGAGAATGGTGCCCTTCGTGGTGCTACGCAGACAGCAGGACATATTGCCACTTCCGAAGAGGCTGCAAAAGCTAATCCTGTAGAGGTCTTTGTGGAGCGCGTCAATGCTAAAGTGCGTGCGCATTTAGCTACTGCCAGCAGCACGGGTGTGCCGACAGAGAAGGGCAAGTTAGGCTCCATCACTGCTACGAAGGATATCACAGCGGAGGCAAATGGTAAAACATCGACCATCGTCACAAAAGGTAAGGCATATCCTGCTTACTATGTCGGCGATGCTTCAGAAAGAAAAGTCTATGCGCTCGTCTTAGGTTGGGGTCTGGCTGACCAGAATGGTCATGCAGCTTTAGAGAAAGACCTTGGCGCAGAAAAAGATTGGAGTCTTTGGAATACAAACTTAGGTTTTACTCCTTGGTCTACCGCCGATTATCATCGTAGCTTCTGGGAAATAAGCACAGGCTTTAATAGTACTGTTGCGGGCGGTAGCAACAATCAGTTGGTTAACCAATCCTGGAACGCTTACACAACATCGCTGTCCACAGAGGCCACCTCTCTATATACTCTGCCTAACACCCATCAGACTCTTACAGGTTATCAAGATTGCGACAAGAATACCGAGCAGTCTGAGTTTACGAAGTTCTTGGCAAAGACTGTCCTTGTGTACAACAAAGGCACAGAGGCTACCCCCGACTGGGAACCGGCAGAGATCTGTACCTATGAGAATATCAACTATTTCGGTACGGAGGCTTTGCGCATGAAGATTGCCCAAGAGTATCAGAAGTACTATACAAAGTCTACAGATGAGAGCGGTAAAGAGACCTACACTGCACTGGCTCCCACTGACATCACCTTCACAACAACATCAACAGGAACAAGTTCTCTTAAGAATTACCAGGTGGTGCCTTGTGTGAAGGGTACAACTTACTACGTCAAGGCTTCTGACGACAAGTATACCGCTGTTCAGGCTGCCACCATCAATCAGGAGATGGCTGCCAACACCGCAGACGTGCGCAACGCCGGTATGACCTATTATTATTACTGCATCCGTCATCTGGCTCAGAACAACACGCAGATTGGTTACCTTGGTGTAGTGCGCAACCATCTTTACGATGTCAATGTGAACAGCATGACTGGCTTCGGTACGCCGGTCTATGATCCTGACAAGGTGATTATACCTGTAGTACCCAACAATGCTGCTACCTTCTTGGCTGCACAGATCAACGTGCTTCCTTGGCGTATTGTCGTCAACAACGCCGATCTTGACGCTACAGCAGAATAGAATTTTTTTAGGTGTTAGGTGTTGGGTGTTAATGATTTGTCAAGCCATTAACACCCACCACCTACCACCCATCACCCACATATAATCATCCATAATCCCGAATCAATGTTGAAAGCTCATCGATATTCCCCACTTCTGCGTCGCCTCTCGCTCCTCTTCATAGCGGTCGGTGCCCTCCTCCTCTCCTCCTGCGGTATGATGGAGGCGGACAGTGGGCAGGACTGTACCACCTACCGGCGCGTGCGCTTCGTCTTCGACATGAACATGCTGTTCTCCGACGCCTTTGCCCATGAGGTCGACACCGTCACCCTCTACGCCAGCGACGCCGCGGGGAAGATTGTCTATACCAAGCGCGAGGCCGTGGCCGACATCGTGAGCCGTGGATACATGGATGTCAACGACCTCCAGCCTGGTACCTACACCTTCCGCGTGTGGGCCACGGGCGAGGACCGTTACGACGACTCCTATACCTTTGGTGACGACATCATCGACCGGGAGGATACCACCCGCCTCTCCGTCCGCGTCAACAACGACAACGGCGAGGTCACCCACGACCTCACACCCCTCTTCTTCGGGGTCACACGCAAGGCCGACATGACTGATATCGAGTATGGCGGCGTCCGCGAGGCCACCGTCTACCTCACCAAGGATACCAACCGCTTCAGCATCGTCTTGCAGAATCTCAGCGGTGCCGACCTCGACCCCAACGACTTCAGCTTCTACCTCACCGACGACAACGGCAGCCTCGACTGCGTCAACAACCTCGTCGGTGACGACCCGCTCACCTATCGCGCCTGGTCCGTGCGCAGCGGTACCGCCGGCGTCACCTCCAACGATGGCACCACCGTGACCGGCGTCTCTGCCGTCGTGGCTGAGATAACGACGAACCGGCTCATCAAAGGCCACGACATGCGACTGCATATCGTGGACAAGGTCAACAACAAGGAGATTGTCAACATCCCCGTCATCGACTACTGTCTCCTCGTCAAGAGTGCCCACTACGACACCATGGCCGACCAGGAGTACCTCGACCGCGAGGACCACTACGACATGGTCTTCTTCCTCGACAACCTCCACAACTGGCTCGCCGCCTCCATCTTCATCAACTCCTGGCGCGTCGTGCTGCAAAATGCCGACATCAACAGCTAAGGTGCAGCACCGACACATTATTATATATAGCATCATGAATCCTATTTCGACCCGACACTATCCCTTCCGGCTTGCCTTGTTGTTGGCTGCCCTCGTCCTCCTGTCCCTGAGCTCGTGCTCTTCCGACAGCTATGACGTGGCCGCTGCCGACGGCCAGTCCGTGGTCGTCGTCTTCCAGCTCGCCATCCCCCGCGTGCAGGCTGCCACGACGCGCTCCACGACAGAGGGTGTCGAGGCCGGCAACACCTTGGAGCATACCCTGAACAGCCTCCATGTCGCCCTCTACGACCAGCGTGGCAATTTCATCGCCCAGGAATACGGTATCCGTATCACCCCGCGCTCCACGACCTCGGGCAACTACGAGTACACCGCCGATGTCGAGGTGTCTATGGAGGTGCCCGCCCAATACCGCACGACGACAGCCTTCCAGGGCGAGCTCGTCGTCTATGCCAATACCGACATCCCGGCGTCCACAAACTATGTCGCTGCCGGTATCCAGGACCTCACCTTCTCGCTGAAGAGCAACACCGCCCCCGACGCCCTGCCCATGTGGGGCATGCGCTCTATCACCAGCGCCGACAAGGTCTTTCTCACCGTCGGCACGCGCAACGACCTCACGGCCGGCGACCCCATCGACCTCATGCGCTCCGTGGCCAAGGTCACCGTGGACCTCACCCAGGAGATGGTCGACGACGGCTGGACCTTCGAGGACCTCGACCTCACCCACTACAACGCCACGGGCTATGTCTTGCCCAAAGGCTACTTCACACTCGGCAGCGACAATGTCTATAGCTTTGCCACGTCTACGTCGCTGATGACCTACTCCGGCGACAACACGGCGCGCTTCCGCCCTTATACCGTCACCGAGAACAACGTCACCACTATCAACAGCGGGGCCCGCGACGACCTCCATTTCAACGACGGCACCTCGGCCACGGCAGGCCTGCCCGTCTACATCCCCGAATACGACAACACCTCTACGGGCACCACGCCCGCCACGATACATATCAAGCTCATGCACAACGGCACGAGCGAGGGCACTACCTACGCCCTGAAGTTCGCCAACTACAACTCCACGCCGTCCTCCGCCGGCAGCGGCGACTACGACCAGGTCGTCACTGGCTCCGACTTCAACATCGTCCGCAACACCTGGTACCAGTACCATGTCTACAAGCTCTCACAGCACAAGATAGGCGTCACCCTTGAAGTAAAACCCTGGTACTATGTTGAGCATGAAAACATCGTTATGTAACTCACATCCATGAAGATATACTCCTTATTCCTGTCCCTGCTCACCCTCGCCGTCGTCACGGCCTGTCAGAGCGATGACGTTGCCAGCACACCCGTTGGCGACAGTGGTACCGACGTGTCGCTGACCGTCGCCGTGCGCGATGTCTCCACCTCGGGTATCGCCACACGTGCCTTTGCCGACAGCCATGCCGTAGCGGGTGAGATGATGAAGAACTACGTCATCGTTGCCGTCGATGAGGCGACGAACAAGATTACGCATATCCTCTCCAGTGGTGACCTTGCCACGGAGGAGGAGAAGGACACGTATACGGACAAGGTGCACTTCGACACCGGCACCTATACCTTCTATACTTTCGCCAACCTCACCCTCGCCCAGCTTGGGCTGTCCTCGGCCAAGGTTGGCGACACCGCTCCAGATTTCTCTACTAAGACCCTCGCTGTCGACGGCAACCAGTGTGCTGTCACAGCCTTCAACGCCGGCATCCCGATGAGCTATAAGCAGTCGGGTGTCGTCATCAACGCCCATACAGCATCCGTAAGTCTCTATGTCGTCCGCATGGTGGCGAAGATGACGCTGCGCCTCACCAATGTCACGGACAAGGCGATGACGCTGAACAGCATCACGCTGAGCGACATCACGAAGAACGCCGCCGACAACACCGCTGCCGACGGCTCCCCCGTCCCTAACCTCTACCTCCTGCCTCAGACGGCCACCGACGCCAACGGCAAGGAATACTGCACACCCCATCTCACCACACCCTTCCCGTCGACGGCTGACGCGTCTTCCTATAGCGGCAACAGCAGCTACAGCCTCTATGGCGACTATACTATAAACACAAGCGCTACCATCCCCGCCAACAACAGCGCCTCGCCCACGGAGGTCACCTTCTACGTCAACGAGAGCCAGGCCCACGACCCCGCCAACTTCGAGCTGACGCTGAATCTCACAACAACACAGAGCGACGGGACGACGACGAACAGCGCCAACCGCTACGCCGTCTTGAACTGGACGGCGATAGGGCGCAACGACTACCGCGTCATCCCTATCACCCTCGACGACTACAAGCTCACCTTTACGGCCCAGCAGTTCACGGCCATCGGTGTCCTGCCGCCCACCTTCAGTGACGACGGCACGACCCTGGACCTCGGCTTCTCCTACTACGGTGACATCCACCTTGTGCCGAAGTTGTCGACGTGGAGCGGTACGGCAGTCCCTGACGATGTAAGCAAGAGCCTTACCTTTGGCGACAGTCCATGGACCCTCGTCTCGGGCTCCAACCCCGAAGGCTTCTTCACCACCGCGCCTTATTGGAACAGCACCAACAAGTGGGTAGAGGGCAGCATCGGCTTCACCGAAGGCACCTCCGCCGTCTATCGCCTACAGTGCACCATCACCAAGGCCGACGGCACCCAGGAGACGCTCTCCCGCAATGTCCGCTTCAAGATGACGCCGAAGATGCCGTAACCCCACATCGGTATTGCCGGTGACACCGTAGGGGCGGGGTTTATCCCCGCCCTAACCCCGCGGGACAATTCAATAATCCCTCGCGGAACAATTCAATAATCCCTCGCGGGGACAAACCAATGATATGCCATTGGGGGATGCTGGACACAATAGGGCGGGGATAAACCCCGCCCCTACGGTGGCACCGGCAATACCATGCCCAACCACAATACCCCACACTGCATTCGCTTAACATGTAAATACGCAACACAACTATGTTTAAATATCTTTCCTCCCTCTTCCTCGCCGTTGCCCTGCTCTTCGCTGCTCAGGCTCCGGCCCAGACCTTTGCGCACTACCAAGGTGCCAGCGGCAAGCCGTTGGCAAGCAATGGCATGCAGCAGGTGGCAACCTACGAGTACTATATCTATGTGTCGAGTACCGACGGTCCGTATGTGGAAGCGCATAATGGAAAGAAATATGTCAAGTTCATCCTGCCGTTCCTGTCCTGGCATAATAACGGTGCCGTGGCAGGCGGTAACGACCTGGAGCCAATGGGCTACTACCGGTGGTACAACTATAGGACCGATGAGCTTGACGACAGCAGACTGGTGAAATATGATTGGAATAAAGCCAGTACCAACCAACTGAAACAAGTCAACTACGGCTCTACCGATATTACCCACGCCGGCAAGGCAGCAGGATGGATCGCTTACAAACTGCCTTCCGAATCGGGTGGCAACGGCCCTGCCATCGGTAAGGAGGGTGCCGCCTATGAGCTGTCATCCGATTGTGACGATGCTTCCTGGGCTGGTGCTGACATCGCCTGCGACGTCAGCCGTTACTGCGACTACAACGATGCCGCCACCTATACCCCGGCCACGCTGACCCACGAGCCGACGCTGACGACACGTTATATCTACCATATCCGCTCTGCCGCACAGCTGGCCAATGCCATGCGCGACACCGTGGTGGCAGGAAAACATGTCAGGACCATCGAGGACAAGCAGATTACAGTCTTCGGTGCCAAGGACAACAACGCCACCATCACCCTCCAGGCGGACATGCCTTTCCCCTTCTCGTACTGGTATCATCCGCTGAACAATCCCGGTAAGAAGCATCTGTTCTCTACCGACGCCACCTATAAGATGACAGCCTCGGACTTCTCTGCGGACTTGGTGCATGCCGACCGCCTCTTCTGGCGCGTCTATTCCCCCGACGACAAGAAGTACTGTCAGTTTGAGGACAACAAAGTTTCTTACCCGTCGGGTGTCACCAAGACCCAAGTCGGCACCTATTCCCGTACCTTCGATATGTCCATCAGCAAGCTGAATGCGGCAAAATGGTGGGACCTCGATGGTAAGCCGACAACGGCACCGACGATAACCATCGGTCAGAACGTACATGTCGTAGACTACGCCTCCAATGGCTCCACCTACAGTCCCATAGGCTGTGTACGCATCGACTTCCGCTCCTTCTACCCGATGACGGACGCACAGATTGCCGCCGCCGCCCCTTTCCGTGCTAAGGCTTCATTGGAGCAGCAGTACACGCGAAGCATGCAGCCCATCACCTACGATAACGGCTTCGACAACACGCAGGCCGCACCGACGAACACGGATGATAACATGGTGGCCAAGCCGACTGACTTCACCACCCGCGCCTACGGTTTCGTCTACCGCGACCTCATCAATAAGAGCTATGGCGGCATGAGCTTCAACAATCGTTGGAAGAACCCGCAGCACTCACCCATCCACGGTGAGTATGGCATCTACAAGAGTGCCAACTTCTATACCACCAACGGCTCCACCATCACGAATATCTCGTTGGACGCACACGTGGGAGGCGTCTATACCAATCCTACGACGAGTACCACAACGCGTGACAGTTACTGGGCCAACGGTCAGGGTTATGCCTGGTGGCTGAACGGTATAGCCAACCGCAGCTCCTTTCAGGTCTTCGACCGAACGCATGTCGAGGACCCGGCCCGTTACGGTGGCTTCCTCTATGTCGATGCCAGCGACGAGCCCCGCGTGATTGCCGCCGAGAGCTTCCAGGCCAGCCTTTGCTCCGGTTCGCAGATCATCATCTCGGCGTGGGTGAACAGTATGACGTCGTCAGATGCTTCCTATGCCGACCCGCAGGTCGTCTTCTCGCTCTACGGCTTGGATAACAACAATGGCATGCACCGCCTGATAAATATCTCGTCGGGTGACTTCACGTCCAATGCCGATGGCTTCGTCCATGCCTCTTCGCAGGGAACGTGGTATCAGATCTTCGGCCGTGGCGTGCTGCCCGCGACCATGGGAGTGGAGAACTATCAGAACTTCCTCATCACCGTGAGCAACTACTGCAAGAGCACTATCGGTGCTGACTATGCCATCGACGACATCGAGATCTTCCAGCGCACGGCAAAGATCTCCGTCACCCAGGACCCTCCTGTCTGCCCGGATGCTGACGGTACTACCTCACAGGCTGTTACGCTGACGATAAAAGGTAACTACGAGACGCTGGCACCGAAGACGACGGGCGCGTCAAAACTCTTCTACCGCTTGGTGAAGGTCTCCGACGGAACGCCCCTGAAGGGCACCAACTTCTACGGCGATGGTGCCGACGACTACGGTACGGTGACGGTGCCCACGGCCTATGACGCCAATGCCACCCTCGCCGACGGCACGAAACAGTTTCGGACCGAGGGCGACGGCAACATCAGTCTCATCCTCGACAACCGCACTTTCAGGCTCGACCCCAACGAGACCTACTATGTCAGCGTCGCCCTCCCCGCTACCGACGGCGGTGACACCCCGGGCTTCTGGGGCACACCGACAGCGACATGCTCCATCTACAGTCCTAACTTCACCATGGTGCAGCAGAGCTATGTCCTCGACGGTACCTCCGGGAACACGACGGCGACCCTCTCCGTACCCTGCTCCGCCGATGCCGCCACATCTTATCATATAGCTGGTCTTGTGCGCACCACCGACCCGCAGAACGGTGGTATGGTGCAGCTCAGCACCGTGAAGATGGACTGGTTTATCGGCAGCCGCAGTGAGCTGAACGCTATCGACGGACTTCTCCAGGCCATCAATGACCTGCGCTCCGTCTACGCCACCGGTGGCTACGACCAGGCTGTCTCCGGTGCCTACACCGATGCCGACAAGACGCTGTTGGCGAAATATGTCTTTGACGCCACTGCCAACAAGGACGGCAAGCTCATCCTCTCGGCCTCGACATCGCTGACGGGCTATCCCTTTGCCTCGGGCGACTACACCATCTGTGCCATCCCCGTGACGACGACGGTGTCCATCAGCGATGAGACCTATACCCTCTGCCCCGACCCCATGGAGATTTCCGTCCGTGCCAGGAAGCAGGGTGTGAGCCTCGTCCTCGGTGCGAAGAATGTCGTCTATCCCTCTGCGAGCTCCGTGCGCGACATCCGTGTCGGTCTGCCACAGCTTAAAGACATACAACAGTCCGCTGCCAACTCCCTCCGCATCCCTATCCAGAAGCGCATCGTCAGCGAGAAGGTCAGCACCGATGCCGTCCTGCGCTTCATCGCCTCCGCTGACGCCACGACGACGGGGACGACGGCGGTCATCCTCAGCGACACCAACGACCCGACATTCTCCGCTGACAAGGGTACGCTGCATTTCGCCGACATCATCAATGAAGTTAACGGCAGCCTCGCCGCTGCGGACACCACACTGAACATCCGCCTCGCCGACGGCATCATCGACCGCATTCACGAAGGCTACTGGTACGAGCTCGGTCTGATGTACGTCACCATGAATGCTACCGACGCCACCCTCGTCAACTGTCCCGGTGAGACCTTCTTCCGCTTGAAGATCGTGCCGGAATTCCTGTCGTGGAACCCCACGGCCGACGGCGGTAACAACAGCAACTGGAACAACGATAACAACTGGCGACGCTCCACGGCGGAAGAGCTCTATAGGACCAACGGCGACTACAAAGACTATGGTACGGCGTCGAAGACGGGGGCTTCCGTCGACGCCAACGTCACGCGGCGCAACGCCTATGCACCGATGTACTTCACCAAGGTCACTGTGCCGGTGACAACGCTCTTCCCCTGCATGGGCTATGTCACCTATGAGAGTGCCGACAACCGTGCCATCCACCTCGCCAACGCCAAGAACGACGTGTCGGCAGCCATCGACGGCGATGTCACCGACATCTCCTACGAGCTGGAGGCTTACCCCATCGGTGACGGCAGCTACTACTGTCAGAACTACCGCGGCAACGTCTGCGATGAGCTCTACCTCAAGGCCGGTGCTGAGCTCCGCAGTCAGCAGTTCCTTATCTACAACAAGGCATGGACGGAGCTGGAGCTCCCCGTGGGCAAATGGTATTCCGTGGCCTCACCGCTGAAGGATACCTACGCCGGTGACTACTATGCCCCGGCTGCCACGGGTCGTCAGGAGACGCAGGCCTTCACGGCTATCAGCTGGAGCAACAGCGACAACAACCGCGTCACCTATCCCTTCTACCAGCATGCCTGGGGCGACAAAACCGTGACGGAGCAGGACGGTGGCACGGGCTTCTATGCTTGGGACAACCCCACGGCCATGGTGCCCACCGACGGTACCATCACCTCGAAGGCCAACGGCTGGAGCCATGTCTACAACACCGCCGACGTGGTCTATGGCAGCAGTGACGAGAACGCCAACTACGCCTTCTCGCTGCGTGTCGGCGACGCCTACATGCCGGCGGGCAGCCTCCGCACGACGAAGGCGCTCGTCCGTCTGCCTAAGGAGGACGCGGCCTACAGCTATCAGAAGGTGAACAGCGACGGTACGACATCGTTGACGACGACGACACTGACACGCACTGACAACGGAAAGCTGCGCGTCAACACCGACAAGAGTGAGACGGCGGAGGGTGCCATCACGGTGACACCGGATGCCGTACAGCCCAGTGACAACCACTACTATCTCATCGCCAACCCCTATACGTCGTCCATCAGTGTGGCGACGTTCCTCGCCGACAACAGCAGTGCTGTGGAGGAGGCCCATCTCTGGGTGCTCCGTGGCGACACGCTCATACAGCTGCCCTCGGAGAATGCCAACCAGGTGAGCACGGAGTATAACGTCGTGCGGCCCCAGGAGTCCTTCTTCGTGAAGATGTCGGCGAACAACGCCCTCGTCTTCAACCAAGGCCAGCAGGTCGACGCGGCTTTGCGCACCAGCACCGCTGAGGCGGCGAATGCCAAGCCGATGTTCGTGACCTATTTCTATGACAGCGGTTCGCTGACGGGTATCTCCGACGTGCTTGCTGCTGACGACGGTGAGCTGAAGGTATGGAATCCGTCGTCGGGGCAGTTAGCCATCACCTACACGGGTTCCGACGCTCTGACGTCGCTGTCCGTCTACACCCTCGACGGTCGTCTGTGGCAGGTCCTCCGTCCTGCTGCGGGTGTGCAGTATGTCCAGCTCCCCGCCGGTGTCTACCTCGTGAAGGCTACGACAAAGAAGGGAAATGTGAAGGTGAAGAAGCAGATGGTGGACTAAGCAAAATAAATCTATTTTATCTGTGCAATCCGTGCAATCTGTGTGAGATATAACCTCGGTGATAAAGCCGCTGTGAGAAGTTCACACAGATCTCACGGATTTCCACAGATTTTTTTCTCGCAAAGGCGCAAAGGACGCAAAGAGAAGCATGAATGCTTCTGAAAGGACGCAGGGGAGTTCACACAGGTTCCTCGCTATGAACACTGGTTGAGCACTGACCCCGGAGGGGGCACACCATGAATGACCCCAGGTCGTCGAACGGGTGTGGTGGTGCAGCGAAGTAAGCCACCACGAACGTGAGCGACCTGGGGTAAGAGCGTGGAGAGTGGAAAGACCTCGGAGAGGTCTCACGTGGAAGGCAGAGCATATCAATGCCTCTCCTTTGCGTCCTCATAATTGTTCATTTCTTGGTGCATAAATAACGAAAATAGGTCTGTCCCAAAAATCTTTTGGATAAAAATATGTGCTGACCCCGAAATCTTTTAGCTTTCATTCCTCTCATCCCCGCTCTAACCCTACAGGGTATTGCCGTTGTGGCGGTATCAATTTATGTCCTTCGTGTTTCTTTGCGGGCCGAAGGCCACTCCTTGGCGGCCTTTGCGCCTTGGCGAGAGATATTCATACCGTAGACCACGATTCAGCGGGATATTTTCTCGCCAAGGCGCAAAGGACGCAAAGAGGAAGCATGAATGCTTCTGAAAGGACGCGAAGAAGCTCACACGGATTTCACGGATAACACAGATGAATTACTCAGAAAGTAAAGGCAGTGTTACTTTTTTATATGTCTCACGTGGACAGCAGAGCATATTTCTTTTACAAAAACAAGGAAAACCTTAAAAACATGTGATACCTCAGCCTGTAATTCTGAAAGATGGAGTACTGAAAGCAGGTTGGCGATGCAGATTATCCCTCTGATACACACTGGTGGTATCTGTTTTTGTTACTCATTCCACTGTAGAGATTATTGGAAAATGGGAATGTCCAGGCTTTCGCTCCCTGATGAGCGCTGTGGTGCCATTGTTATCCTATTGTATCCCTTTTTCTAGTATAGCCTCCATAGTTCTGTCCTCCTACCTCGCAGGCTCGGATATAAAGAATAT
>OKRY01002200.1_pt1 | contig 15406 bp, 18 predicted proteins | sample 1601121 | NCBI WGS metagenome assembly OKRY01 (sample SAMEA3541546, study PRJEB24748) | human gut metagenome | biome: human gut; feature: human-associated habitat; material: faeces | place: China | collected 2012
ATATATCGGCATTTACCAACTTATGAAAAGATAATCAGAAATTTAGTAAGTTTTTTAAATAAAATTATAAAAATTCAAACTTTATCTTCACAAATATATTATTTATGTAGTATATTAAAAGGACGAAAAATTTTTATAGAATTAAAGTACCAATAAATGGAAAGAGGTACTGTTATGGAAATAAATTACAAGGATGTTGGTGTACGAGTTAAACAAGAGCGAATCAATAAAAATATTACTCAAGAAAAACTTGCTGAACTTTCAGGTGTATCTGTTACCCACATGAGTAATATTGAAAATGCAAACACCAAACTGAGTTTACCTGTGCTTATAAATATTGCTAATGCATTAGATTGTGATTCAAGTATACTTTTATTTGAAAATTCTACTTCAAATTTAAATTCTTCTCTATTAATTATTTCAAATATATTATTAGACTGTACAAGTGATGAAAGAATCAGACTGTACAAGTGATGAAAGAATCATTATAATAGACACCATAAAAGCTCTTAAAAACTCTTTAAGAGAAAACAGAAAAGAGGTTTAGTTTGTGAACAGCATACAAAGGGAAATTTGTGAAAATCTTTGGAATGAATATGAACCACAACTCCGCAAAATCTGCAGAGTCAAATTAAGAAGCTGCCCAGATGAAGTTGATGATGTTATGTCAGAAGTGTCTTTAGCTTTATGCAAACAAATAGAAAAATTTGGAAAACCCGAAAAACCAAAACAATGGCTATATGCAACATTTAATAATATTATTAATTTAAAGTATCGGGAAATATATAAACAAAAGGAAAAACAAGAAAACATTGAAAACAAAGATTTCGAATTACCGTTTGAACAAAATGGTATAGAAGAAAAAATTGAAGAAATATATAACAACGAAATAAGAGATAAATTATCCACTTTTTTGTCTAATGATGAATGTATAATTATTAAGTACATATATTTTGACAGATTAAAAATGAAAGAAATTGCTGATATAATTGGTTCAACAGAATCAGCAGTAAAACAAAAACACTATCGAATTTGTAATAAATTAAGAAAGTTAGCAAAAAAATTTGAAAAGAATTATTGAAATTGCGTTCCCTTTTCAATTTACAGAACAACTTAAAATATAGAAAGGTGATATTATGGATAGATTAACACTTTTAGAAACATTAAAATCCAAATCAATGACCTTATCATTTGAAGATATTCAAGGAATTATGGATGAAGAACTTAATAAGAATCCGGAGGAAATGGATGCTGAACTGATAGACTTATGTGCGGATGTTCTAGATAATGCATATTTTGGTACTCAGGATGAAGTTATTACTTTAGAAAATAACAGCGAAGAAAATCAAGATAATGCCAAAACACATGCAAAAAGGATTAAATTCAGCAAAGTATTTTTAATTGCAGCTGTTTTCATTATAATTGCAAGTATCGCTATACCAGTAAGCGCGCGATATGTTCATAATGAAACATCTGATAAAATCGTTCAGTTTTTCAGTGACCATTTCAAAATGAATTTGCGTGAGGGTAATCAAAATGCAAATTATCATTCTAATGACAATGTTAATTTAATTAGTGAACTTGAAAATGCGGGATTTGATAAAATTATATTGCCTGCTGCTTTTTTGAATGACAACTATTCAAAAGAAGATATCAGAATTACAGAGAATGATTCTTCTTTATCAGCAGATGTCGATTTCAAACTTGATAATAATATGACAGGCTGTATTGGTATCACTAAATACAAAAGTGCTGATATAGGCGAAATGCTTGTAGGTCAGGGTGAAATTGGTAAACAATATGATTCTGCCAAGCAAATTACTATTAATGGAATGGATGTTCTTATATTTTCTTCAAGTGAACAGGCTTATATCTGCTATGTCGACAATGACATAGATTATTCAATAAGCGTTCTTAATTGTGATTTGGATAAAGGTGTTGAAATTGCCAAAACATTAGAATAATCAGGAGATTTATATGAAAAAATAATTAATTTAATAATAACAGGATGTTTAATTTTCGCTTTACTAATCCCACAAGTGGCATTTGCAGCAGTAGGAGGAGAAGAAGCAGAATGGCAAGATATTGTCTTATCAGATGAGGAATTTGAAGAAATACTTTCTAATAATCCAGACAATCAAATTACGCCATTGTCTTCAGATTTAATTAATAGACATTCCATTGCAATACAGAAGAATGGAAATTGTTTAATAATTGCTGGAACAACTTATGGCTCATCAGAAGTTTCAAAATGTGGATTTACAAAAGTTTCAATACAACGAAGAAGTAACAGCAGTGCATCTTGGAGCAATTATCAAACATATTCTGATTTGTACAACAACAGTCATCAATATATTTTATCAAAAAGCATTTCTGTCCCAAGTGGATATCAATATCGTGTTACTTGCACACACTATGCTAAGAAAAATCTTGTTTCAACACAAAAAATCAATGGTACATCTAACATACTAACCTTTTAAATGTTAACTAAACTAAACAAGGACTCTTAATTATAGAGTCCTTGTTTTTTTCTGGGTATTTTTTGACCATTTCAAAAAGTTTTCAAAAAAGTGTTACTTCTTTGTTCATTATTGCAACTACACATATGGAAGCAATGTTCAACAAATAATTAAAAAGAACATTATCTTTCAGTCGATGTTAAAAATACAAATTAAATAATTCTGGTATTAAAATTTATCAACAAAGTGATTTTATAAAATGAAACACATTGTAATTTGCAGATTATATATTAGAACAGATAAAAGCAAAAATGCGTTACACATAATCATTGGTTTTAACAACCACATTTATGAAGATGATATGTTCCATAAAGCGCTTTTAAAACAAAATCTTCTTTACAATATTTTTAACATCGACAAATATATCTGTTCTTTTATAAATCTCATTTAACAACTATATTTCTGAATATTAAACCAACTATTGAATGTTTAAATATATAATAACGAAATTAAAATTAGAGTTTAGCAGGGATTTATGAATAAAATTAAATCATTTGTTGAAAAATTCCAGATGTTTATAACAAATTTACCAAAGTTTGAAGCAACTGGAACAGAATCAATCGGCTCATTGGATCCAAAGGAAACAGCCCAGTGCTACAGAAAAGTTGGCGGCAGTTATCTTGTTGTTTACAACCTCAGCGGTACAACAAAACATAAGGCTGGATTTGTTAAGTATGCCGGTGGCGTTACATCAGCTCCTACAGCTTCTAAGACTTACAAAAATGGTTCCACTTCAGAAACCATTTATGCTGATACAGCTAAAAAAATACAATCGGCAGTCTTGATCCGCAGGAATCCTGCCAGTGTCTTGGTAAGGTTGATGGAATGTATCTTGTATGCTATAAAGTCAACGGAACATCAAACTATAAGTGTGGCTTCGCTGCATACAGTGGTGGCTGTTAATTACAATCCAATATAATCAAAAAGGTTCTGTGTGCCTATGGCATGCAGAATCTTTGCGCACATTTATATAAAAATTTTTATTTTCTTAATTTGTTGTAACAATCACATTGCAAAACAGCTCTTTAATTATATCAGAAAAAATTGATGGGAAGTGGTATAAATACATTATAAAAAACGCAATGTAAATCCATTAAAATTTTATTTGAGAGAGGTACTTTATTATGAAAAAAGCAATATCAATATTTATATCAATTATATTATTAGCTACAACAATTTTATCCGGCAGTCTGTCAGCTTTTGCCGAAAACACAACTAAATATTGGGAGCCACGTCCTAATTGTCAAGATACAATTGCCTGTGTAAACGATAAAGAATACAGCGATGATATTAAAATATCTTATAATAATGATTCAGAGCAGTTCACAATTTCATATAACGGCAAAGGTGTAGTGATAAATTGGGAATTTCCTCTTTCGGAAGAAAACAAAGACTATAAAATTGTTTCGCAAAGCAATAATACTATTTATATAAAACTTATAAATAAAAATCAAGAATTACCTTATATTAACGCTCTTGTTGATTTTGGTGAAACAACAACTTTGAAAAATAAAACAAAATCAGGTGAACAAACCAGCAAACAATCTAAAGAAAATAGAATAAACGAATCAAGCACAACAAAGGAAAAAACATCAGAAACAACAATTTCTACAACACAAAAAACAAATACAACAATTCAAAACCACACCAATACACCCATAAATAACATTCAGCCCGACTCGAATAATCAAAATACAAATAAAATAATCATTCCTTGTATAATAGGTGTATGTATTTTAATAATTTTTATCATAGCAAAAAAACATAAACATTAAATTATTAAGGAACTGAAAAAGACTCAGTTCCTCTTTATTTTTATAAAAACATCAAAATCTATTTGTAACATTCCCAATATTATTTAACTCTATATTTATGATGGCGTCAGAAAGGCGGTAAGAATATGGACGAAAAAGAACTTGTTATAAGGGCTAAAAGAGGCGACATAGATGCTTTTTGTATTCTTTATGATAATTACAAACGGAAACTTTTTAACTACGCATATTATAAACTCGGCAATAGTGAGGATGCTGAAGATGTTGTACAAGATTGTATGCTTACTGCTTTTGAACAGCTTGGAAAATTAAAAAATCCTAAAGCATTTTCATCATGGCTGTTTACAATACTGTATCACGGCTGTATGTCTGCAATCAAGGAACAGATAAAGCAGAGAAATACTTGTGACATTGAAGATTATGCAAATGCATTTTCATATAACAATACCGTCGATGTTGAGCGTGAAGAACTCAAACAGGCATTAAACAGATTAAGCGAGGATGACAGAAATATTGTTCTGCTTTCGGTAGTTGTCGGACTCAACAGCAAGGAAATTGCAAAGATAACAGGGTTTACTGCAGGAAATGTCCGACAGAGGCTGAGCAGAAGCTTATCCAAAATGAAACGCTATTTATCTTAAAGGAGTGTTTGCAATGAAAAATAATGATTTTGATTTTATTAAAAATAGATTTGACAGTGTAGAGCCGAGTATGCCTGACAGTCTTAATAAAGAGATATTAAGACAGAAAATTTCATCAAATGAAGAGCATAAAACGATTAAATTTGAGCAGAAAAAGAATTACTTTAAACCGATTATTTCTGCTGCCGCTTGCTTCATATTGATTGCAGGTATTGCCTTTGCAGCAAATTCAGATGTGTTTAATACTGAAAAAATTTCAGGTTTCGGCAACTATGACGAGGTTAACTCAAAAATAACCGAGCTTGAAAAAGAATCTTCCGTTTCAGAGGGTGGATGTGGTATTTTCAATACTACTTTAGTAAAAGATGAAGAGAATGTTGAAAAGCCTGATGTTGTAAAAACAGACGGCGAATATATCTACTGTGCTTATTTTGACGTAGAAGGCTATACCAACAGAAATAAGGTTTATATATATAAGATCCAGGATAACGAATCAGAATTTGTTTCAGTAATTGATAAACTTGCTTCCGATACAGACGGTGAATATTCTGATTTTTACAAAATAAACACTCTTTTTGTTTATAATAACCGTCTTGTAATTATTTTAGATAAATCAAATCCTATGTCCGCTGATAAATATAAGCGTGATTTTAACACAACGATAATAAAGATTTATGATATTTCCGATAAATCAAATCCGTCATTGATTACTGAAATTGAGCAAAGCGGAGAATATAATCAGGCAAGAATGATTAGCGGTATTCTTTATTTAACATCAGATTATAATGTTGAAACAAACGATAAGAATTATACAATTCCGTGGATTAAGCAGAATGAAGAAACAACATATGCGTCATCAAAAAACATTGTCTGCTTTGAAAATGCAAAAACCGCACAGTATGCCGTTATCAGTACGATAGATGTTGAAACGGGTGAACTCTCAAAAGGTCTGAAAGCAGTTTTGGGCGGATCTGCAAAAATATATTGTACCAAGGATTATATGTATATAAATGAATATATTGAAGGTGAAAGATACGGCGAACCTGAAAGAGATGTAACATCTGCAATGAAATTAAATTTCAAAAACGGCAAATTCACTTATGCAAGTGAAACCGAGGTAAAACAGTATTCAAATAATACTATCGACATTGGACGAGGCGATATGTATGACAGCTTTCTGTATCCTTTTGGCGAATACTATATAAGTCTTGGTCACGACGCAAATGATTTTAAAGACGAAATCATACTTTTCGATAAAAATATGAAAGAACTTGACAGCATTATTTTTGAAAATGAATGTATTTCTGTCAATACAAATCTTCCTCGTTTTGATAAAAACACAAATACAATAACCCTTCCGGCAAATTATTATGACGAAGGAATAGAAGATTACCACTATCAAGGCGCTGTTGTATTAGAAATCACCGACAATAAAATAGAGATAAACGATAGAATTAAGGACTCCACTCATATTATAAACATTGATTATGAAAACTATTATTATTGTCCACAAATAGTTTATGATGATTGCATTTACAGTATTTATATAAATAACAATGCACCTGATAACAAAAAGCTCAAAGTTTTTTCTTATAAATTTTAATTGGAGAACATTATGAAAAGAAAATTCACTAAAATTACAGCGTTGCTTGTAACCGTGGCACTGCTTATGGCAGTACCCACTTTGAGTGCATACGCAAATGAAGAAAATACAACTGCTGTCTTATCCGAATCCGCCGCACAAAGCACAACTAATAATATAAAGGAAAGCACGACCGTTCCCGAGGACAGGCAAACGACAGATAATCAGGAAAGCACCACACAGCCACCGACTACAGAACCTGTAAAGGAAGAAATCGAATCGATCCGATTTACGGTCGGCGAAAGCTGCAAAATCGGCGTCAAAGAGCCGTATCAGCTTTATCTTAAAAATCAGGATAACAAAACAGTTAAAGACGGCATTACCTATAAAAGCAGCAATAACAGTGTTGTGTCCGTTGACAAAAACGGAAAAATAATCGGTAAAAAAGCAGGCATTGCCAATATTACGGCTGAAACGGAAAACGGCAAAACGTCAGTCTGCAAAATCAATGTTGTAAAGGCTGCAACAGGATTAAAGCTCAATATCACATCAGCCTCTATAGGAATAAGCGAAAAAAGTGTTGATCTTGACTCAACATTGGTTGGCGGTTATTCAAGACTGAGGCAGTACAGCTCATCAAATCCAAAAATTGCATCGGTTGACGGAGACGGAATTGTTACTGGAATTAAAGAGGGTACGGCGACGATTACCTGCGTAACCTTCAACGGTATAAAAGCCACCTGCAAAATAACCGTAGGCAAAAAGCCGACAAGCATTAAGATTACAAATAAAAATAATGTAATTCAAAAAGGCTCAGATAATCACAGGATTACATATTCTCTTTCAAAGGGAGCGTATTCATACAGGCTGACCTATTCCGTTAAGGACAAAAGCATAGCAACAATTGACAGTAATGGTTATATAACAGGCCGGAAGAGAGGCAAAACTACCGTCACCGTAAAGACCTATAACGGCTTAACTGCAACGCAGAATATAACTGTCAATGATGATTCACTTTCGCTCAATGTTAATTCAACACAAATTGCACTCGATAATAAAAATGTAAAGAAAGTAAAATACGGCACATCTGTACAAGGCAGAAATCTTGAGGCATTTATTATAAATGGCTCAGATCATAACAGTCTTAATCAGGAATGCAAAATCAAGGTGAGCGGTTCGGTTAATGTAAGGAGCGGTCCAGGAACAAGCTATAGTATTGTCTCTTCTTTAAAAAACGGAATAAAGGTGACAAGAATAGCAAAGTCCGTAAAAAAAGCTAACGGATACACATGGGATAAAATTGTTTTAAGCAATAAAAAGGAAGGTTATATTGCAAGCAAATATCTTGTACTTGTTAAAGATAATACGCCTGTCAAGAAAACATTATTTATGGATTTTGCTATACACGGCTTTGAAGATGAGTATTACCGTGACGGACAGGTGCTTGTAAATGAGGCAAATGTGTTGATAGATTATTTTGCAAATCACATAAAAGAGCTGAAAAACTATACACTCGTCATTGTTCCCTGTGCAAATCCCGACGGCGTGATTGCAGGAACAAATAATCAGCGTGCCTGCAATACCGCTTTCGGAAGATGCACGGCAAACCACATTGATATAAACAGGGATTGGGGCAGCTTCAGGGCAGTCGAAACACGAGCACTGCGTGATTTTATAAAGCAGTGCAAGCCGACATTTTACCTCAATATACATGGCTGGCTTAACGAAACGCTCGGCGACAGCAACTTAAACGCAATTATCAGTAAGGAGCTTGGGCTTGCAAAGAAGATGAATAATAATTATCCGTCAAACTACGCAATAGGTTGGGTACATAAGAATCTTAAAATTCCTGCAACACTTGTTGAATATAAGTCATCGTCGTCCGTTTCCACGCAGAAAGATATAAAAATGATTAAAGCAATCATTAATTCAAACGGTAAAGCACCTGCTTCAGCGAATTCATCAACAAATAAATTCCCAACACCTGCAAACTGGAAAAACGGTTCAACTCCCGAGCCTGTTTACAATGTGAGCAATTTAGCCGAAAAATCTGATTCTCTTAAGGCAAAAGCATCTGCAAAATGTTACAGAAAATCGGGCAATTCCTATGTAATCGTATATAATTACGGCAGTAAAAATCATAAAGCAGGCTTTGTGAAATATGCAGGAGGAATAAAAAAAGCACCGACCGACAGTAAAACATATAAAAATAAATCGTCATCTCAGGCAGTTTATGCCGATACAGCAAAAAAGACTAAAATCGGCAGCCTTGATTCTAATGAACGCTGTGTCTGCCTTGGAAAAATTGACGGAATGTATCTCGTGCTTTATAATGTAACAGGTACGAATAAGCAAAAAAGTGGTTTCGTTTCTTATAACGGCGGTTGTTGATTAACTCCTTAGAATACATCATCCTTTCTGTTGTATATCTTAAATTGGGCACTTCACTTCACCTATCCTGATGACAGGAGCCACCTTCCACCGAGTGAGCATAATACTCCCTTGGCGGAAGGGTTTACTTTTTGGCTTACTGCATTTTCAGTTTGTAAAGCAGACTGCTCTTACCGCCATGCTTTCTGTATCTCTGTTCAGTAACAATAAATCCCTCTTTTCTTAAATCCTTCAAAGCTCTCCGAACTGTTGATTCAGAGAGCTTTAATTCTTTTGCAATGGTCGGAATAGAGGGCCAGCATTCACCGTCTTTGTTTGCCCGGTCATAAAGGTAGATATATACCAACACAGCTCTGTGAGATAAATCTGCTTTGTAAATATGATTAAGTCTACCTATCCTGCTCACCCTCTTTTCTTGACGGCGGTTCAATTTTAATATTGCTAACCTTCTCCTGTTCTTTGGATTCCTGTGTACTGTCAGGAATATTTTCTTCTGCCGTATTCTCAGTAGGCTTTTCAACTTTAACATGATTCTGTCCTGATGATGTGTTATTTTCACTTTCATTATCTTCAACTGCGTCTGTCCATTCAGGATGATATTTGCGTATAATTTCATCTATCAGTTCATTCTTGTTGGCATATTGAACCTCTCGATTGCCTTGTTCTGTCATCTTATAAGGTTCTTCAAAATCAATACCCCATTTAAAGAACAATTTCAACTTTACACGCATTGGATAACATCCTGTTTTCATAACAATGAAGTTGCCTTTCGGAAGAGATTTCAATTCATCAGGAGTCATTAACGGTCTTTCAATCATCTGCAAAGACTGTGATGGATCGTTCTTGCTTCTGCTCACGGAGCCTGTCATTACCGTTCTGTTGCCGAGTGCCTTTGATAATATATCTGCCGAGCTGCTGTTCGGTGCAAAACCACCGAATATCGTGAGCTGAGTGTTATCAATAATAATTTCACTACCTTCTTTACCGTAATTCTTTTCAAGTTGAGCAAAGGATTGAATGATCGGTACAATCTGAAGGCGTCTTGATTGGGATGCACTAAACATCATTTCTGCCGATTCTATCTTGGGCAGCGTGCCGAATTCATCGCAGAAAAACACACAGCGGTTCTTTAATTTGCCACCTTGCTCATCAGCAACCGAAAGGATTTCTCTGTATAGCTGTTGAATGATAAGTGAAATCATAAAGAACTTGTTTGGATCTTCCTCTGGCATAATAAGAAATATTGCACTTTTTTGATTGCAAAATTCCTCTGCATCAATTTCGGTGTCAAAGCAAAGAATCTGTTCGAGTTCCGAGTCAAGAAATGAATTAAGACGAGAAAGAGCAGTAATAATCATATTTTTTATTCACAAATCTTTCAGCTTGCTCTTTGAAAATCAAAGCGAACGAAATTCCTTTAGCAAATGCGTCAATGCAATACTCATCATTGAACTGCACGATATACTTAAACACATCATCGTCATAATCCATTTCGGGATAATTTGGATTGGTCTGTCTGATGACATTTAAAATTTCGTCCTTCATTTTTCGTTGAGCTTGGTTAAGTAATTCATATCTTGGATTGTCAAGAGGATTAGCTCTTGAAATCACAAGCTCATATACCATTTTAAGTTCGGTCATCTCTTTCATATCCTCACCACATTTCGTTTTAGATTGTGGTGATGTTAACTCTGTTTGAATTTGAATTCAAGTTATTTTTTCATCCGCAAGGGGTCTTGACAGAAAATTATGAATTTGCTAATATGAAAACGGAGAGAAAATTCAATAAAACTATGATGAACCTATATGCATTTTTATTTTGAAATGCGTATAGGTTTTTTATTTTTATTTTTAGAAAGGGGAATGAAAAATGTTGTATCAAAAAATTCCAAGCGGAAGATTTTGGATTATGTCAAATGACTTTTTTGAAAAATATAAATTGAACAGTCGTGACTTTATGGTCTATTGTTTTTTGGTTTCTAAAAAAGATAAAAAAGGAAAAAGTTATTGGTCAATAAGAAGAATGGCTGAGCAATGCAATATGAGTTACGAAAGTGTAAGACGAGCAATAAAATCTCTTGAGGATCAATGCTTGATTGATGTAGAACACTGCTCAGTCAATGGTAAAAAAAATTCAAATATTTATACTGTGCATCGGTTGATTTGATTTTGCTTTCTACTTTTGCATTTTTGATGCATAAACAATATAAAAGCCCGGAATGAAAAAAACGATGATTTTTTAATGAAAATCTGCGGCTTTTGGATCGATTTTGAGGCGGATTACAAGCCGTCGATTTTAAAGCAGGATAAAGGGGTATGATTTTCGGGCTTTGAAATGACCGAAAACGCCGTCCGGCAAAGCCTGTCGGCTTTTCGATTCGTAATACTTTTGCGTATGATTCCAAATTCGTATGCAGTTAGGGGTGTTTTTCGCAGAAAATCAAGGTTTTTGAGTATTCACGGAAAGGAGTGCGTATGATGAACAAAACGAAAGCGGAAATTGAGCAAATGGCGAGCTTTATTTGCCGTGAAAAAGGACAATATATGTTCAATAAAAAAGAAATCGGAATCATTACCGGGTTATGCAAAGACAAGGTTGCAGAGCCTGCGAGAACATTCCTGCAGCCTGTGACAGCAGAGTTAAGTTATATTTCATCAAAGATGTACTAAATTATCTCTACAATTCTTGATGAAATATATAAATTCAACACGGCATACAGGTCAAAATCTCACAAAAAATGTGTCTCTTTTTTGTCAGGTATTGGTCTGGCTATTTGCAAAACTGTGTGGTAGTGTTGGTGTTGCCAAAAGGTAAAGAAATTACTATACGGAGGTAAATTATGTACGAATTATACGACAAAAACGGTAACCAAATCGGCTACCGAATGACCAAAAGAATTAAAAATGAAGATGGCAAATACGACGTATTGACTGCTCGATCAAAGACGAGTGAAAAGGATTGCCGAAAGAAACTTGATGACATGGTCAAGGAGTATTATCAACTCCAAGAAAAGAAAAAGAGTGGCGGTGTCTTCTCTGAAATGAAATTAAAAGACTATGCCGACAACTGGTATCACCTTAACATTGAGAAAGCGAACTGCACGAAGAAAAACAAATACATGTACAAAAACATTGTCTACAACCACATCATTGAACACCTCGGTTCGATAAAGTTATGCAACTTGACTGAGGATGACTGCCAAAGATTCATAAACGAATATGCAGGATGGAGTAAGGCATTCGCATCAAAAGTACGCATGGTGTTAAGGCGTATACTTACAAAGGCAGAAAAGCAAGAACTCATCAAAACCAATGTGGCAAAGGACATTGTCCTGCCGACTGTGTACGAGAACAAGTACAGACCAATAACTGATGATGAACGCCGAATGATACTTGAAACCATACCTAAACACTATGCCGGAACAATGGTGCTTACAATGTTATGCTGCGGACTTCGACCGATAGAAATCCGAAGAATGAAGTGGGATTGGATAGATTTTGAAAACGCAATTCTGACAGTTGGCAAATCCAAAACGGAAGCAGGAACAGGACGAAAGATACCAATTCCGCCTGTACTTTTAGATGCATTAAAGGAACATAAAGCAAAGGGGCTCAACGATGAGTATGTATTCGTTAAGTACGAAAAGCACACACGAATGGATGACAATGCCTTTTATCAAAGCTGGAAAAACTTCGTAAAAGAAATGGACTTAGCAAACGGAGCTCACTTATATCGCAATCAAGTAAAGAACTCAATCATAGCACCTGACTTCGAGCCATACCTACTGCGCCACACTTTCTGCACCGATTGTCAGGCAGCCGGAGTGCCAATCAATGTGGCAAAAGAATGGATGGGACACTCTGACATATCGGTAACCGCAAAAATCTACACGCATATGGTAGATGAAGTATTCGAGCAGAACCGAATTAGAATGGCTCAATATGCAGTAACCAAATCTCAACAAGTTGAAAGCCTGACCGCAACAAACTGATATACAAAAAATAAAAGGATAGTCGAGAAATAAACTCGGCTATTCTTCAATTTCTTCAACAACATTTACTAAATAAAGACCCTTTTGTTTTGCATAATCAACAGTGTATGCCGTGCCGCCTTCGTGCTTTGTCAGAAAGCAAATGCAAGCAGAACTACAATCAACAAGGTGTCTGTTTCTCTTTTGCATACATCCGTTATAGTAATGCACAGCAAGGACCTTCACCTTATCGGCTCTCAATCTAATATCATTATACACATCAATATCTTGTTGCTTCCAATATTTCGTTTGATTTTCACATAGCAACACTAAAATAAGTTTAACTTCAGGATGATAAAGATTACATAGTAAATTCAGATAAATTATTTTCTATAAGTGGACATATTCGTTTCAATGATGATAAATCAGTTGTAACAAGTTTTTCTTATGAAGATATAATATCTGCTACATTAAATTTGATTATGTATTCCAATAACCCACAAAAAATTTTGTTAAATAACGATACCATACAAAAAATTTATTGAGTATCAGTATGATTCTAATATATGAAGTCATTCATATAAGTCGTTTATATCTTCACAATCATCAATTTTATCTAACCAATACATACCAAGCACTTTAGGCCATTTGTTTGTATTGTAGATAGTTGTTGCATTTATATTACCCATATGGCAATGAAAGTGTCTAAATTGACCCAGAATCAACGATAATCTGTTATACTCACACCCATCGGGTTTTTCATATAAATCCTCATCACATAACGAGTTTAAATATTTCATTATTTTCTCTTTGATTGTTTCAAAATAATCAATTAACACTTCTCGTGATAATACCTTTTGATTATCATAATCATCAAGACTATTTAAATTTGGTTCATGGAAATCCGGTTCAGTATATACTTCAGGATTGATATACCACTGATCCAAAGAATGCAAAGTATGATATACATGTTTCCATATTGGCATATCGCATAATATCAAATCCATATCACATGTTTTTAATGTAATCGAAAAATTATAAAACATTAAATTCGTATGCTCAATAATAGTATTTATTAAAATATCATTCATAAATTATCTCCAATCTTATTAATTTAAATGTCATTGTGAGAATTATGCTAAATTCACATGAATTTGACTATTGTTGATTTTTTTAATTCTGTATCTTAAATGTCCATATGTTCGCTGATTTCTTTATAATTAACATACTCAATATATCACAAAATTCTAAAAATATCAATATCATAAACACAGGCAAAAATAGGGGAAAATAAATAAAAAAAGAGCTGAATTTTCAGCTCTTTTTTGTGGCAGATTATATCAACCATTTTGAATGGGACTTGATCACCTTACACCGAGGTGTATAAAGAAACTCTAAATCCGCATTATTATTTACAGTAAATAACTGCTTCAGTCATCTGCACTTGCTCCGTCTGTTTTGCCCTTTGGCAAAAAGACATGGGGTCTAATTCTTTTAAAAAGAAGGAAAAAACGGAATTTACCTCTATTCAGGCATACAAACTGTTGACAATAAAGCTCCTATATAGTACAATTTAATAAACTACTATATAGGAGCATTTGCATGAAAACAAATGGCGGATTTCTTGTTACCAAAATAAAACAACTTGGAGACCGGATTTTTGAGAAAATTCTCAGCGAAAAGAATATTGATGCGTTCAATGGAGCCCAGGGGCGCATTCTTTATGTGCTGTGGCAGGAGGATGGAATCTCGATCAGGTCACTCTCGGTCAAATGCGGATTAGCGATAACATCTCTTACGACGATGCTGGAAAGAATGGAACATCAAGGGCTGATAAGCCGTGTTCAGTCTGAAACGGACACTGTTCCTAAAGTCTCCATTCCCTCTGGGAGGTCTATTTTTTCTATTGAAGTATCTGCCTCAGCAATATAATTAGCATTAAACTCTGCCTGAACAGTACAATCAAAACTAATTTCCTTTACACTTGAATCTTTTGTGACAATAACTGCACTTATGCTCTTACATTTCTTGGGAATAACTATTTTATCCTGCTTCTTTCCTGATTCGGACAGCCCATAAAGTGAATCATCTACTGTCCAATTAAAATAATCGTCTTTATTATTATCTGAAGCATCATTCAATTCAGCAATTTGTTTTTTATTATTAGTCTTTGTGTTATCAGTTCCACAAGCAAAAACCGACACGCTCATTATCGTAATAAATAATAATGCTACTATTTTCTTTTTCATACATCCAATCCTCTCTACTAATTTAACACTTTATGAATCAAATCAATTGTTTTATTCACTAATCCCAATATAGACGAAGTATCTGCCACATAATCACATATAAACTGAGTATTCCTCACAGTGTTTGTATAGCTTAAAACATCTACCCCTGCTGAATATGATACTGCAGTTACCCAACGCAAAGATTATGATTCCACCACCAATAGACCACCACATATTTACCATCTCCTTTAGCAAATTCCGATTTTGATGTCTGTATTATACCATAATGATACTATTAT
>OKRY01002202.1_pt1 | contig 15405 bp, 6 predicted proteins | sample 1601121 | NCBI WGS metagenome assembly OKRY01 (sample SAMEA3541546, study PRJEB24748) | human gut metagenome | biome: human gut; feature: human-associated habitat; material: faeces | place: China | collected 2012
TTCTCAATCGCTCTTGCGGTTTCATTGTTGGAACAATGTTAACTTAATGACATTGGAACCTGTTATTCGTTCTTTTTTTGCAAGGCAATTTTATAAACTAATCAATAAGATTTCAGATTCAAATATAGTAGATGGAGCAAGGGATTTTCGTATGATGAAACGAAAGATGGTAGATGCTATTTTGACAATGCCAGAATATAACCGTTTTACAAAAGGAATCTTTGGATGGGTAGGATTTGAGACAAAATGGCTGGAATATAAGAATGTAGAACGTGCCGCGGGGGAGACGAAGTGGTCTTTTTGGAAGCTATTTCGTTATGCCTGTGAAGGAATTATGGCATTTTCAACAGCACCATTGATGGCAGTATCATTGATGGGTGTGTTTGTATGCATTTTTGCATTTTTATTTCTGATATTTGTAATCGTGAGAGCTGCAGTATTTGGAGATCCCGTTGCCGGATGGCCGTCATTAGTATGTATTATCAGTTTTTTAAGTGGTATTCAATTGTTAGGAATGGGAGTTGTTGGTATGTATCTATCTAAGACATATCTGGAAACAAAACATCGACCGATTTATATTGAAAAGGAAAGTCATTAATAATAATGAAAGAGGAATCGTTTAAATGAAATTAACTACAAAGAAACAGCTTATGGCAAGATATACGATCTTATTTGCAATTATAAGTCTGATTGTATTTTATCTATTCTACAAAAATGGAGTGACATTCATATGGGGAGCAAAGGGACAGGATGGATTATCACAACACATCAACGCGCTGATGTACTGGGGAGAATATATCCGCAATTTCTTCTTTAATATCATCCACGGACATTTCAGATTTCCAATGTGGGATATGAGCATTGGATTTGGAGCAGACATTCTAGGAACATTAAATTATTATGCGATCGGTGATCCACTCAATCTGATTTATGTATTTTCCAATAAGTCAAATATAGAATTATTGTATAACTTTATGCTTGTATTTCGTCTATATCTGGCGGGAGTAGCATTTATCGCATTTGGACATTATCTGAAAAAAGATGGAAATGGAATCTTAGCAGGAAGTATTGTGTATATTTTTAGCGGAACATTTTTTTCATTTGCGATACGTCATCCGTTTTTCCTAAATCCAATGATCTATCTTCCATTATTATTGATGGGAGTCGAGAAGATTTACAGAAAAGAAAAACCATATTTATTTATACTTATGGTAACGGTCGCAGCGATTAGTAATTTCTATTTTTTCTATATGCTGACAGTTGCGGCAGTGGTTTACGCACTGATCAGATTTCCAGAATATAAAGAAGCAGGATTTTTCAGAACTCTTGGAAGATTTAGCGGGTGGTATCTGCTTGGAATTGGTCTTTCTGCAGTAATCTTGTTGCCTGTATTAATCGCATTTTCAGGAAATGCGCGAACTACTTCGGATGTAAATTATTTTAGTATTTTCTTATATAAGAAATCATATTACAAACAAATATTCTTACAGTTTGCGGGTTTCCAGAAGATTTATAAAGGAACAAATCTAAACTATGCAGCTTTAGGATATTGTGCAATTATTGCACTGTTCCTGAAAAGGGATAAAAAGCGGTTTTCATACAAAGTAGCAGTGGTACTTGGTATTGTCAGTCTGTTATCACCAGTGTTCGCCTATATTTTGCATGGATTTTCTTATCCGATGAATCGATGGACATTTATACTGGCATTGATTGTTGGAATGACAGTCACAGAAATCTATCCAGATCTATTTGTACTGACGAGGATCCAGAAAACAGGAATTCTTGCAGGAGCCGTTTTTTACATAGTATTCGCACTTTCCTTAGGCGATAATATGGTAAAAGGGAAATATGAATTAGCAATACTTGCAGCTACAGTACTTGCATTGTTTGTACTTAATGAGTGTAAAATGTTTGGACAGGAGAAATATAAACATTTCATTTTGTATGCAGTATTGATCTTAACAGCAGGAACTTCTTCATATGTACAGTATTCTCCAAAATATGGAGAAACAATCTCAAATTATGTAAAATCCGGGCAGGCATATGAGATGTTGTGTGGAAAAGAAATGCGGTTGATACAGCCAGATAAATATAAGATACAAAATGGTGTGTATCGTGCAGAATCTCTGGATAACAAGGTAACAAACTGGAGTTTAAATGCGCATATTCCGGGAATTACGAATTATTATAGTGTGACAGATAAGAATGTCTCAGAGACTATGCAGGAATTCGGATTAAAATCTTATCAGTATAAGTTCAAATTCCGCAAACTTGATATGAGACAAGGTCTGATGGATTTATATGGAGTTCGTTATGTAATCTGCACCAAAGAAACAGGAGCTAAATTATTATCAGATTATCAGTTGTTAAGATCAAAAGATGGGATGCAGTTGTATGAAAATAAAAATGTATTTCCATTTGGATATACTTATGATGGATATTTGTCATCACAAACATATAAAACTCTGAACCCAGCACAGAAAGAACAAGCATTACTTCAAAGTGCGATTCTGGAAGACGACAGCAAGAGTGCGGATAAACTAAAGAAGATGACAATCCCAGAGAACGTAACATGTCATGTTGTTGGAGAAAATTATCGCATTCATAGTGAAAAAGAAAAGGAAAAAATCATTCAGATTAAGATTCCAAAACAATATATCAAGGCGAATTCTTATATTTATCTGCAAGGAGTCAGTACAGAAGCATTGGATGGAAAAAGCAGCAGACATGTATTAGGAGTTGGGATGAACAAAAGTAACTTCCAGCTTCTTTATGGAGGTAAACAGGTTCATTTATTTAATGCAGAGAAGAATTCCAGTTACGATATTGGGAAAAGAAATTATTTGGTCAAGATGAGCAGAGATGCAGTGAAAGATCGGGAAGATACATTGACATTAAAATTTAAGTTGAAAAGTGATTATTATATTGATCGGATTTCGATTCTTACAGTGGATCAACAGACAGAGATAAAACAGATTCAAAAGAGAAAAAAAGCAGATCATCTGACCAATATTTCATATGATGGAGGAAATCATTTTTCAGGAGATATCAAGGCATCTCAAAATGAGATACTTTGTATACCAATAACATATCACAAAGGTTGGAAAGCATATGACGATGGAAAGCAAGTGAAGAGTGAGCAGGTCAATGGAATGTTTGAAGGAATCTATTTAAACAAAGGAGATCATCATATTACATTAAAATATGAAACCCCAGGCCTTAAGATTGGCGCAGTTGTGTCGTTATTTAGTTTGATCATATTATTTATCATAAGTAAAAAGAAGAAATTTCAGTAATTAAGAAAAGCTTTTATTTACCAAAAAGAAAGGTAAATGAAAGCTTTTTTCTATAAAAGAGGAAACGGAATGTATGAAATAAAAAAATGACCAATGTTCAATAAATTATTGACTTTTATCAAGGAAGTGCATATAATAACCAATGATTCAAAGAGGTATGACCTCTATATAAGTAATAAAAATGCAAGGAAGGAGCAGCTGTGATCATGTTAAAACGAGAATGGCAGAAAATTTCAAAGAACCCCTGGATGATTATCATTTTGATCGCGATCATTACGATTCCTGCAATTTATACATCTGTATTCCTTGGTTCTATGTGGGATCCATACGGAGATGCAGATCAATTACCAGTAGCGGTAGTCAATCACGATAAGAAGGTAAATTACGAGGGAAAAACATTACAAGTAGGAGATGATCTGGTAAAGAATCTGAAAGATTCAGGATCACTGGATTTTCATTTTGTAAGTGACAAGAAAGCAGAGGAAGGATTGAAGAGTGGAGAATACTATATGATCATTTCCATTCCAGAAAATTTCTCAAAGAATGCAACAACATTAATGGATAAGAATCCAAAACAGATGAAACTGACATACAAGACAAATCCAGGTACGAACTATGTAGCATCCAAGATGGATGACAGTGCCATAGCGAAGATTGAGAAGTCAGTCAGAGAAAAAGTAACAGAAACTTATGTAAAGACCGTATTTGATCAGATCAAGACAGCCGGAAGCGGTTTCCAGAAAGCAGCAGATGGATCCAAAAAGATCGAAAGCGGAGCGAAGAAGCTGAAAGCTGGAAATGATACGATCGAACAGAATTTAAAGAAGTTAGCATCCAGCACATTAACATTTCAGAATGGAGCAAAATCACTTTCTGTAGGACTAAAAACATACACAGCAGGTGTAGCCAAAGTTGACAGTGGAGCAAAATCTTTAAAATCAGGAACAAAGACATTGAAAAATGGAGTTGCAGCTCTGCAGACAGGAGCAACTCAGTTATCCAATGGCTCTAAATCCTTAAAATTAGGAATCTCCCAGTACACAAACGGAGTCAGCACAGCACAGGCTGGAAGCAAACAGCTTGCAGTGAATAATAAAGCATTAAATGCAGGTGTTGAAAAATTATCCAGTGGAAGTAAGGATTTAAAAGATGGAACTGGAACATTATCAGCAGGCCTTAAAAATCTGTTGGGTCAGACAAAAGAAACATCCAATGGACTTGGAACTCAGCTAAAAGAAAATGAAGCGAAGAAAGATGGAATTATAAGCAAACGAAGCAATTTCGATACACAATTAGAAGCATTTAATACAAAATTAAATGAATTAAATCAAATGCTTTCTGCTGGATCAACCGCATCAGAGACATCAACACAGACAGCAAACAATGAAACAGCTAAGAAGGCAGCAAGCAGTGCAGCAAATGCAAAGTCAAGTGTATCTGATTTAAACAGCAAAGTAAGCAAGTTAAAGAATTCATCTGTACTTGATAAATTAAGCGAAGAAGATAAAAAAGCATTATTAGCTGAAATCGACGAGGTAGATAGCGCAGCATCTGATGTTGAAAATAATGTTGATGAAACATATACAAATGCACAGAAAGCAGCAGATAAAAAAACAACAGCAAAAGCACAATCCGCAAGTAGTGAACAGCAACTTGCAACAGTGAAAGCATATGTTAGTTCTTTAGCAAAATCATCTAAGCAACTTGCAGAATCATCCCAGACACTTTCTGGATACGAAAAAGCGATGATGAATGGTCTGTATGAAGGCTTAAATGAAGTAAAAACAACATTAGACCGTCAGGGAACAACTCAGGATACAATGGGTATGATCCAGGCGTTGACTCAGTTATCAGAAGGTGCTACAAAAGTACAGACAGGAATGACAACCTTAGAATCTGGAATCAACGACAGCACAAGCGGATTAAAGATTGGAATTGCCAACTACACAGCAGGAGTTGAAAGTCTGAACACAGGACTTACAACATTAACAAACAATTCCAAAGCATTAAATAGCGGAGCAACTCAGCTGAATAGTGGAATTGGTCAGGTAAGCTCAAAACTTCCAACATTTAAGTCAGGAACAGCAAAACTTTACAAAGGAACAAAAACACTGAAATCAGGAACAGCAGCCTTAGTTGCTAACAACAATACATTAAACAGTGGAGCCGGACAGTTAGCATCTGGAGCTGGACAGATCGCAAGTGGATCAAGTCAGTTAGCAGCAGGATCTACAACTCTTGGAAATGGAATCGGAACACTTCAGAGTGGAAGCAAGACATTAAAAGATTCCTTACAAAAAGGAGCAGATCAGGTTAACAGTATCAAGGCAACCAAGAAGACAAACAAAATGTTTGCCGCACCAGTAAAAGCTAAGAATGTAGAATATTCACACGTTGATAACAATGGTCACGCAATGGCACCATATATGATGTCCGTTGGATTATTCGTAGCATGTATGGCATTTACATTAATGTATCCTTTAATGGAGAAAAACGAAGAAGTCAAGAGTGGACTTCAGTGGTGGTTAAGCAAAGTCACAGTTATGGCAGCAGTATCCATTGCGCAGGCAGTGATCATGGTTGCAGTTTTAATGGGAATCAATGGACTCGAACCACATTACGTAGGAAAAACATTTGGAATGGCCGTCTTAGCATCCATGGCATTTATGTCATTGATCTGCTTTGGCGAGATGTTATTAAACCGTGTCGGAAGTTACGTCATGTTAGTATTCATGGTCGTACAGTTAGGTGCAGCCGGAGGAACATATCCATTGGATATGGCACCACACTTCTACACAGTATTACACAAATATATGCCATTCAGCTATACAGTACACGCATTCCGTCACACACTATCCATGGATGGACGGATCGGACAGGATATTGCAGTATTTGTTGGAATCTTAGTTGTGTCAACATTAGCAACGATTATTTTCTACCGATTCAGAATGAAGAAACAGGTTGGAGGAACATTGGAACCTAATGGAGCGCCACAGCATTAGATATAAAAATAATTAAATAAAAACTCTAATGAACAAAAGACTAGGACAGTCAGTTTTGGATTGTATAGATATACATCTTCCAAAACTGATTGTCCTAGTCTTTTTATTGTTGTTGTATGCATGAAAAATGTGTATAAAATGTGAATAAATACATTGAATAAAGATTAATGCAGGAGTATAATTAAAAAAGTATAGTAATTGTAAATAGGGATAATAAGTTAATAGGGAGCTTTCACTTATGAAGAAGACTAAGATTCCACGGAAAAAAGTACGTGGAAAGAAAGCAACTGTAACGATTAAAATTAAATAATCTCAAAATGCGCTAAAAGAGTGATCAGATTGATCACTCTTTTATGCATTCTACACAAAAAAGTGTTATAATAAACAAAGCAATATGCAGATTCAAACATGAAGAAAAGGAGGACGAATTTCATGCAAAAAGGATGGAAAGTATTCAGCCACTTAAATGGAAAGAGCAGAAAGAAACTGTTAGCATGTCTGCTCAGTATATCCATGATACCGGTCAACGGATTTACGGTAATGGCGGCAACAGCAGATCAGGGGAATCAGGCAGCGGTGACACAGGAAGGTACAACCACACCAACAGTTACAAGTGGGATTTCATTTGCGGCAGAATCCCAGAATGTAACAGTAGGAAATTTCAAGTATTATGAATTCCAGGGAACGCAGGCAAAAGATTTCGATAAAGTCAACTTCAATATTTCTGATCAAACAGCATTAAAGATTGAACAAAAGACTTTTAAACAAGCAGATGGAACAGAAGTTGTGAAGTATATGCCGATCGCATTAAAAGACAGCGGAAAAGTTACTGTAACAGCAACATTTGAAAAGAATAAAAAGCCATTAGATGGAGTAAGTGCTCAGTTTGAATTTAATTTAAGCAAAGATGATAATATCATTCCATTTACTTCACAAACAATGTATCAGGTATTTAGTGGAAAGGAAGAAGGTGCGCTTACTAAAGCAGACTTAGCAGCGAAGACAGAGATCAATCTTTCTGACAAAGGTCTGACAGATACAGAAGTAGCATATCTTCAGTATGCAACTGGTTGTGAAAAATTAGATTTAAGCAAGAATACAAATATAAGTAAGATTGATGCATTAAAATCTATGACGAATCTAAAAGAAATCAATTTGGAAGGTACAAAGGTTTCTACAGTAGATAGAATTGCTTTGATTAAGAAAGATCCGATTACAGTAGAAAAAGGAGCCAAAACAAATGATCCTATTCTTCCAAAAGGAATTTTAAAAGGATGCAAAGATGTTAAGTATTCTGAGGAAGTAGTAGCAGGAACAACAGCAAAATTAAAATCAATCCAGGTTCAGTCAGATGGATCCATAAGTCTGGAAGCAGTGGATACAGCAGAAGCAGGAACGACGAATTTAAAAGTTGAAAGCACAACAACACCAACAGTATTTGCAACGATTCCAGTAAATGTGACAGCCAAAAGTGCAACAACACCAGAGTTTGATAAAAATGATCCAAATGTAAGTGTAGGAGCATTTAAGAAACAGATCAAGTTAAATAATCTGGAAAAAGATGATGTAGTAACGATCACATCAAAAGATGCAAAGATCTTAAATATTCGCACAGAAACAGCGCAGGATGGAACAAAGACATACTATCTGGAACCAAAAGCAGCAGGAAAAGCAACGGTAGAAGCGGTAGTAGCAAGAGCAGGAAAGACATATACAGCAACGATTGAGATTCAGGTAGCAGCCGTAGGAAAAGATATCATTCCACTGACAAGTTACAAAGTATACGATGCATTAGAGGCAGATGCAAATAACGATGGAATGATCTCAACAGAAGAGATCAAAAATGTAAAATCTATTAATTTAGAAAATAAAGATCTGACGAATGCAGATTTAGCAGGTTTATCCGAAGCAGTTAATTGCACAAAGATCGACCTCGAAAACAACAAAAACATCACAGACATCAGTTTCATAAAGAATTTAAAACAGTTAAAAACACTCTATCTAAGAGGAACATCTGTGACAGATTTTACAGCATTAAATGATCTGAAAGCACAGTTAGAATCATTATATCTGCCAACAACAGCAAGCACAGCGACAAGAATGTCATTCTTAAGCGACAGCCTGTATCTAAAAGAAGGACAGGAATTAACAATACAGCAGTTTACAAAAGGTGTATTCGTAGATAGCAAAGAAGCATGCACGATCACATCATCTAATCTGGCAGCAGTATCCATTACAGGAGATAAGATCAAAGCCGGAACAAAAGGTCAGATGGCAACACTGACATTAAAAGCTGGAACAACAACAAAAACGATCAAAGTTTACACAACAGATGAAACAGGTAAGATTCCTACACAGGCGGTTGTATTAAACAAAACATTTGTAACATTAAATCCAGGCAAGACAGAACAGCTGAAGATCACATATTTACCAGATTATGCAACAGCTTCAATCGGAACAGTAAAATGGACATCTTCTAACGAAGCAGTTGTAACAGTTGATGCAGCAGGTAAATTAACAGCTAAGGCTGCAGGAAAAGCAATTATTACGGCAATAACATCTGACGGAAATGTAATGTACTGCATCGTAACAGTAGAAAATATCAAAGTCAGCAAGATTACGATCACAACAACAACATCTAACAAGATCGCAACTGGTAAGAAAGTAACATTAAAGGCGACCGTAACACCATCCAACGCATACAATAAAGGTGTTACATGGAAATCAAGCAATACCAAAGTTGCAACAGTTAGCAGCAGCGGTGTCGTTACAACGAAGAAGAAAATGGGTGGAAAAACAGTAACGATCACAGCGACAGCCAAAGACGGAAGTGGTAAGAAAGCATCATATAAGATCTATGTCAAGAAAGGTATTGTAAAGAAAGTCTATATTTCTGGAGTTAAATCAGTAAAAGCTGGTAAGAAGTTATATCTGAAAGGAAAAACAAGTGCATCTTCAGGGGCAAATAGAACTTTAAAATGGTCAAGCAGCAATACAAAATATGCGAAAGTTTCTTCCAAAGGAACTGTAACAACATACAAAGCTGGAAAGAAAAAATCCGTGAAGATCACAGCAAGAGCAGTGGATGGAAGCGGAAAGAGCAAGACGGTTACAATTAAAATTAAATAGTAAAGTAATCTCTGATATTTATTGAAAGAAAAAGCAGTTAGAAATCAAAATTTAAGATTTCTAGCTGCTTTTCTTCCAAATTGCAAAAGTAGTAACAAAAACTTGCAATACCCCTCTTATATTAAATCAAATGATAATGTTCAAATGCATGATAAATCCCGTCATCGTTTACGGAATCTGTAACATATTCCGCAATTTCTTTTAATTCATCACAGGCATTTCCCATAGCAATTCCATGGCCAGCAGCTTTAAACATGGAGATATCGTTATTACTATCTCCAAATGCGTAGCAATCATCTGTAGAGATATTGAGATGATCAGCGACATATGTAAGACCAGTCCCTTTATCAGGATTTTCAACATGATCCCATGTAAACTCATGCGCCATATAAGGAGCAAGGTCAAAAGCAGTGATCATAAATCCATAATGTGGATGAAAGTCAACATTATGATCGCGGAAATAAGAACATTTTTCCCCTTCAAAGGTTCCATAGATATTGTTTTCTACGCAAATCCGTTTGATCTGTTCGACCACTGTTTCAGGAACTGTTTTGTGATAGATCGTTTCGCCATCAAGAAGGATGTGAACTCCGTTAGAACAAAGATAACCGTCGCAGCCAATATCGAGAATCTCTTTTTCAAAATAAACAAGAGGTCGTCCAGTGTTGATCAGGACTTTATGACCATTTTCCTGTGCTTCATGGATCGCTTTGATCGTAGATTCTGGAACCAGACGCTGTTCTTTACTGTACAAAGTCGCATCGACATCCAGAAAGATTAGTTTGTTGTTTTCACTCATATTATCATTCCCCATCTAAATATTTATAAAAATTAAGAGCCGGATACAAATGAAGATTGATGGTCCGGCTCTGTGCTGTAAGGATATAGTTGACTATTCTTCCACAGTTACAGTCTTCATAACTTGTGGTTCTAATGGTTTATCGGAATAATCTGTTGCAACTTCAGCGATCTTATTTACAACATCCATTCCTTCGATGATCTTACCAAATGCTGCGTACTGTCCATCTAAATGTGGAGCAGCTTTGTGCATGATAAAGAACTGTGATCCGGCAGAATCAGGCATCATAGAACGAGCCATGGATAAAACACCAGGAGTGTGTTTTAAGTTGTTGATCACACCGTTCTGGCTGAACTCTCCTTTGATCGTATGTCCAGGACCACCTGTTCCTGTACCTAATGGGCATCCACCCTGGATCATAAATCCGTTGATGATACGATGGAAAGTTAAACCATCATAGAAACCGTCTTTTACAAGATTTACAAAGTTCTCAACAGTGATCGGAGCGATCTCCGGATATAATTCTGCTTTCATTACATCACCATTTTCCATAGTGATCGTTACAATTGGATTTGCCATAATATGAAATTCCTTTCTATATTTTATAATCTTTTGCCGCTTACGGCTATGCTTTGATTATAATGGAAATACTAAAAAAAGTACAGCAGTTTGACCAGAAGAGTTACAATCCAAAATATGCATATTTTTTCACAAAAATTACAAAAAAGTTAAGAATATGAACAAAATTTAATGAAAAAGCTTTTATTTCTACAAAATGCGAGTATAATAGCATAGGAACACAGTATGATTTTAAAATCATGCGATAATAAAAATATGGGAGGACATCATGGATTTATATTTAGATTTTGATCATAATTCCGGAAGGCGCAGAAGGGGGCGCAGACGTGGAAGAAGAAATCGTTCCAGAGTTCCGTTTGTCATTGGGGTCATTATTTTACTAGTGGTCATTGTGGCAGGAGGTATATTTGCTGGAAGAAAATATATGGCTTACAGGCAGCAGAAAGCAGAAGAGGCCAGAAAACTTGCAGAGGCAAGAAGAGTCGTTACAGTCATGATCCCGGAAGGATATTCCATTGATATGATAGCAAAACGACTAGAGAAACAGGGAGTCTTTAAAGCAGATGAATTTATAAAGGCTGCGAAGAATACAGATCAGTATAAAAACGATTTTATTAAAGACATTGACCCAAAGAAGGGAACAAAGTACAAATTAGAAGGTTATCTGTATCCGGATACTTATAAGATTTACAAAAGTTCCAAACCAGAAGATCTGATCCAGAAGATGCTTGATAATTTCGATAAGAAATATTCAGCACTTGCGAAGTCTTATAAAGGAAAGCATTCTATGGCAGAGATCATGACGATCGCATCAATGATCGAACGTGAAGCAAGCAATATGTCAGAACGTCCGATGATCGCAGGAGTCATTGAGAATCGCCTTGCAGCGAAAATGAGACTTCAGATCGATCCGACCGTTTTGTATACCACAACAAATGGATTATATAATGCGAAGAAAGTTTATTATAAAGATCTGAAAGTGAAAACGGTGTATAATACTTACGTTATGAAAGGGTTACCAGCAGGACCGATCTGTAATCCGTCAGACACGGCGATCAAGGCTGCGATGCATCCGAAGAAACATGATTATCTATATTATAGAACTGACGGAAGCAAAAAGGGAACTCATATTTTCACAAAAACATTCGATGAACATAAGAATGCGAAAAGCACAAGTACAAAAGATAAAAATAGTACAAATAGCACAAATACAACGAATTCAAAATCTTGAGTATTTTACTAAGGATTCAAAAAGATTGTTATTTTTTTGGCGTACAAAAAAAAATACCTAAAAATACATAAAAATCTCTTTAAAAACTTGTGCAAATAATGTAGAATAAAGCTGTATACAAAAGTTATATGTATACAGCTTTGTTTATGTTTTAAGCAACTTGTGAAAGTTGTAGTGATATTTTCTACGCCCATATGCTAGGTGGACGTAGAGATTAACAATGTGTGAATATATTCACACGAGATTTTTTAGGAGGAAGAGAACATGGCAAGAAAAATGAAAACCATGGATGGTAACACAGCCGCTGCACACGTATCATATGCTTTTACAGAAGCTGCAGCAATTTATCCTATTACACCATCCTCACCAATGGCAGAGTCAACTGACCAGTGGGCAACACAGGGAAAGAAAAATATTTTCGGACATCCTGTAAAATTAGTTGAAATGCAGTCTGAAGGAGGAGCAGCAGGAACTGTACATGGTTCTTTAGCAGCTGGTGCATTAACAACTACTTATACAGCATCTCAGGGTCTGTTATTAATGATCCCTAACATGTATAAGATCGCTGGTGAACAGATGCCTTGCGTATTTGATGTATCTGCTCGTGCACTTGCATCTCACGCACTGAACATCTTTGGTGACCACTCTGACGTTTATGCATGTCGTCAGACAGGTTTCGCAATGCTTTGCAGCTCTAGTGTTCAGGAAGTTATGGACTTAGGAGCAGTAGCTCATTTAGCAACAATTAAAGGACGTGTTCCTGTATTACATTTCTTCGATGGATTCAGAACATCTCATGAAATTCAGAAAATCGAAATGTGGGATTATGATGATCTTGCAGATATGGTTGATTATGAAGCAATCGACAAATTCAGAGCTGAGTGCTTAAACCCAGAACATCCAGTTCTTCGTGGATCAGCTCAGAACCCAGACATCTTCTTCCAGGCAAGAGAAGCAGCTAACTCAACATATAATGCTTTCCCTGCAATCGTTGAAGATTACATGAATCAGGTTAACGCTAAGATCGGAACAGATTATAAATTATTCAACTACTATGGAGCTGAAGACGCTGAGAGCGTAATCATCGCTATGGGATCTGTTTGTGAAACAATCGACGAAACAATCGATTACTTAATGAAACAGGGTAAAAAAGTCGGTGTTGTTAAAGTTCGTCTTTACAGACCATTCGTTGCTGAGAAATTAGTAGAAGCAATCCCTGATACAGCAAAAGTTATCAACGTATTAGACAGATCTAAAGAGCCTGGAGCAAGAGAACCATTATACCTTGATGTTGTTAACGCATTAAGAGGAACAAAATTCGAAAGCTGCACAATCAATGGTGGACGTTATGGATTAGGTTCTAAAGATACTACACCAGCTGATATCATCGCTACATTCGAAAACGTTGATAAAAACGAATTTACATTATCTATCGTGGATGATGTTACTAACTTATCTCTTGAAAGAGGAGAAACTCCAGTTACAGCTCCAGACAGCATCGTAGCTTGTAAATTCTGGGGACTTGGAGCCGACGGTACTGTTGGTGCTAACAAGAACTCTATCAAGATCATTGGTGACCATACAGACAAATATGCACAGGCATACTTCAGCTATGACTCCAAGAAATCCGGTGGTATTACACAGTCTCACCTGCGTTTCGGTGATACACCTATCAGATCTACATATCTGGTAAAAACAGCAGACTTCGTTGCTTGTCATAAACAGGAATATGTTCATCTGTACGACATGGTTACAGAGCTGAACCCCAATGGTACATTCCTGCTGAACACAACATGGACTGTAGACGAACTGGATGAAAAGCTGCCCGCAAAGCTGAAAAGACAGCTGGCTGCTAAGAACGCAAACTTCTACATCATCAATGGTACAGCTATCGCAGGCGAAATCGGTCTGGGCAACAGAATCAACACAGTTCTGCAGGCTGCATTCTTCAAGCTGGCTAACATCATCCCCATTGATCAGGCTGTAGAATACATGAAAGCGGCTATCACAAAATCCTATGGTAAGAAGGGTGACACAATCCTGAACATGAACTACGCTGCTGTTGACCGTGGTGTAGACGGTGCTGTTAAGGTTGAAATCCCTGCTTCTTGGGCAACTGCAGAAGATACAGAAGCTGCAGCAGCAAGAAAGACAACAGAATTCGTTAAGAATATCGTTGAACCCATGAACGCACAGGAAGGCGACAAGCTGCCCGTATCCGCATTCTCCGGCAGAGAAGACGGTCACTTCCCTACAGGTACAGCTGCTTACGAAAAACGTGGTGTTGCAGTTAACGTACCCGAATGGAACGCTGAAAACTGTATCCAGTGTAACCAGTGCTCTTATGTATGTCCTCACGCTGCAATCAGACCTATTCTGGTAACAGACGAAGAACTGGCTAAGGCTCCCGCAGCATTCAAGGCTGTAGAAGCAAAGGGCGGCGCTGCATTTGCAGGTCTGAAATACAGAATGCAGGTTTCCTCTCTGGACTGCCTGGGCTGCGGCAGCTGTGCAGTAGTATGTCCTGCTCCTAACAAGGCTCTGGAAATGAAGCCTCTGGAAACACAGGAAGCTGAAGCTGCTAACTGGGATTTCGCTATGGACGAAGTTGCACATAAGGCTAACCCTATGAGCAAGGAATCCGTTAAGGGCTCTCAGTTCGAACAGCCTCTGCTTGAGTTCTCCGGCGCTTGCGCAGGTTGTGGTGAAACACCTTATGCAAAACTGGTAACTCAGCTGTTCGGTGACAGAATGTACGTTGCAAACGCAACAGGCTGCTCTTCTATCTGGGGCGGTTCCGCACCTTCTATGCCTTACACAACAAACAAAGACGGTCATGGTCCTGCATGGGCAAACTCCCTGTTCGAAGACAACGCAGAATATGGTCTGGGTATGGCTTCCGCAGTTAAGCACATGAGAAATGGCCTGAAGGATAAACTGGAAAACCTGAAAGCAATCGATGCATCCGTTGCAGGTGTTGTTGATGCTTGGGTAGAAACAATGAACGACGGCGAGGCTTCCAAGGAAGCTACAAAGGCTCTGGTTGCTGCTCTGGAAGCTTACAACGGCGCAGATGCAGAAGCTAAGAACATCGTTGCTTATGTTCTGGAAAACAAGGATCAGCTGGCTAAGAAGTCTCAGTGGATCTTCGGTGGTGACGGCTGGGCTTACGATATCGGTTACGGCGGTCTGGACCACGTACTGGCATCCGGCGAAGATGTAAACGTTCTGGTATTGGATACAGAAGTTTACTCCAACACAGGCGGTCAGGCATCCAAATCTACACCCGTTGGTGCAGTTGCTCAGTTCGCTGCATCCGGTAAGAGAGTTAAGAAAAAAGACCTGGGTATGATGGCTATGTCCTACATC
>OKRY01002205.1_pt1 | contig 15395 bp, 10 predicted proteins | sample 1601121 | NCBI WGS metagenome assembly OKRY01 (sample SAMEA3541546, study PRJEB24748) | human gut metagenome | biome: human gut; feature: human-associated habitat; material: faeces | place: China | collected 2012
CTGTATTTATATGCCTTTAACATCCACTGTCACCCTCTTTCTCAACCTTGATTTTCTATATATCTTTTCAGCATTTGCAGACAAAAATAATATGATATTGTAATAGGTATTTGTGTCTGTTTTTAGATTTCCATGTTCCCATGCCATGAGTATACAATAATTTCTGATTTTTGGCTACCTTAACCCACCGTCTAAAGCCAGTGGGATTGCGGTAGCCCTATTTCAAGATTGTCTGACTCACAACAATTTAATAGCAAACAAATACAAGCACTTTAGCCAATAAGGTTAAGGTGCTTTTTTGCGCCTTGAAAGGAGGTGGTTGAAGCACACCACATCTGGGAAAGCCCGATTTAATCATTACAACAGGCATTGCCTGATCATAATATAGATCAATCCAGAGGTTATAAAGGTTTCGGAAGCACAGCTTCGATTCGTAACCAATACTGCATCGGGAATGGGACTTATCAAGTGTGGTTCTGTGGTGATTCCATTTGATAATCAGATTAGTAAGGATACAGACCTTTACAGACTGTATAACACCAATATTCACGAGAAGATAGCGATGATGAAAAAGGAAAAACTACCGGAAAAAGTAATTGAGAGGAGTGGAGAATCTTGATATAATTAAATATAGTGATTTAAAAAGGTTTATAATTTCTCGCTAAAATGGTAAAAATGACATTGTGACACCACTGGTGACACAAATTAGCTGGACGAATCACTTGCTGATAATGTCGGGATGTAAGACAGATGAGGAAAGAGAGTTCTATATCCGTCTATGTATCAAGGAAAATTATTCTAAAAGACAGCTGGAGAGACAGTGGGTATTATGAAAGATATATGTTATCAAAGGAAACTTTGTTACCGGAATCAGTTAAAAAGTTGGGAGAAAATCCATTTTTACATTCTTTTATGGAAACTGTATTTGAAGAAATGTGCAGATATTATACTTTGAAGCATGGAATAGAGGGAGAATATGGATGCTTTCTTACTTCTGTAGGTTCTTGGTGGGGCGTGGAAAATATTGCAGATAAGGATGGAAATATTCGATCATAATCTGCGGATATCGATGTCGTTGCTATATCAGATATAGATAAACAAGCTGTTATTGGAGAATGCAAATTTAAGAATGAAAAAATAAATAAGGGTATTTATGAAACTTTGATCAGAAGAGGAAAACTTATAACTTCAAAATACAAAGTTTCAAAATATATATTCTTTTCATTAAGCGGATACACGGATTGGTTTGAAAATTTGAAAAATGAAGATGTTTTGCTTCTTACATTGGATTCGCTATATGAAATGTAAATCAAAATCTGCAAGAAACAGAAGATATTTTATTGTAAATAAAAGGGATGAAATATATAATAGTATTGAGAAGTGATGAGAGCAGGATATGTGTAGATAGTGGGATTTGATATCACATAATATTTGAAAAAGAATACAGCAGAACATATGGGGGAGGATGTTGTATGGTTACAAACTTTGATTATTTGAAAAAGGATCAGAAATTTTCAAAATTTGCGGATGTTGCAATTTCAGCTGAAAAAGTAATTCTTTTAGATCCGGAAGCGTGTATTATTAATTGCAGAAGGGCTATGGAATTTGCCGTAAAATGGGTATATTCCATGGACAATTTAGAGATGCCTTACAGAGATAATTTGCATAGCTTGTTAGAGGCTGATGATTTTCGACAGACTGTTGGTTCTGATTTGTGGAGAAGATTGGATTATATCCGAAAGACTGGTAACAGTATCGCACATAACAGTAAGAAAAAGGGTAGAGATGAAGCAATGCTTTGTCTGGAAAATCTATTTATTTTTATGGATTACATCGCGTATTGTTATGCAGATGAGTATGAAGATAGAAATTTTGATGAAGGAATTATTCTTGCAAGAATTAATAAAGCAAAAGAATCAAAGCAAGCTGCCAAAGATGCAAAAGAAGAGTTAGAAAAGATACAAAAAAAGACCGCACAACAGGAACTGGATCTTGCAAAGTTAATAGAGGAAAATGCATCATTAAAAAAAGAATTATCGGCACGACGAAAAGAGCAGCAACAGACGTATGTTCCAAAGCCGCTTGATATGACGGAATACAAGACAAGAAAATTGTATATTGATTCGATGTTAGATGAAGCAGGATGGAAAGAAGGCAAAAACTGGATTAATGAAGTACAGATTGAAGGAATGCCGAATAAATCAGAGATTGGGCGTGCAGATTATGTTCTTTATGATGATATGCAATGTCCGCTTGCGATTATTGAAGCGAAGCGTACTTGTGTTGATGTATCAAAAGGAAGACAGCAGGCGAAACTGTATGCCGATCTGATAGAACAAAAGTATAAGAGACGGCCGGTTATTTTCTTAACAAATGGTTTTGAAACAAGAATTATTGATGGACGTTATCCGGAACGAAAATGCAGTACGATCTATTCTAAGAGAGATTTAGAAAAATGGTTTAACCTGAAAAAAATGCGAACAAGTCTGAAACACATTACAGCGGATAAAGAGATTGCAGGACGTTATTATCAGCAGGAAGCAATTAAGAAGGTGTGTGAAAGTTTTGATCAGAACAATCGCAGAAAAGCATTGCTTGTTATGGCGACAGGATCAGGAAAGACGAGAACAGTCATTGCTTTGTGTAAAGTCTTGCTGGATGCGGGATGGGTTAAGAATATTCTTTTTCTTGCAGATCGTAAATCATTAGTAACACAGGCAAAGAGAAGTTTTGTAAATATGCTGACAAATTTGTCATGTACCAATCTTATTGAAGAAAAAGATAATTATAACGCACATTGTGTTTTTTCTACATATCAGACGATGATGCAGTGTATTGATACTGTAAATGACAAAGAAGGAAAACTTTTTACCTGCGGTCATTTTGATCTCGTGATCTGTGATGAGGCACATCGATCTATTTATAATAAATATAAGGACATTTTTTCATATTTTGATGCACCGCTGGTAGGTTTGACAGCAACGCCAAAGGACGAAATAGACAAAAATACGTATGAGATTTTCGAGTTGGAAAATGGGGTGCCGACGTTTGGATATGATCTGGCACAGGCAGTTAAAGATGGCTATTTAGTGGATTATGTTTCCATCGAATCAAAGCTCAAATTTATGGAAGAAGGTATTGTATACGATGAACTTTCTAAAGAAGATAAAGAAATGTATGAGTCTACTTTTGGAGAAGATTCAGAACAAATGCCGGATACAATAAGCTCTTCTGCGTTAAACAGCTGGGTATTTAATGAAGACACAATTAAGCAGGTATTGCATACGTTGATGAATGATGGTATTAAAATCGACTATGGTGAAAAAATCGGCAAGACAATTATTTTTGCAAAGAATCATAAACATGCGGAAGAGATATTGAGGGTTTTTCATAAAGAATACCCTTATTTACCGGATTATGCAAAAGTAATTGATAATTATATGACATATGCCCAAAGTGCGATTGACGAATTTTCTGATCCGAAAAAAATGCCGCAGATCGCTATTTCTGTAGATATGCTGGATACGGGAATTGATGTGCCGGAGGTTCTTAACCTGGTTTTCTTTAAAAAAGTCATGAGTAAAGCAAAGTTCTGGCAGATGATCGGAAGAGGAACGAGGCTTTGTCCAAAACTTTTGGATGGAGAAGATAAGAAGAAATTTTATATTTTTGATTTTTGCAACAACTTTGATTTCTTTAGAATGAATAAAGGAAAGGCAACCGCCAATACAGTTGCCTTGCAAAGTGCTATTTTTAACTTAAAGTTTGAAATTTCATATAAATTGCAAAATATGGAATATCAAAAAGAGCGTTTGATCGCATATCGTAAAGCATTAGTAAAGCAAATGAGTGAGCAGGTAAAGGAACTTCCGCGAGATAATTTTGCGGTAAGACAGCATTTAAAATATGTGGAACTTTATTCTTTGGAAGAAAATTATCAGACACTTACTTTTGAGGACACGCTATTAGTAAAAGAAGAAGTGGCACCATTGATTCTGCCGGATAATGATGAGATTAAAGCGTTGCGTTTTGATGCATTAATGTATGGTATCGAACTTGCCTGTCTGGTTGGAAAGAAGTATGCGAAGGCCAGAAGCGATCTGTACAAAAAAGTTGCAGGCGTTGCCGGAGTGGCAAATATACCGGAGATTCAGAAACAGTCAGATCTGATAGATAAAATTCTGCATTCGGATTATATGGAACATGCAGATATTAACGAATTTGAAGAAATCAGAGAAAAGTTGCGTGATCTGATCAAATATATTCCACCTAAGATCAGTCAGTCATATGACACTGATTTTTCGGACGAACTGTTGTCGCAGGAATGGAAAGAAGCCGAGTTAGATAATGACGATCTGAAAAAATATAAAGAAAAGGCGGAATATTATATCAGAAAGCATCAGGATAATCTTGTTATTGCAAAACTTCATTCCAACCAGCCATTGACGAAGATGGACGTAGAAGCTTTAGAAGAGATTCTTTGGAAAGAAATAGGAACAAAGCAGGATTATGAGCAGGAATACGGGGCAAAACCTCTGGGGGAATTAGTTCGCGAAATCGTAGGGCTTGATATGAAAGCAGCTAAGGCGGCATTCTCAAAATACTTGTATGATGCAGGATTTGATAGCAGACAGACGTATTTTGTCAATCAGATCGTGGAATATATTGTTCATAACGGAATGATGAAAGACTTTTCTGTCTTACAAGAACCACCATTTACTGATCAGGGCAGTGTGGTTGATATCTTTACCGATGTGTCAGTGTGGATGGGAATTCAAAGTGTGATAGAAAGTATCAATGCAAATGCCATTGCGTAAACTTTACATACCGGGATGAATTTCCTGTTATAATGTCCGTGTATGGGTGATTTAAAAGATGTGTTACTTTCCTTTGGTTGAGTGTGGAAAAGGAAAAGAGAAAGATAAGTGGTGAATAAGATGATAAGAACATTTCAAAGACATATAGTTAGAAAACAAATGGAGTTATCAGAGAGTTTATGGCAGTTTGAACCTTGTTCAGGACCATATGGAGGACAAAGATTTTTGATGGCTGTACCAGGATGCTGGGAATCACATCCACTTTTTGCTGATTATAGAGGAGAGGGGATTTATCGAAAAAGATTCCAAGCAGAGGGGGATATTCAAATAGAATGTAAAGGCGTTAGTCATACAGCAGTTTTGGTGCTTGATGGAAAACAGATAGCACAGCATTACAATGCATACACACCGTTTTTGGTTGTAGTAAAGGATCTTGCAAAAGGAGAGCATTTGCTAGAGATAAAAGTTGACAATCGCTTTCATGAGAATAGTGCACTTCATTTACCAAACGATTACATGTCATATGGTGGGATATCAAGAGGTGTTATGGTAGAACAGCTGCAAAGTGCTTATTTTGAATACGCGCATGTAAAGACGATTCGAAAAAATGATCGATGGTTCATAAATCTTAAAGCAGCAATTTCTGTGTTAAAGAAGGAACGACTGAGAGATAAAAAAGTAATCGCTAAAGTGACAATAGATAATCAGACCTTTGAATGGAATATCAGAATCGATGAAAAAGATAACTATGAATTAAATACAGTTTTGGAAATGGAAGATGTTTTAGAATGGAATCCAGAGTCTCCTAATTTATATCAAATGGTGTTACAACTTTTTGTTGAGGATGATATTATCGATGATCTAATAGAACGCTTTGGATTTCGTGAGGTTCGTATTAGTGAGAATAATATATTGTTAAATGGTAAAAAGCTTCGGATCAAAGGAGTATGTCGTCATGAGGATCATCCTGATTATGGCTGCGCATTGCCCTATGGAGCAATTTATCATGATCTTGTTTTGATTCAGCAGATGGGAGCAAATTCAATACGAACAGTGCATTATCCCAATGATGAGATTTTTCTTGATCTTTGTGATGAGATGGGCATTCTTGTTTGGGAAGAAAATCATGCCAGAGGAATTGAAGAAGAGCAGATGAAGCATCCGTTGTTTGAAATGCAGGCAGAAAATGTTATTAAGGAGATGATAGCTGCACATTATAATCATCCAAGTATATTTATATGGGGGATTTTGAATGAATGTGCCAGCGAGACACTTTTTGGCAGAGAATGTTATAAAAAGCAATTTGAATTGATTAGACAAATGGACGATACAAGACCATGTACTTTTGCAAGTTGTAAGTTCTTTCAGGATATCTGTTTTGATCTTCCCGATGTTGTTTCATGTAATATTTATCCAAGATGGTATGTCGATCAATCAACAGAAACATATATGACAGAAATATTTGATTGGATAGAGCAGGATAAACAAGGAAAGGATAAGCCATTTCTTGTTTCCGAAATAGGTGCTGGAGCAATCTATGGATATCATAATCAGCATCAGGGAAAGTGGACAGAGGAATATCAAATGAAAGCACTAAATGAGCAAATCTCAACATGTTTACAATATGATGGATGCAGTGGAGTATATATATGGCAATTTTGTGATAACAGAGTCAGCAAGGAGTGGTTTGCAAGTCGTCCCAGAGAGATGAATAATAAGGGCATCGTGGATGAATACAGAAGAGAAAAAATGTCATATGCAAAAATCAAAGAAATATATGGGCAGTATGGAAACTATTTTGATTGATTTTGAGAAAGGATATATAAATAGTATGTTTGCAGGATGGAGCACAGAGAAATGATCGCTGTTTTATATCAATTTACAATCAGACAGATAAATTTTGGAACACTTATTTTACTTTTTTGTCTGATGGGAGTTGTTGCAGGAATTCAAAGGCTTGGTTATATTGACCTTTGTACACTTTATTTGATGAATCGTGCACAAAATATCAGAAGGATAGCATATTATCTGATTGGAAGCAGCTTTTTCTTTAGTATGTTTTTGACAAATGATGTTGCATTAATTATTTTGGTGCCTTTTACAATAGGAATTATAAATCGCATTGGAGCATCTGATCAATTGATTCGCTTTATTGTCTTAGAAACGATTGCTGCTAATATGGGAAGTATGCTAACACCCATAGGCAATCCACAGAATGTTTTTTTATACCAGAATTATAAGATGACATTAGTAGCATTTTATCGGATTATTCTTCCTTATGGTGTAGTAGCATTTGTTCTTTTGGGTATCTTTATTTTTATCCTTTTTCCTACAGAACCAATTGAACAGGAGCAAAATATAACGGATACGGGCAAAGCATATGTTATTAAACATAAGCTGCTTTGGACAATAGTCTTTATCGTATTATTTCTTTTGTGTATATTAACGGTATTGCGTTTTGTGCCACATGTTGTAACTTTTTTTGCAGTTTTTATTGGTGTTTTTCTTTGCGACAGAAAGATTTTTTGTCGTATCAATTATGGGCTTTTGATCAAATTTATTATTTTGTTTATCGTTGTAGGGGATGTGGCACAAATCCCATGGATCAACAAAATGCTTTCTACAATGATAGTAGGAAATGAAGTTGCAGGAGGCATATTAATTAGTCAGATTGTGAGTAATGTTCCGGCAGCAATTCTGATTGCACGTTTTACATCGAATGGAAACGCTTTACTGCTTGGTGTTAATATTGGTGGATTGGGTACATTGATTGCATCTATGGCAAGTATGATCTCTCTGGATTATTATGAAAAAAGTATATTTGCTGATAAAAAAGCATATATTCTTTCTTTTACAAAATATAATATTCTCTTTTTGCTTATAGAGATTGTGCTTGTGTTGTTGTTGCTATAGCTATCAATATGCCACATGTATATGTGCGATTTATAGAAGGAGTAGATGGAATTTGATTGCCCTATATCATATTGCATGCCAGGTTTCAAGCAGATACGTTTTACGAATGAAATGTTTTATTAAATCAATATAAAAAAATAGTAAATATTTTTCCGAAAAAATAGAAAATTCATTGCTTTTTTTTGGAAAAAATGCTATATTAAATAATGCTTGTATTTGATGAACAGTAGAATTGTTTATGCTTATGCAGGCGTTTTTAGTGTTTACGGAATATAAAATCATCAAGTGTTATTCCGATAAACTTGATTTAAGATTAAGTTGTCAATTATTTTCTAAGAATGTGATAATTTTTTATGTTTGTACGATACTAACATAAGACAATAGTGTGCAGTGCGGATCAAGTCGTAGAGATTCTAAAAATAGTCTGTCGGGGAAATTAATTTTTGGCATATTAATCTACAGATAATTTTACTAGGAGGATTTATTTATTATGGAAGAGAACAACTCTTTTAAACCTTATGTCAGTGCAGACAAGGTATTGCCGGAATTTACGGTTTCATCGATTTTGATCGGTATTATCCTTGCGATTGTCTTTGGTGCAGCCAATGCATATCTTGGACTTCGTGTAGGTATGACGGTTTCTGCATCTATTCCTGCAGCCGTTATTGGTATGGGTGTGTACAAGCTGATCGGTGGTTTTTCTTCGAAAAAAGAAGAAACGATTCTGGAAAGCAATATGGTACAGACAATTGGTTCAGCCGGTGAGTCTTTAGCAGCCGGTGCTATTTTTACCATGCCTGTTCTTTTTTTGTGGGCAGCAGAAAAGAAGGCACAGATGCCTAGCATTGTAGAGATTGCATTGATCGCAATGATCGGTGGACTTCTTGGTATCTGCTTTATGGTACCTTTGCGTAAAGCATTGATCGTAAAAGAACATGGAACACTGCCTTATCCGGAAGGAACTGCTTGCGCAGAAGTGCTGCTTGCAGGTCAGGAAGGTGGCGCAAATGCAGCAATCGTATTTATCGGAATGGGAATTTCAGCATTAGCTAAATTTATCGTAGATGGATTGAAAGTAGTATCAAATGTTGTAACGATACCTATTCAGAAGATCCATACAGAAGTCAGTGCAGAAGTGTATCCGGCATTGATCAGTGTTGGTTATATCTGTGGTTTTAAGATTGCATCTTATATGTTTGCCGGTGCGATCCTCGGATGGCTTGTATTGATCCCGGCAATCTATCTGTTTGGTGCAAATACCATTTTATATCCTGCGACAGTAACGATCGCAGAAGTATGGAAGAGTAGTGGGGCATCCGGTATCTGGTCAAATTATATTCGTTATATCGGTGCCGGTGCTGTAGCGGCCGGTGGTATTATCAGTCTTGTGAAATCACTTCCTCTGATCTGCCGCACATTTGTAGATGCACTTCGCGGAATGATGAACAAAGAAGCAATTGGTAAAGAAGAACGTACTAACCGTGATATGAACATGGGACTTGTTCTGGGAATGCTTGCTGTATTGATCATTCTGATCGCAGTATTACCTGTTATTCCGATCGGTGTCTTAGGAGCGATTATTATTGTTATTTTTGGTTTCTTCTTTGCAGCCGTTTCTTCAAGAATGGTAGGTTTAGTCGGCAGCAGTAACAACCCGGTATCAGGAATGGCGATTGCAACATTGCTGATCACAAGTCTGATCTTAAAAGCAACCGGTAATTCAGGCGCATCAGGAATGGTTGCAGCGATCGCAATCGGTTCTGTTATCTGTATTGTGGCAGCAATGGCCGGCGATATGTCTCAGGATCTTAAGACAGGTTATATCCTTGGAGCTACACCGGTAAAACAGCAGTATGGTGAATTGATAGGTGCTGTTGTATCCGCTATTACGATCGGCTTTGTTCTTTATCTTTTGAATAGTGCATGGGGATTTGGAACACCTGCACTTGCAGCTCCTCAGGCTACTTTGATGAAAATGATCGTAGAAGGCGTTATGGGTGGAAATCTTCCGTGGACATTGGTATTTATCGGTGTATTTATTGCAATTATGGTCGAACTGCTGTCAATACCGGTTCTTCCTTTCGCAATCGGTTTATATCTGCCGATTGAACTTTCTGCTTGCATTATGGTAGGTGGTATCCTTCGTCTGATCTTAGAAAAAGTATATGAAGGAAAAGCAAATAAAGACAAAGTGATCAATAATGGTGTGCTTTGCTGTTCGGGAATGATCGCCGGTGAAGGTCTTGTCGGTATTCTGCTTGCTATTCTTGCAGTTGCTACAGTAAACGGTAAGACGATTGCAGAGATCGTAGATCTGTCAGGAGTCGTGAACTTAGGACAGATTGGTGGACTGATTGTAATGGCATTGATCATTCTTCTGATCCTCAAATTTACAATCTGGAGTAAAGAAGCAAAGGAAACAAAATAGTGAAAAAAGACAATAATCTGTTAGATTATGTGCCGTTAATCGCACAGCAGATCCAATGGTCAGAAAATGAAGACGGTATTGTGACAGTTGATGTTGTCAACAAAGGAATGTTTAACCGAATCGCACAGGTTTGCTTTGGACGACCAAAAGTCAGTCATATTGCATTGGAAGAATTTGGAAGCTTTATCTGGAAACAAATTGACGGAAAACATACAATTTATGACATTGCAATGTTGGTACAAGAGCAATTCGGTGAAAAAGCCGAACCGCTGTATGACCGTTTACTTGCTTATTTTCGTACCTTACAAGGGCATGGTTTTGTTGTGCTGCAGGCACCGGAAAATAAATAATATGATAAATATTTAAGCGTTTGGATAGCAAATCAGGGAAAGCCAGTCCCGGCAAGTGCCGGAGCTGGCTTTCTTTTGCTATAAGGTAAAAAATGTTTTGTAAGGATGTGATTTAAACCCTCGGTGTATAAAATGGGGGCATTTTACAGATTTTACAGAGAAATCCTTTACAGACTTTATAAAGAATATTAAACTGATAGAAGAAAAGATTTGATTTTTCAGAGATGTGCGGATTGGAAAGTACAAAGAAAAGTGGCTGAATCTGATACGGAGAAAAGAATCAGAATGTGAAAATTAGGAACTGTTTTTTAGAAAAGAGGGGATGAAAATGGAATTACCTTATTCGGAAGAACTGAACATAGGACATTTAAGCAAATTGTTTGGGAAAACAACAAATTGTTATAAATTTTTTTGGTTCCAGGCAATCCTTAGAAAGTTAGATGGTATACATAACAGATTTACCTTTGAGGAATTGATCAATGAAATGATTGCCGATGCATGGTATATGGTGACGGAATATCATCTGAGACTCGGACCGATCGGCAGTAAAGATAACTTAGAAGAAATTGCAAAATATATTCATGAAAACTATCATATTCGTTCGACTGAAAAAAGAGACAAACTGATGGAATTTCTTCAAACTACAGAAGATAAAAATATCAAAAAATACAAATTAGATTTGATCAGATATGTTCCCTATAAATTACAAGTTCCTTTTTATGATGAAATCCACATTGACCATAGCACATGGTGCGGATCAAAAGAAAAGTTAACAAATAAGATCAATAGTCAAAAAAGGCTGATCTATTATTTTGCTTTATATTCCGGGCTTAATACGATAATAGAGATAGATGCCTTGTGGGCAGCGTATTTGTTAAAACATAAGGAAATTATAAAAGGCTGGACGCAGTTGAGTTTAATACACTATCTTCAAAATAAAAATCCAAGCGTGCCGGGAATTGCGGATAAATTAGAGCATCGCGATGCGAGAGGAGACACGGAAAGAGTAAGGAAGTATTGGCAATTGATCATACAAAAGGATCCCTCTTTAACAGATATTTATGGGAAAATTGATCTGAAAGATGTGTCGATTTCCGTTGATCATTTTATTCCGTGGCAATACGTTGCCCATGATGAATTATGGAATTTGCATCCCACAACGCAATCAATTAACAGCAGCAAGAACAATTCTTTGCCAACTTGGGAACTGTATTTTGAGAAACTCGGTGGTTTGGAATACAGGGCATATGAATTGAAAAAAGAGCATCCCGAAGTGAAAGAAACATTTCAAAAGATCGCACCGTATCATTTGAATAATCAAGAAATTCGAAATCAATTATATGAGGATGGTCTGGATCGTAATTCTTTTATTTCGAGACTGGAACACGTGATCCGACCGATTTATGAGGCAGCACAATTGTCCGGGTTTAAAGAGTGGGTGTATAAAGAGAAAGAAGCCATAAATGAAACTTAAAAATAGCAGATATTTTTAGACGATGGAAATCAGGGAGAGAGGATATATGAAGAGAAATATCTTAGATAGAGATCAGATATGCCCGGATGGAATGGTGTTTACAGAAGATGAATCATATTTATTGTGCAGATATGAAGAAAAGGACCGAAAACTATATGATAAAATATGGGAAGAGACATTTGGTCAATCACCGGTATTAAATGATACAGAGTTAAAAATAAAATTATGGCAAGATGTTTTATTTGACAAAAATAAATTGCAATTAAAAATAATACATAAAAAGACGGGAAACTATGTCGGTGAAGTTATGGTTATGAACCTGGATTCAGAAATGCCGGAGCTAGGAATTCAGATACTGAAAGAGTATCAGGGACAGGGAATTGGTAGCCGGATTATGAAAAATTTCATTGACCAGCTAAAGTCAATACTCCCGGTAGAAGCATTTCTGGTTAAAATTTCATCTGATAATCACATTAGCCGGAAATTGTTTGAAAATATGGGAGCGGTTCAAATTGGAGAAGAGGGAAAAGAATATGGTGAACTATTCAAAAAAGCAATGGAGGACATGGGAAAGGAAGTCTTTGAAAAATCAGTTACAAGTGACGTGGGAATCTTTCAACGATATGTTATTTGCTATAAAATAGAGGCTAGGGGAGGAAATGGAAGACAATAATTAACTTGATACATTGATTAAATATGAAGTATGCCCTTAAGTCTGTATGAAGATTAGAAATGAAAATAAACTTTTTAATTCAATGTCGGCAAAAAAATAATAATAAAAACAAAATACATGCATTTATTGCCGATAACGTGATATACTAATCATGGTAAGTGTGATTTTTGACATCATGACAATGAGAAACTCATAGAATGTTTTTTTATCGTGTGAAAGGAGGACGGTGGATGCGATACCTTTCAGCTGCTGAAATAGCGAAAAAATGGGATGTATCTGAACGGAGTGTAAGAAATTATTGTGCCAATGGGCGTGTTCCGGGAGCGTTTCTTACCAGAAAGATGTGGAATATTCCGGAAAATGCTCCCAAGCCGGAGCGTTCTAATAAGAAGAAAGAAAAGCCGACAACTCTGCTGGATATTTTGCAGAATGAGAAGGCAAATAAATACTCTGGAGGTATTTATCATAAGACACAAATTGATTTAACATATAATTCAAACCATATGGAAGGTAGTCGGTTGACTCACGATCAGACCCGATATATTTTTGAGACGAATACCATTGGTATAGAAAAAGAAGTGCTCAATGTAGATGATGTGATTGAAACGGCAAATCATTTCCGGTGCATTGATATGATTATTGATCGCGCAAAATTGTCATTGACGGAAAAAATTATTAAGGAGCTGCATCTGATTCTGAAAAATGGCACAAGTGATTCCAGAAAGGATTGGTTTGCTGTTGGTAATTACAAGAAATTGCCAAATGAAGTTGGTGGTATGGAGACTGCGCTTCCGGAAGAAGTTGCAAATAAAATGAAAAAATTGTTGTCAGAGTATAATAACAAGGAAGAAAAGAATTTTGAAGATGTTCTGGATTTTCATGTAAAGTTTGAACGTATCCATCCATTTCAGGATGGAAATGGTCGTGTGGGACGTTTGATTATGTTCAAGGAATGCCTGAAATACAATATTGTTCCATTTATTATCGAGGATAATTTGAAAATGTTTTATTATCGAGGATTGAAAGAATGGGACAATGAAAAAGGGTATCTGACTGATACTTGCCTGACAGCACAAGATAGATATAAAGCATACCTGGATTATTTTAGAATTGCATATTAAAAGTGAAAATACTGCGGCACAATATCGTGCGACAGTTCCTTTGAATGCAGATATGCTAGTCCTTTATTATGATATGTCTTCGATTTTATTCCTTTCCTGGAAGATATGCTTGAACGAGACATTGAGCAGACACTGGTTCGGATGTCATAAAGCTTCTTCTGGAGTTTGGAACAGGAGTGTATATGATAATGTAGAAGAAAAGAGGGATTATGAAGAAAATATTACTGTGTCTGATAGCACAGCTCATATGTTGGGGTATTATGACGATGTCAGATTATATGGAAGAAACATATAACGACAGTTTCAATCTGATCGTTGTATTTGCGGTCCCCCTGATGTGTGTGGTTCTGTATATTATATTCAGGAGATGGATATATGACAATCAGATGGTGCGGCTGAAAGATGTCGTCATAATCTGCGGGACGTGGCTGATCTGTGGACTGATACTGGGATTTCTGATAGGTGCTTTGGTTACCAATCAAATGTGGATAGTGTCACAGGCTACAGGAGGATGGGAACATCTGCTGAATGGGATAGAATATATGATGTTCGCCATGACACTTGCGGGAATACCATTTGTGACCGTAGTATTAATCGAATCGGTTATAGGAATAGTAAAATTGTTAAGGAGCCGGGAAGGCGTGAGATGAATCTTACGCCTTTTTTCTTAGATTGTGGAATTATGTGATGCTTGAAAAATCAAATAACATATGATAAATGTGACATAAAAAGAGTCACGTTTATAAAAAGGTGATTAATGTGAAAGAATTTTTGGAAAAAACATTACGGCAAAATGTAATAATGACGGAGAATAAAGAGGTATATAAAAAGCTTCCATTAGCATATCGTGGAAGATATGACATTTTTACAGTAGAGACTAATGGTGTATTATGGATGGCTATTCATCCCAAAGATGATATCGGACTTGTTGTTTTGCGTAGAGACAGAGCTGGCGTGGAAAAAATGACAGGATTAAATTGTGCAATATTTCTTGATCGAACAACATTTTATATAAAAGAAAAGATGATGGAAGAAGGAATTCCTTTTGTAATAGATAGGAAGCAGGTATTTCTTCCGTTTATTGGGTATTTGCTGAGTAAAGAAAATGAAAGAGAGTTGGCACCAGTTCATTTGATTTCATTTTTGACGCAAAAAATGCTTCTGATGGCTATTTATGAACGATGGAATGAAGTGAAAGTATCTGATGCAGCAAAACGAATAGGAGTGTCAACAAAATCTGCAAGCCGGTGTTTTGATGAACTGGAATATTTAAATATTGATGTGTTGGGCATGAAAGGTAAATCAAGAGTATTAAATATTCCGAATGACCGAAAACAAGTATGGCAGCAAATTGAAAATGTATTAAGAAATCCGGTGATTCGAAGATTTGTTCTGAGAGAAGATATGAAACTAGAAAAGAAAGCAGGTATTTCTGCTTTGTGTGAGTATTCTCTTTTGTCAGATAATGTTTATCCTACTTATGCCGTGACGAAGAAAGAACTAAAAGATAGTGGAGTGAAAGCGGAAAAACAAGTGAGTGAATTGGAAGAAATTGGCTGTATTGTCTTGGAACTGGGATATTTCATTGATTTTCTGGGAAAAGGATTTCAAGATCCTTT
>OKRY01002214.1_pt1 | contig 15365 bp, 6 predicted proteins | sample 1601121 | NCBI WGS metagenome assembly OKRY01 (sample SAMEA3541546, study PRJEB24748) | human gut metagenome | biome: human gut; feature: human-associated habitat; material: faeces | place: China | collected 2012
TGGACTTAATCAAGAGCAACTTTTCTATTAATAGATTACATGAGAAGTAAGCAGTGTTGAGAGAGAAGTAATCAACAAAGCTTACTTCTCTGCGTCGTTAGCATAGATACACCACAAGAATATCAATTGGTATACAACTTTATAGGTCTTATATCAATGATAAACACATGGCTTAAATATGCATATTGATAAACGTACGGCATGAAAATAAAACTGATTGCATTATTTATAATGATGAGATCATTGAAAAATGGAAGAGGCAGACTCTTAGATTGTGTGAACTTAGTAGTGAAGTAATTGTTGAAAAATAGAGGTACTTGATAAAATAGAGTTGCATTTTCCGTATAAAAACGTATCTTTGTGTAAAGAGAATCAAAGACATCGATTATTAATGGCTATTTTCTTTCGCACTGCGAAACAAAACATATAAGCGATTGCCTGATATTTAATAGATGATATTAATGATTAACACAATGAAAATGCGCTTGATTTTTCCTTTTGTTCTATTGATTTATTCATTGATCTGTCAGGCAGATGGTGGTAAAGATTCATATATCTTCCGGAAAGTAGATTATCAGCAAGGATTATCTAATAGCGCTGTGCTTTGTCTTTTTCAAGACAATACAGGGTTGATGTGGTTCGGTACTTACGATGGAGTCAATTGTTATGACGGCAGAAGCATGGAAGTTTTCCGTTCCGATTTTTCAGCTCCCAAGGCTTTGAGTAACAACGTAATCCATTCTATTCAGCAGGCGGATAATAATTGTTTGTGGATTTCTACTCATTTGGGGATTAATCGTCTTTCACAGAATTCACGGCAAGTTGTCGGATATTATGACTTTACAGATGATTATTATCTACATTCCAATTCAAAAGGAAACACATGGGTGGTGAGTCATGGTGGAATTTTCTACTATAATACATCTTATAAACGATTTGTACAGATTAAGAATCTGAAAGTACCCGTAGAAGATATGGATAAACGGGCGTTCGTCACGGATGATGGTGTTTTGTGGATTTTCACTCAACAAACAGGGGAGCTGTTACAGGTTTCGCAGGATGCTTTTGATTGTGACACATTATCAATTCATTCAACTGTTTTATCTACTAATTTTCATGCGAAACCTATTGAAGATGTCTTTTATCAGAATGGCGTTCTTTGTTTTATCGATAGTGAGCATGATCTTTATGTTTATGATATTTCCCGACAATCTAAAATTTATATTCGTAACCTTTCTTCATTAGTGCAGAAGAATGGAACTATTGCAGGAATAGCCCTTTTCTATGAAGATATTATTATTGGTTTTCGAACGAATGGGTTAGTCCGTCTCCGTACTTCACAAAAATATAAAGAAGAAGTGGTCGACCGGAATGTACGTATATATAGTATTTATCGAGATCCTCATCAGAATGTCTTATGGGTTGCTTCAGACGGACAAGGGACGATTATGTATGCTAAGAAATATTCTATTGCCACCAATTTGATGCTCAATCAACTGTCATCTAACTTAAGCAGGCAGGTACGTTCTGTTATGACAGACGATAGTGGTGGACTATGGTTCGGGACGAAAGGTGATGGACTGTTGCATATACCGGATTATCGTGAGAATGAGGAGGTTTCTGCCGTTACAGTTTACTCTCCTGAAGGAAAGCAAAATGTTGTGTCTTATATACGATGGAATAAAGAATTTCCCGTTTATAAATTGGTTCAAAGCCGTTATATGGATGGCTTTTGGATAGGATCTGGAGATCCGGGACTATTTTACTATTCTTTTGAAGACAAAGCTTTGCATTCTGTGGAGAATCTGCCGGCACAACCCACCGAGATACATGGCATTTATGAGGAAAATGATAGTGTACTTTATGTGGTGACAGCCGGTTCCGGTTTTCATAAATTAATACTTGAGAAGCAGGCAGGTACCATTCGTTTCAAGTCGCAGAAAAGTTATCATTTTTTTCACGGTCAGCGAGAAATTACGATGTTCTATCCAATGTTGCCCGAAGGGGATTCTATTTTGTGGCTTGGCAGTCGGGAGAAAGGACTCGTACGGTTTGATAAGCGGACTGAAGAATATAAAGTGATTTCTTTGAAAGAAATGCTTCATAAGTCGGTAGACGATGTGCTCAGCCTGTATCGGACCAAAGAAGGGTTGTTATATGTAGGGACAACATCAGGATTGGTATGTTTGAATTCTAATGGCAAACAGATGAAAGCTACCTATATCGGACGGGAGCAAGGTTTGCTCAATGATATGATTCATGGTGTACTTGAAGATGAGAACGGACTCTTATGGCTTGGTACGAATCGGGGGCTGATTAAATATAATCCGATAAATGGCTCATCACATGCCTACTTTTACAGTGCAGGTGTTCAAATCGGTGAGTTTAGTGATGATGCTTATTACATGTGTCCATATACACAGGAGCTTTTTTTCGGTGGGATTGACGGGTTGCTTTATTTGGATAAAGAGGTGCAGGCTGCTCCGGAATTTTATCCGGATATTTTGTTACGTAAGTTGACTGTTGGACATACGCAAGTGGTTCAGGGGGATGGAGATTACTATACAGACGATGGTAAGGCATTACAGTTGAAGGGGACGGAGGTTTCATTTGCACTTTCTTTTGTTGTTCCGGATTTTTTATCAGGAGAAGATATAGAATATTCTTACCAGTTGGAAGGATATGATAAGGATTGGACCTCTTTTAGTAGTATTAATGAAGCCTCATATACAGGAGTGCCGGCAGGTGATTATATCTTTAAGGTACGCTATAAGAGGGATGTATTTGATACAGAATATCGGCATTTTTCTATTCCGGTATATATCCTTTCTCCCTGGTATCGATCGGTGGCGGCTTATTTTGTTTATTTGATCATTTTTTTGTTGTTGTTAGGGTACGTGATATATTTGCTACGTAAAAACTACCTTCAGGAACGGATGATGAAAACACTGATGGGGACAGAAAGTTGCCGGAAATCCGAGACTGTATATACAAACCGTAGGATGCTTGAAGATTTTACTCTTATTTATAATTATTGTGACCAATTGCGTGCAGAGAATCTTTCTTATGAGCAATGTCTTGAGAAAGTGTCACTGATACGCGAAACTGTGATGAGCGCACTTCTTAATCCTGACGCTCTGTTTTTGGAAGAACTTAAACAATTCTTTCCGGATCGGTTTATTGTTTCTGCGCGTATGAGTATACAGGGAGTTTCTCAAGAGGTGTTGCGTACGTTGGAAGAACAAGGGATTGATCATTCTTCTATATCGTCAATGATTCCGGAACACTTAACATTTCCAGTTTACAAGAATGCGTTATACAGTATTCTTTATTGCTGCTATCTCCGGATTACTGAAATGAAGGGTACTCATGGCGTAATAGTAGAAATGTCAGAACAGGATGGTAAGATGCAGCTACATTTTTCTTCTAAAGATGCTACTGCGAAAGCGTTGTATGAATATCTTTCAGATAAAGCTTCTTCAGTGACGGAGAAAGATTCCGATCATGTGTTTGTTGTGCATTTACTTTTAGGTTTTGTACGGTCAGCTTTGGAACGTATTCATGCCGTTCTTCGTTATGATGATGATGAGAGTGGTAGTCGGTTGACGATTATCTTTGAACCGGCGGTCTTGACAGTAGCAGGTGAACAAGGGAAAAAAACTGTGCTTTTGTTGGAAGACAGAGATGAAATGACTTGGTTGATTAGTAATTTCCTGGCTGATGAATACGTGGTTCATCAAGTAAAGAGTGTGCAGCTTGCTTTTGACGAAATTCGTCGGTCGGCTCCGGCTCTATTATTAGTGGATATGACAATGTATGCCAATGCTGAAAGTACTTTTATGGAGTATGTTAGCCGGAATCGTACTCTGCTTTCAAAGACAGCTTTTATTCCATTGTTAACCTGGAAAGTTGGTTCGGCCATTCAGCGGGAACTGATCTTGTGGTCTGATTCTTATATTGTACTTCCTTATGATATATTATTCTTGCGGGAAGTTGTCCATAATGCTATTTATGGAAAGCGGGAAGCGAAGCAGATATATATGGAGGAACTGGGAGATTTGGCGGGACAGATTGTCTGTACAACTACCGAACAAGCTGATTTTATTCGTAAATTGTTAAAGGTGATTGAAGAAAACCTGGACAAGGAAGAACTGGGCTCAACGTTGATCGCTGATCGTATGGCAATGAGTTCCCGTCAGTTCTATCGTAAATTCAAGGAAATTTCCAATACTGCTCCCGGTGATTTAATAAAGAGTTACCGTATGGAAAAGGCAGCCCGCCTGTTACTTGATGAAGAACTTTCTATTCAAGATGTTATTATGGAGGTCGGTATTTCCAGCCGGTCTTATTTTTATAAAGAGTTTACCCGTCGGTTCGGGATGACACCGAAAGATTATCGGGAACAGCGAAAGGTATGCTGATTGTCAGGTTAAATTCTTTCGTATAGGTGATTAGTTGGGAAACATTATTATTTATTTGTTTGTCACAACCTTGTGCTCTAAATTCCTTTTGTCGATTTTATTGTATTGATTATTAGTGTGTTAATCTGTGCTCTAATTTACCATTCTGTGCTTTAGATATGTGTCTTTATTTTGCCGTTTTTTTGGCAAGGTAGAGCATTGGACTTTTATTCGAATAGCCTTTATTTGCAACAATCTTTTTAAAGGGAATTAACCTTATTACTAATCAAATTTAAAGGAATTATGAATGAAAAACTAAAGTATCTTACCTTATTTGTAATAGGTATGATGTTGAGTTTGGGCATGAATGCTCAATCTGTAAAATCAATCTCCGGTACGGTAACCGATGATCAGGGAGAGGCGGTTATCAGTGGTACGGTGAAAGTTAAAAACGGTAGTACAGGAACAATCACTGACATTAACGGTAAATACACTCTCTCTGTTCCTTCCAATGCCACCTTGGTGTTTTCGTATATTGGTTATATCACACAAGAATTTAAAGTCTCGGAATTAAAGAGTAATGTTCTGAACGTAGTTCTGCAATCGGATACGAAAGCACTGGACGAAGTAGTCGTTGTAGGTTATGGTACCATGCGCAAATCAGACTTGACGGGTTCCATTTCCACAGCCAAAGGTAAAGACATGCTGAAAGTACAATCATTCAATGCGCTTGACGGATTGAAGGGTAAAGTGGCCGGTGTGAATATCTTCTCTAATACCGGTCAGCCGGGTGGAGAATCGCGTGTCATCATTCGTGGTATTTCTACTATCAACGCGTCGGCATCACCGCTGTACGTAGTAGATGGAGTGGTGATGTCAAACTTCGAATTGCTTAATCCGAATGATATCGAATCTATCGAAGTATTGAAAGATGCTTCCTCTGCTGCCATCTATGGTGCCCGTGGTGCGAATGGTGTTATCATGGTGACTACCAAGCGCGGTAATGCAGGAAAAGGAGTCCATGTTTCCTATGATGGTTCATTGTCTATCGGTAAGATGGCTAGAAAAATAGATGTAATGGATGCTAACGAATGGATGTCTACCTTCAAGCAGGGATTGGAAAATGCCAACGAATTTCAAGGCAAGAACTTCACAACTGATCTGTCACAGATATTCACAGACGAACGTTTGTTCAATGCAGACGGTTCTCCGAAATATAATACCAACTGGCAGGATGAAGCATCCCGCACTGCCATCTCTCATAACCATCAGATCAGTATCCAACGTACAGGAGAAGGATCTTCTATCGGAGCATTCATCAATTATACCGATCAACAGGGTATTTTGTTGAATTCTTACTTCAAACGTATCAATGCAAAATTGGCGTATGATGACAAACCGACTGATTGGCTGTCTACTTCCGCTAATTTATTAGTAAATCATACTTGGGGTAATAGAACTTCTGATAACCCTTACGGACAAGGCGCATTGCGTACGATGATCGAACAGTTGCCTTTCTTACCGGTTAAGCTGGATGGTGAATATACGCAGACGAACATTATTAATACAAGCTCTATTCTCAATAATCAGACTGATCCTAATAGCGGAAAACAAGGATTCAGCCCGGAAGGTGTAGGTAATCCCGTTGAGTTGCTCGAACGGATGCAGGCTATGCAATATCGTACGCAGATTTTTGGTAATGCTGCTTTGACTTTCCATCTCATGAAAGGATTGGATTTGAAGACCCAGTTCGGTATCGACTACCACAATAATCGTGATGCTAACTATACGCCGTTCACTCCGCGTCCGATGATTAATCAAAGTTCCGAGGGAGCAGCTTCTGCAAATAACTCCAACTCTTTGTATTGGCAGGAAGAAACCTATTTGACTTATGTGAAAGATATAAACAAACATCACATTAATGCAATGGCGGGTATGTCTTGGCAAGAGTATAATTATACCAAATTCGAAGCTTCCGACAGTAAGTATATTGATGACTTCTACGGATATTATAATTTAGGTTCCGGAACGAACCGTCCTTCTGTAGGCAATGATTACGACAAGTGGGCGATGAACTCTTATTTCTTGCGTCTGGCATATTCTTATGACAACAAGTATATGGCTACCGTAACCGGTCGTTATGATGGCTCTTCCAAATTCGGACAGAACAATAAATATGCATTTTTCCCGTCAGTCGGCTTGGGTTGGATGATTTCTAATGAAGACTTTTTGAAAGATAACTCATTGATCAGCAAGCTGAAATTACATACTTCTTACGGTCTGACAGGTAATTCGGAAATTGGTACATATAAATCATTGGCTACGGTGAGCCAGTCGAATACGATCATTGGTGATGCTCTGCATGTAGTGTCTTATCTGGACAATATGCCTAATCCGGACCTGAAATGGGAAAAGACAGGACAGTGGGACTTAGGATTCGAGTTGGGTTTATTCAATAACAGACTGAATTTCGATATTTCCTATTATTATAAGTATACTTCGGATTTGTTGCTCGACCGTCCGGTTCCTGAATCAACAGGTTACTCTTCCATTATGGATAATATTGGAGCCGTTTCCAATCGTGGTGTAGATATTCTGGTTACAGCATATCCTATTCAGACACATGATTTCCAGTGGACTTCCACTCTTAATTTAGGTTTCAACAAAAACCGTGTAGAGAAGTTGGATGAAAGTGCATCTGTTGATCCTGTCACCGGTAAGCGTCAGATTACGACCGACGGTTTTGTGGGTTACGATATGTTGATTCGTGAAGGTGAAGAGCTTTCCTCTTTCTATGGTTATAAGCGTGCCGGTATTTACGATGGTATTCCGTCTAACTGGGATCCGGAGACAATGAACATACCTTCCACTATTGGTGAAAAGGTAACTTATAAGAAACGCGAAATTATCGGTAACGGATTACCTGACTGGATGGGCTCATTCATCAATACCTTCAATTATAAAGGATTTGATTTGACTTTAGACTTCCAGTTTACATGGGGGGTGGACGTGATGCAAGAATATTATCACTCTACTGTAGCCCGTTTCCTAACTAACGGTATAGACCGTCTTTATAAGGAAGCATGGCATCCAACTCTCAATCCGTCGGGTAAAGAACAGGCAATTCGTCTGAATAACTTTGGTCAGGGAGCTAATAACCAGGCAGATGATGACTGGGTTTGCAATGGTTCTTATTTGCGTTGTAACATGATTCAGCTCGGATATACCTTCAATCCGACACTGATTAAGAAGATCGGTCTGTCTTCATTGCGTTTGTATGCGAATGTGAATAACGCATTCCTGATTACTTCTAAGGACTATAACGGATATGATCCGGATAACTCATCTCGTTTAGGTGACAACAAATGGGGGGCTAACCGCCAATTCTTCACCTATCCGCGTCCGAGAACGTTTACGTTCGGTCTTAATGTAGCATTTTAATTCACCGTTATAAAAACTATAAGAATTATGAAACTATTAAAAGTATATATATCTGCATTTTGTATGTGTTCACTTTCTGTGTTGTTGAATTCATGCGACGATTTCCTGAAAGAAGAACCATTGGATATGAAGTCATCTGACCAATTCTGGAAGACGAAAGCTGATGCGGAGTCGGGTGTGAACGCATTGTATTTCGGTGGTGTACCTTATTTACATAACACTGATGTAGGCGGTGGCTGGACTCCTAAAGCGACAATGTGGGGTGGTATTGTGTCCGGATTGTACGTTGATAAGCGTAAGGATAGAACATTTACTACGGCATCCGAAGGGTGTAACTTCAATATTGAGTCTTTTGATGATATTGCAATGAAATACTGGCATGAGTTTTATAAAGGTATTTCACGTGCTAACTTTGTTATAGCCAATATTCCGACAATGACCGGGGTGCTGGATGAAGCTACTATTAATAATTATGTGGCTCAAGGTAAATTCTTCCGTGCATACGGGTATTTTTGGCTGGTCAAAGAATTTGGTGGTGTTCCTTATATTTCAGAACCTTACACATCTACAGAAGGTATGTACAAAGAACGTCTTTCTGCTGAAGAGGTTTATAAGAAAATTGAAGCCGACTTGCTGGATATTGTCAACGGGGATGCATTGCCGAATAAAACGTTCTATGAAAATGGCTGTTATGTTACCAGAGCAATGGCGCAGACTTTGCTGGCACAAGTTTATCTACAATGGGCTGGTGCACCGTTAAACGGGGGGGCAGACTATTATGGAAAAGCTGCACAGATGGCATTGAAAGTGATTAATGATAGTCCTCACGGACTTATTCATCCGAATGGAACGACTGATGATTTGAACTCTGCGTATAATGTGATTAAGACAACGAAAGAATCAGCTGAAATCATTTATGCTAAAGAATACAATTATAGTGATTATAGTGTAGGTAACTCTTATGCTTGTCGTTCTATCGGGACAGATGCTTTTCAGTGGGGAGTGTTCCATCCGGGAGGAGACGTGCTGTATAATGCATACCTTCCCTGTGATATGTTGCTTAACAGCTATGCCTCTAATGATATTCGAGGACATGAGAAACAGTTCTTCTTTAAGCAATATACCGATGCTGAAGGAAATACTCATACTTTGAATAATGCAGGCAACTGGGCATGGTTTGATGAAAATGCTTTGATTAGCGGTCACGACGGTGATTATAATATGCCGGTATTCCGTTTTGCGGAAGTCTTGCTGATTGCGGCCGAAGGTCTGGCACGTACAAATCATGAAGATAATGCTGTCGGTGGAGCTAAATATTATCTCAATCAAGTGCGTAAACGTGCTGGATTGGCAGATGAGACGGCTACAGGAAACGATTTAATACAATCGATTTTGACTGAACGTTTGCATGAGTTACCGTTGGAATTTAAGATTTGGGATGACATTCGTCGTACTCGTTTGTATCCGGAAGCATCTACCGAATCAGGAAAATTGAAATGGACTGCTCTTGCATCGGCTCAAATCCAAAACAAGCCCGATGGAAGCATAAGAGCCGGCGCCATTCCTGAATATGCTTTGTTATGGCCTATCCCGTTAGATGAAATTCAGGCTAATCCTGCGTTGGAAGGACATCAGAACCCGGGATGGAATTAATTAGGTAATAATAAATATTTGTTTCTGATAGAATTGGAGAGAGGGTAAAGGCTAATTATCCTCTCTCTATTGCTTAAACGGTTAGTCTTTCGGTTGTACTCTCATTGTATACACATAAATATTATATTTTGATTCTCAGTTATTTAACTTGTACTCTCGTTGACACTCGTTTCCTTTGGTTGACTATACTGCTATTTTTTCTTATTTTGGCGTATCAGAGGACTGATAATTGCTGAAAGATGCTTTAATTTGTAACATAAATAAAAAAGACTTGATAATCTAGTATTAATAGTTTAATTCGTAGACCATGAACAAAAAGAAACTACTATCTTTCGCAATAGCCCTGCTATTGGGAGTTTCCTCTACCTTTGCACAAAAGCAACCGGTAGACTATGTGAATCCTTTAATGGGGACTGATTCGAAAATATCACTATCCAATGGAAATACATATCCCGCCATTGCGTTGCCTTGGGGAATGAACTTCTGGATGCCACAAACCGGAAAGATGGGTGACGGTTGGGCTTACACTTATGCATCCGACAAAATCAGAGGTTTCAAGCAAACGCATCAGCCCAGTCCGTGGATCAATGACTACGGTCAGTTCTCAATCATGCCGATGACTAAACAGTTGAAGATCGATCAGGACAGTCGTGCTTCCTGGTTCTCTCATAAGGCAGAGAAAGCCACTCCTTATTATTACAGTGTTTATTTGTCAGAGTATGACATGACAACTGAAATAGCTCCGACAGAACGTTGCGCATATTTCCGTTTCACTTTCCCTGAAACCTCCGATGCCTATGTGGTGGTAGATGCTTTCGACCGCGGTTCGTATGTGAAGGTGATTCCCGAAGAAAATAAAATAGTTGGTTATACGACACGCAATAGTGGCGGTGTTCCTCAAAACTTTAAAAATTACTTTGTGATAGAGTTCGACAAGCCTTTTACTTTCAATAAAGTATGGGCAGACTATCATTTGGTTGAAACACATCTCGAACTACAATCCAATCACGTGGGTGCTGCTATCGGATTTTCAACGAAGAAAGGAGAACTGGTACATGCAAAGGTGGCATCCTCATTCATCAGTCCTGAACAGGCTGAACTGAACTTGAAAGAAATTGGTAATAAGACCTTTGAACAGACAAAAGAGGCCGGTCGTAAGGCATGGAACAATGTCTTGGGGCGTATCAAGGTTGAAGACAGCGATGAGAACCGTATGCGTACGTTCTACTCTTGTTTGTATCGTTCGGTGTTGTTTCCCCGTATGTTTTACGAAGTAAACGGTAAGGGAGAAACTGTGCATTACAGCCCCTATAATGGTGAAATCCGTCCGGGATATATGTTTACCGACACTGGATTCTGGGATACTTTCCGTTGCTTGTTTCCATTTGTTAATTTGATATATCCTTCAATGGGTGAGAAGATGCAGGAAGGCCTGTTGAATACCTATCTTGAAAGTGGATTCTTTCCTGAATGGGCAAGCCCGGGCCATCGTGGTTGTATGGTTGGGAACAATTCAGCTTCTGTAGTGGCGGATGCCTTCATGAAGAATGTAACCAAAGCGGATGCAGAAAAAATGTACGAAGGCCTACTGAAAGGGGCCAATAGCGTACATCCGAAAGTTTCTACTACCGGACGCCGTGGATATGAATATTATAACAAACTGGGCTATGTGCCATACGATGTGAAAATTAATGAGAATGCGGCACGCACATTGGAATATGCATACGATGACTGGTGCATTTACCGTATGGGTGAAAAATTAGGCCGTCCGGCAGAAGAACTGGATGTTTATAAGAAAAGGAGTCAGAACTACCGTAATCTGTTCGATCCGGAAACTAAGTTGATGCGGGGAAAGAATTCCGACGGAACTTTCCAGACTCCTTTCAATCCTTTTAAATGGGGAGATGCCTTTACGGAAGGAAATAGTTGGCATTATACATGGTCGGTATTCCACGATGTACAAGGACTGGTTGACCTGATGGGCGGCAAGAAGATGTTTGTCAGTATGCTTGATTCTGTATTCAATCTTCCTCCTGTATTTGATGATAGCTATTATGGAGGAGTGATTCACGAGATTCGTGAAATGGAAATTGCTAACATGGGTAACTATGCACATGGCAACCAACCTATCCAGCACATGATCTACTTGTATAACTATGCCGGCGAACCGTGGAAAGCCCAATATTGGTTGCGTGAGACGATGAACCGCCTCTATCTTCCTACTCCGGACGGTTATTGTGGAGATGAAGATAACGGTCAGACTTCGGCTTGGTATGTATTTACTGCATTGGGATTTTATCCGGTATGTCCGGGCAGCAATGAATATGTGATGGGAGCTCCTTACTTTAAGAAAGCAACGATTACACTGGAGAACGGCAAGAAATTGGAAATCTCCGCCCCGAAGAATAACGATGATAATCGTTATATTCGTTCATTGAATTATAATGGCAAGAATTATACAAAGAATTATCTGAACCATTTCGATCTGTTGAAAGGCGGTCGTCTGGTGTTTGATATGGATAACAAACCGAATAAGGGAAGAGGTATCAACGAATCAGACTTCCCGTATTCATTCTCTCGTGACGCAAAGTAAGCTGATATGAATAATTTGAGAAAGAAAGTATTGATGATGACTATGGCGGCAGTAACTTTGTCCGCCATAGCTCAACAGCCGGTAGACTATGTGAATCCGATTATCGGGACCAATGGGATGGGGCACACTTTTCCCGGTGCTTGCACTCCTTTCGGATGGGTACAGTTGAGTCCGGACACAGACACAATTCCGCATAATATAAATGGAGCTTATCAGAAAAATGCCTACGAGTATTGTGCTGGTTACCAATATAGGGACAAGACCATTGTTGGCTTCAGTCACACTCATCTTAGTGGTACGGGACATTCTGACTTGGGAGACATCTTGTTGATGCCTGCTGTTGGCGATGTGAAGTTAAATCCCGGTCGGGCGGATTATCCGGAAGAGGGATACCGTTCACGTTTTGACCATGCTACAGAAAAAGCTGTTCCCGGATATTATGAAGTGATACTGGACGATTATGGCATTAAGGCCCAACTGACAGCAACACAACGGACGGGTATACATAAATATACCTTCCCGAAAGGAAAAGATGGTCATTTGATTTTGGATCTGGTGCATGGTATTTATAATTATGACGGCAAAGTTCTATGGGCCAATTTGAGAGTCGAAAACGATACTCTGTTGACCGGATATCGTATCACCAATGGATGGGCGCGTACGAATTATACCTATTTTGCTATCTCTTTGTCACAGCCGATTAAAGACTACGGATATAAGGATAAGGAAAAAGTATTGTACAATGGCTTTTGGCGTCGTTTTAAGTTGGAAAAGAACTTCCCCGAAATCACAGGTCGAAAAATCGTGGCTTACTTTAACTTCGATACCGCTAACAATTCGGAACTGGTTGTAAAAGTGGCATTGTCGGCAGTCAGTACGGAAGGGGCCATTAAGAATCTGCATGCCGAGGCTTCCGGAAAGAGTTTCGAACAGTTGGCGGAGGCTGCTCGTACAGATTGGAATAGTGAACTGGAGCATTTCGAGATCGAAGGTACGCCCGATCAGAAAGCAATGTTCTATACTTCTCTTTACCACACCATGATTAATCCGTCTGTGTATATGGATGTAGACGGTTCCTATCGTGGGCTGGATCATAACATACACCGGGCGGAAGGATTCACCAACTATACTATATTTTCCCTTTGGGATACCTATCGTGCGGAACATCCTTTCCTGAATCTGGTGAAACCGGGACGCAATGCGGATATGGTGGAATCCATGATTAAACATGAGCAACAAAGCGTGCACGGAATGTTGCCGATATGGAGTCTGATGGGAAATGAAAACTGGTGTATGAGCGGTTATCATGCTGTGTCTGTACTGGCGGATGCAATAACCAAAGGCGTCTTTTCGAATGTGGATGAGGCATTGGCGGCAATGGTCAGTACATCCACCGTTCCGTATTATGAAGGTATAGCTGATTATATGAAGCTGGGATATATTCCGCTTGACAAAAGTGGTACAGCAGCCTCTTCTACTTTGGAGTATGCATACGACGATTGGACTATCTATCAGACAGCTTTGAAGGCAGGTAACAAGGAAATAGCGGAGACTTACCGAAAGCGTGCCCTCAATTATCGTACTATCTATGATACAAGTATTGGTTTTGCACGTCCCCGTTATAGTGACGGTTCTTTCAAGAAAGAGTTTGATGTATTGCAAACCTATGGTGAAGGTTTTATCGAAGGCAATTCATGGAATTTCTCTTTTCATGTGCCACACGATGTATTTGGCATGATCGACTTGATGGGAGGAGAAGGGACGTTCGTGCAGAAACTGGATGAACTGTTCTCCATGCATCTGCCGGAGAAGTACTATGAGCATAATGAGGATATTACGGAAGAATGTTTGGTCGGCGGATATGTGCATGGTAATGAACCGAGCCACCATGTTCCTTATCTATATGCGTGGACTTCCCAGCCGTGGAAATCACAGTACTGGCTGCGTGAGATTCTGAATAAGATGTATAAGAATGATATTAACGGATTGGGTGGAAATGATGATTGCGGACAGATGTCAGCATGGTATCTTTTCTCCGTGATGGGCTTCTATCCGGTTTGTCCTGGTACAGACCAGTATGTATTGGGAGCGCCCTACCTACCTTATCTGAAGATGACGCTTCCTAATGGAAAAACATTAGAGATCAAAGCGCCGGGTGTCAGCGATAAGAAACGTTACGTGCAGTCGCTGAAATTGGACGGCAAAGTATACGACAAGATGTATATTACACATGAAGACATTTTGAAAGGAGGCGTGCTTGAATTCAAGATGGGTGCGTCACCTAACAAACGCCGCGGATTATCACCGGAGGATAAACCTTATTCATTAACTAACGGAATCAATCAATAATCAATAAAGAAATATGAAAAAGATACATTTAATCTATGCTGCTTGCCTGCTGGTAGGTATGGGGGCTTGTGCTGCAAGTGTGCAAAAGCAGGTGAAGGATAATTTTGATGTATGGAAAGAGTACAATACAGGTGCTATATTGTTTGAGGATAAAGCACCGGAAACGTTGGGATCGGACATTTACCACCGGATCATTCCCGATGCTGAATCGTATATCAAGGAACAGGCACGTACTGTATTAGCTACTCTTTACAATTCTCCGGAAGATAGTATTCCTGCAGTGCACAAGATACATTATACTTTGGAAGATATCAACGGTATTTCTGCTAAAGGTGGTGGCAATGGTGATGTGACGATTTTCTACAGTACACGTCATATTGAAAAATCTTTTGCAGCGAATGATACGGCAAAGTTGTTTTTCGAAACGCGCGGGGTGCTCTTGCATGAACTGACGCACGCATATCAGCTGGAACCGCAGGGAATTGGTTCTTATGGAACCAATCGTGTGTTCTGGGCATTTATCGAGGGAATGGCAGATGCTGTGCGGGTTGCCAATGGAGGATTTGACGGACCGAATGCCCGTCCGAAAGGTGGAAATTATATGGACGGATACCGTACGGCGGGTTATTTCTTCGTGTGGTTACGTGACAACAAAGATCCTGAATTCCTGCGTAAGTTTAACCGGAGTACATTGGAGGTTATCCCTTGGTCGTTTGATGGAGCTATCAAGCATGTTTTAGGAGACGAATATAATATTGATGAACTGTGGCATGAATATCAAGTTGCGGTAGGTGATATACAAGCATAATAATGTAAATATGGTGAGTGTAATGGGTAAAAGAGGATTGTTTTTAGTATGGCTGTGCCTGGTGAATATTTTGCCGGGCATGGCTCAAACCGAGAAACTGATTGATTATGTGAATCCATTT
>OKRY01002218.1_pt1 | contig 15349 bp, 10 predicted proteins | sample 1601121 | NCBI WGS metagenome assembly OKRY01 (sample SAMEA3541546, study PRJEB24748) | human gut metagenome | biome: human gut; feature: human-associated habitat; material: faeces | place: China | collected 2012
TATTGATTAATCTTATATCAGTTTTTTGTGTTTACACAAAACTTGAAACAGTCTCGCGGTCTTTTTTATATCCTCTCATAGATTTTATACTCTTCCATTAATTTATTTCTATACTGTATATCATTGTATATCTTATCTATATCTTGAATTTTATTATTAGCTAATAAAATTTTTACTAACTGTAATGTAGCATTTTCCCCTATAATTTTTCCCTGCGCTATACCTTGTGTTATTCCTTGACTTATTCCTTGACTTATTCCTTGCTCAATTCCTTTATTAATTGCTGTATCTAATATTGTACACATAGTAACCTCTCCTTCCTCATTTTTCTTTACATCCAATTGCAAAAATCTTTCGTCTTCTGCAAAAATCCTCATAAATTTTAACATTTCATCCACATGTTTGATTGGTTTATGATTTTCAATTGTTTTATAACCTTTTCTTCGTTTTACAAAATAATCCGCAATAATTCCAAAGTCACTTTGAAACATTTTTATTTGTTCTTCTGTCAGATATGCTATGTCAAATACATTCAATTTATAATTTTGAAACAGCTCCTCATTCACACTTTCTTGATTGATAACTTCTCTTAGTTCTTTATCATCTTTCCATTGATTATCTCCAAAATGTAAGATCAGTGTTATTACTTTACAAAATTCTTTTGCACCTTTCTTTAACATCTGAGAACGATAACTTGCTCCATCGTATGCAATTACACGTAGTGGCATCTTTTTATCTTTGATTGTCTGATTTTCAATTCCAAATAATACCTTGAAACCTTTTTTATTATTCCATTCTTTCAAAGTATCTCTCTCTTCTTCATGAAGCACATCATCTGATGCTTTATATTGTGACCGTATATTTGTTGTCCGTAGTTCCTCTGGTTTAACTACCTCTTCTCCTTGATAAACTAATACATTGATAATATCTGCAAATACATCTGGATAATCTTCCAATAACTTTTCAATCTTATCCTTTTCTCCCATTCCTGACTCCTTGTTTGTAAACTATCATTTGGTTATCTTATCTGCAGAACTGCATATTCATAGAATTTCTCTGAATCGAATTACAATTATATAGAACTTCTTTGACTTTAATCTAGATTATTGATGTTTATAGTTTACATTAATTTACAAATATTGGCAAGTATTTTTTACAGTTTATTCCACATATTTTATTTATTATTAGTATACTGCACTTATTTCATATTTTCAATACTTCTTTTAGAAGCACTAATAACAGAAGAGCCATCCGGCGAGCATAAATTCTCTGGCGGATGGCTCCTATTCTTATTTATTTTTTCTCATATACATATCAAAGACTATTACAATCTACTGCTGAAACGCATTCAAAAGATTAGGGATCATCTGTTTCTTACGTGACATAACTCCAGGAAGAATTGCAACTTTATCTTCTGGTGTTACACCAAATCCGCGTTCGATCACTCCCTCAGCTTCTGGTCCGCAGATCAGCAGATGTGTTGTTTCCTCTAAGATGTTTGTTAGCATAAAGAATACGTAATCAAGTCCCTGTTCTTCTTTCACAGAATCCATATATTCAAGGATTGATGCTTTGATATCATCTAATTCTCCCTGATCCATGGATGTGATCTGTCCAACACCAAAATCAATTGTATCGGCATTGAATTTCTTATAATCCATGTAGAAGATCTCGTTTGGAGTCTTACCACTTAAATCACTTCCTGCACGGAACATTGCTTTGGCATATTCTTCTACATCAATTCCTGCGATCTGTGCTAATTCTCTCGCGATCTGTTCGTCCACTGGTGTACATGTTGGAGAACGGAACATTAATGTATCAGAAAGAATTGCTGAACACATTAATCCTGCCATCTCTTTTGTAATCTCGATTCCCTGTTCACGGTACATCTGAGCAACGATCGTTCCTGTACATCCAACTGGCTGATTTCTGAAGTAAACTGGTGATACAGTTTCCACACTTCCGATTCTGTGGTGGTCGATGATCTCCATGATCTCACATTCTTCTAATCCTTCGACTGCCTGTGATACTTCATTATGGTCAACTAAGATTACCTGTTTCTTGTTGAATTCTAAGATACGACGTCTGGAAATAAATCCTACAAATTCGTTATCTGCATTCAATACAGGGAAGTAACGGAAACGTTTCTTTGTCATCTCTTCTTTGACATCATCTACAAAATCTGTTTCATTGAAAGATACGATCGTATCTGTTGCCATGATATAAGATACTGGCATTGCCTGGCAGATCAAACGGCTTGCTGTAAATGTATCATATGGTGTTGTGATGATTCTGCAGTTCTTTTCCTTTGCAAGTTCTAATACTTTATCAGTAACTTCTGTACCCATGCATACTACAACACACTGTACTCCTGTCTGGATCGCACCAATCTGTGCATCTTCACGGTTTGCAACGATCACTGTATCTTTAGCTGTTACAAATTCTTCCATTGTATCAACACTTGCGGCAGATACTGTTAACTTACCTTCTGTGATATATCCTTCGATATCTCCTGCCTGAAGTGTTCCATCTAATGTTTCTACAACATTTTTATATGGTGTTTTTGCTTTGGCAAGGATTTCATTGTCATAAACATCCATATCTGCTTTCAACACATCACTGATGGATACCAGACCGATCATTTTCTTTCCATCTAATACTGGAAGAGACACGATCTTCTCTGTCTGCATCATTTCACGTGCAGATTTCAGGGAATCTGTCGCTTTTGCACCTTTAACTAGATTTAAATTTACGTCTTTTAATCTTGGTCTTACATCACTAACATATTTTGGATCTTTAATTCCAAATGTATCCAATACATATCTTGTTTCGCCGTTGATATTACCGGCACGATATGCTTCGTATCCATTTCCTTCCACTTGATTCTTTAAGTTTGCGTATGCGATCGCAGAACAGATGGAATCTGTATCTGGATTGCGATGTCCAATGACATATACTTTTTTCATTGTTCCTCCTTCTTTCTTGGCAGCCGTATTATGAATGTCGTATACTCATTCTGGCTTTTTGCTTTGATAGTTCCATCATGAAGCTCTATGATCTCCTTCGCGATCGCAAGTCCAAGACCTGCCCCGCCAGTTTCAGAAGATCTTGCTTCATCTAATCTGTAAAATTTCTCAAACAGGTTATTTAATTGATGTTCTGGTATAGTCTTTCCCTGATTCCTGACTAAAATCTCTGCGTTATCTCCATCGATCATTCCATAAACCTCGATGAGAGAATTCGGATAACAATACGATACTGCATTCCTTAACAGATTCTCAAAAACCCTGGCAAGCCTGTCCGGATCACCATAAATTAATATTTTATCATCTACCTCTATCTTCCACTCTAATCCTTTCTGCTTAAATACCGCAGCAAAAGAATCCATCACCTGTTCAAGCAGAACATAAAGATAAAATTCCTTTTTGTCCAAGGTAATATTCTGAAGATTATACCTTGTAATTTCAAAGAACTCATTGATCAGTTCTCCAAGACGTTTCGCTTTCTCAAGAGAAATTCCTATATACTTAGCTCTTTGTTCTTCCGACATATCCGGCGATTCATTTAACAATGATAAATATGCAATGATCGACGTCAACGGTGTCTTCAGATCATGAGCAAGATAGACGATGATATCATTCTTTCTCTGCTCACTTTCTTCTGCAATCCGCCTCTGTTCTTTCAACGTTCCTTTGATCTCATTTAATTTATTCTCCAAAGGATTCAACTCTGGTGGGAGCAATATGCGGTCTTTGGATTCATTTAAGATCATCTGGATCCCGCCTTCAACCTGTCTTAGGTATGTCGTGAATTTTGACATACCCAGATAAAAGCTTAACAAAAGCAGCACAAAAAATCCAGCACCAATGATCATTGTTTTATTTTGTACAAAGATCAGACGATATACACGGATCGCTTCCAGCTCATCCATCCCGATCCGTTCAAATATATAAACGACCGTTTTGGCAAATGGATCCTGAAATACACCATCTACAAATATATCAAGTACAAAATATCCGATACATGCAACGATCAAACTGATTCCCAATGTCTGTAGTATGATCCTTATCTTTAAACTTCTGTATTTACTCCTCAACTTTGTATCCAACTCCCCAGACTGTCTTGATCAATTCTTTGTGTCCCATGACCTCTCCCAGCTTCTCACGGAGATGTCTGATATGTACCATAACTGTATTATTGTTATTCTTAAAATACTTTTCTTTCCATACCTGCTCAAAAAGATTCTCTGAGCTTATAACCTTCCCGCGGTTCTGTGTCAGAATCCATAAAATTGAAAATTCCAGCGGTGTCAATGTAATTTCTTCTTCTCCATAAGTACACTGGTGTGTTGCACGATTTAAGATAAGACCTGCGATCTCCAGTGTATCTTCCTGATTCATACCGCTTCCATCGTTGTATCTTGTAAATCTTCGAAGCTGTGCCTTCACTCTTGCCATCAATTCCAACGGCTCAAATGGTTTCTCAATATAATCATCAGCTCCCAATGTCAATCCATTGATCTTATCCATGGAAGATACTTTCGCTGTCAGCATGATCACAGGGAAATTGTGTGTTAAACGGATCTGTTTTAAAATCTCAAATCCATCAATATCTGGCAGCATCACATCAAGGATCGCCAGATCAATATTCTCATGTTCTACACACGCCAAGGCATCCTTTCCATTGTAAAATTTATGTACATTATAATTTTCATTCTTTAAATATAATTCAATAAAGTCAGCAATCTCTTTCTCGTCATCTACTACTAATACAGTTGACTGTCTCATTCGCTTCCTCCTTACTCTTTACCACCCTGAATCACATGAAATCTTGCTTCTTGGCTTTCTTCTTCCAGTTCTGTTCTCGTATGTCCCTTGAGACTATATAATGGTACAGTTTTATAAAGCGTACGGATCAATTCACAAAGGATCCTTTGATGTTCTTTATCTTCTTCGTCCAGAAGATTCACATACGCAGATGTAATCTCTTCATAAGTCAATCCATTTTGAATCTTAACAACCAGTGATTTTACGATCATCATAACCTTATACTGATCATTCTCGATATTCTTCATCACAAAATCATATAATTCTGGGATTCCATCCCAGCCTCCAATTCCATTGCCTAGTGCCAGATTCTTATATTCATCTTCACTGTAACGTTTCCATGATAGATCTTCCCTAAGGCTCCACTGAATAAATACTTCGTTACGATTTTCTACCTCACGGCTTGCCAGTAACAGTCTCGAATTCATCTGATTTCTTAATAAGATTCCTGACTGCCAGAATACAATACGGAGTAATATAAATTCTTCCAACTCATCATAAGTCAGCTCTGGGAACATCTCTTCCTGGATCATCTGGCAACACTCATAAATATCTAAAATACCATATAAAAACAACATTCCAAAGAGAATATTCTCAAGTCTGGTACCCTCTTCTAACTCTTCCTGAACTCTGCGGCTTTTCAGAGAGAAGAAAAAATTATCCTTTGCTTCTATATTCAATAAGATCGTATCGTCTTCATATGAGAGAAATCCAAGAAAATGTAACTGCTCAATCTCTCTTGCGTATATCTCAGCAATCAGACTCTCACCTTCCATATCCCAGCATTGTAGCAAGAATTCGATTGCTTCCTGCTGTAATAACTTAGTGATCAATTGTGGCATATCATAAAGTTTCTCTGCTATCTTCTCTGCCAGAGATACTTCACTTTCGTCTTCATGAAACACAATATCGATTCGTTCCGATAAAACCATCAGGTTGACTCTTGGATTGGTCGCAAGTTCTTCTATATAAGTTCGTTTTGATTCTTCAATTCTTGCCATCGCCCGATCCCTCCTTTGTCTTAATCTTATAAAGTATATCTTATCGAGCTTCTTCCGTCCAGTGGAACAGGCATAAAGAGTCGTCTAAAATAATTCTTTAATTCGGTTTATATTCTCTTTTGTGACACGGTATCCCATATCATACGTTTGTTTTAATACATCAATGTCTTTCTCTAAACTATCGATTGTATACTCTGGTCTTAGGATCACTGCCTTTCCTTCCCTCTCTAACTGCTCACAATATCTAACTGTTTTATTATATCTTATATGACGATTTAACAGCAGTTCCGGTAAATGTGGATATTTTCTCTTGAGAAGTTTTGCCGCAGCTTTGTTGCTCTTGCTTAATTCTTTTCTATACCCTTCTGGCCTTGTCAGTACGATCAGATTCTTATCATTCCCATCTTCTATTGATCGTCTGATCGGAATCGGATCTGCAATTCCACCATCATAATAAGGCTTTCCATCTACTTTGATCGTTGGAAATGCAAACGGGATCGCACAAGTTGCTCGAAGCATCGTACACTTCTTATCCAGTTTCATTCCATCTTTGTATTCTGCTTTCCCTGTCCATGCATTTGTTACACCGACCTTGATCGTTCCCTTGTATTCATTGAATGTCTTCCAGTCAAATGGATACAGTTTGTTTGGGATCGTGTCATATACGAAATCCAGTCCAAAAAGACTTCTCTCTTTCAGTAGATTCCTCGCTCCCATGTATCTTTTATCATTCCTGTGGTTCATCAGGATCTTTAAATTTCTTTCCTTTTGTTTGGATATATAAGAAAAACCATCACAGATTCCCGCAGATACTCCGATCATATAAGGAAACATGATATCTTCATCCAACAGTGCATCCATCACTCCTGCACTAAAGATCGGACGAAATGTTCCTCCTTCTAAAATAATACCAGGCATCTTTATGCCCTCCTCATCTTCTTATGTTTCGTAAACTTGTCTTATGTTGTGTCATGTGAGTTCTATAGACACTTGTTTTTTATTATATCACGTTTCGATTCTCCATTGTTACATTTTGTCAAAGATTTTCTTAAGAGATTTCGAAATTTTTGTGAATAAAAAAAGATATCGCTTCCTTTCATTTATTTCAAATTGATTTGTAACGTATGGATCAATTCCTCAATAACAATTGGTTTGGATAAAAATCCATCCATACCACATTCCAGTGCTTTCTTTCTATCTTCATCAAAAGCATTGGCAGTCATAGCAAGGATCGTAATTTCTGCCAGTGCTGGATCATCCAATGCACGGATCTGCTTTGCAGCCTCATATCCATTCATTACAGGCATCTGAATATCCATAAGTACAAGCTCATAATCGCCTGGTGCTGAATTCCTGATTTTCTCCACTGCCTCTGCTCCATTTTCTGCTGTATGAACCTGAAATCCATATTCATTAAGAATCGCAATCGCAATCTCACTGTTTAATTCATTATCTTCTACAAGCAGAATACTTCTGCCTCTGAAATCTGAACTTACTGCCGGAAGAATATCATCATTCGTCCTATCCTGCTTCTGACCGATCGCTGTCATCAAAGTATCTCTGATGTCTGACATGAATATAGGTTTCGCACAAAATGCATTGACTCCTGCTGCTCTTGCTTCCGCTTCAATCTCTGACCAGTCGTAAGCAGTCAGGATAATGATCGGTGTATCATCACCAAGACTACGGATCTGTCGGGTAACTTCAATACCATTCATATCTGGCAAGCGCCAATCGATGATATAGGCATGGAATGCATCACCAAGCTCTATAGACTGCCTTGCACGGAGAACCGCCTCCTTACCAGAAAGTGTCCATTCCGAACGCATTCCAACCTTTGCAAGCATCTTTGTCACGCTGTCACAGGTATTAAAATCATCATCTATCACCAATGCCTTAAGACCTTCCAACGCTGCGATCTTCTCTACACGATGCTGCTTAGACTGGGTCCGCAACGGCAGTCGTACAATAAATTCCGTACCTTTGCCCTGTTCTGTCTGGATCTCAATATTTCCGCCCATCATATCCACGATATTCTTGGTAATAGCCATGCCCAGTCCTGTACCTTGAGTCCTGCTGACTGTAGAACTTCTCTCCCGCTCAAAAGGAGAAAAAAGTTTCTGTACAAAATCCTCACTCATACCGATTCCGTTATCCTTTACCCGAATCTCATATAACTGACGCTCTCGCTGTGTTCCCGGATATTGTTTCAACCGAACAGAAATCATTCCGCCTGCAGGAGTAAACTTGATCGCATTGGACAAAAGATTCAGCAGTATCTGGTTTAGCCGTGTCTTATCGCAATACACATCCTCATTCATAACATCCATGGCATCCATATAAAGTTCCAGCTGCTTCGCATGAATCTGTCCACTGATGATCGTCTTCAGATCATGAAGTACATCTGACAAACTAACCTCTGTCTCTTCCAGATGGATCTTGCCACTCTCAATACGACTCATATCCAGTATATCATTAATCAGTGAAAGCAGATGATTGCTGGATGAAAGAATCTTGCCAAGATAATCTCTGACCATTTTCTTGTTATTAATGTTGCTCACAGCCAGTGTCGTAAACCCAATGATAGCGTTCATTGGCGTCCGGATATCATGAGACATGTTAGAAAGAAAAGTACTCTTTGCCTGGTTGGCATTCTCCGCAGCATGGACTGCATCAGAAAGTGCCTGATTCATTTTCTTGTCAGCAGTACGATCCGACATAACCAGTATATATTTCTTATCTCCGTTCACCTCACTACCCATTGCAACACTATGAAACCAGCGTCGTTCTCCTGTTTTCTGATGAACATACTCAAAATCCCATTCCTGCTGTTCATGAACCTGAATCTCCTTTAGATGATCCTTCTTCGGATCTTTCGTATCCTCAGAATGCAGTTCTCCTAAAACAGAAATATCTTTCCGAATCTGTTCTACGGTAATCCCCAACAGTTTTTCTACATTCGGACTGACATAATCTGCCTGATACGTTTTTGCATCCAACATTAAGAATACATCATCTACATTCATTGACAACTTTTGAAACATCTCATCCCTGTACAAGATCTCTGTGTCTTTTTTCTTCAGTCTTACACTGTTTTTTCGTAAAATAAATCCAATAAGGACTGCTGTAATACAAAGCACGACTGCACCCACAAGAAGCATCGTACTAAGTTGCAAAGTGTTCATACTGGCATTGACGATATCTGCCTGGACAAGTCCCAGAAATACCCAGTCCTGAATGCCTGATTTTTCATAAACAAGATAATAATCCTTTTCATCCAGATTTAGTAACATCGCACCTGTATGTCCCTCTTTAAATTTCTTCGAAATTTCAAGGATCTCTTTTTCGGAGATATCTGTATGTTCTCTCAGAATGCCAAAAAAGTTATATACATTTCCCCATGACTCCAAAGAATGATCGATCACAACACGACCATCTGGATGAAGAACATAACTCTTTGCTTTTCCATTAAACGCAGAGATATCGAGTACATTTACTATATCAGCGTTTTCATAGGCAATAGCAATTGCATCATATTTAAATCCCTGATAACTTCCATGAGCCTTCGGGCTGGCAAAAACAAGCATCTGGGATTTTCCGGGAACTGCTGCATTGGTTATGATATCATTGCCTTTTTGAATCTCATCTTCAATATTTTCCTGTAATCCAAGATACCCTGTTTCACCTGTTGTCATCTTATAGTTACCGTCAGCTGATAGAAAATAAAAATATAAAAATCCCGCATCTTTCTGCGCTTTATCTATATAATCACGAATTTTGCTTTCACTTGGAGCATCTTGCAGATACTTACTCCACATATGAAGATACGTCAGATTCTTATTTGAGAGTTCCCTTAACATATTATCCGACTGATGGAAAACTTCTGTTAGATGAGAAACACTTTCCTCATATACAGTTTTCGATACAAATCCAAAATATTGAGAAACAGCCAAAACGATTCCAAGAAAGAATGCAAGAAAAGCAATGACCTTGAGTCGTTTTCTCATGATAGGTTTCTCTTTGTTCATATTATGATTCTTAACATCCATTCTTCTCACCTCAAAGTCATATAGTCTTCAGGCTTCGCGAGAACGGCATCACCCTTCAAAACATATTTTGTCCAAGTATCTTTCACCGAAATATCTTCTCCATCAAATACAATGTTTTTATCCGTTGGATATGCTTCCATATGTTGTGGTATCGCAAGACAGGTTACAGTAAAGGTATCCTCATCCTGAACTGGTTTTTCATTCTTTGTAACTTTACTTAATGTATAACCATCCTCCGTTTCCTTGATCTCTACAGAAATACCACTGACCACAGGCAGAGAGCCACGGTTAAATGGATTGAAACCTCCCTGATAACCTTCTACAAAATTTCTGACTGTCTTTTTCAGCTCAGCCCCACTCATCTTCCGTTTGTAAGCTGAAAGATCATTTGGCATGATCATATTGCCAGCCATTTTTTCCGTATATCCTGCCTTCCGTACACTTCCTGTAAAGCTGTTTCCTGTTGCGATCAGCACATCCGTACCGTAGACGCCACGCAAAGTATTTGCCATAACAGAATACGCTTCATTCCCCCCGCTGGTATGAAAATGATTGGAATAAGCTTTCTTTGAATCGAGCACGATCTTCTCAGAATCAGATTTCTTCTTCAGAAGCTTTGTATTAAATGACTGGTAAGCCTGTTTAGCATCGTATTTTCCTGAAATCATCTTAGAGACTACATCTTGGGATACGTTGAAAAAGTCATTGGATGCGATTCGAATATACATATGATTTTCTTCGATCACAGGTCTGACATCTTTGAGATATTCTGTGAGATGTGTATCTACATCCTGACTATAACTTAATATATCCTGACCATCATAAACGATCCGATTCTGTGCATCCTCTGACAGCATTACATTCAACACTTTTATTGCTTTCTGCCGGCGTGTTTCATCCTTTGTCAGGTTACGGTTCAGCGCCACCTGAAAATATGGTGTCGTCATCAGCCATTTTTCGCCGTTTTGTTGAAAGAATGGAAGAAATGTTGTATCAATGCCCTGATCCTGAAATATTTTTACACCAGAAGAACTGCCAAAGTACATAGCAAGCTTACCACTTTTATACATCTCCATCACATTATCATAATCCATATTCAGATCATCTTTGTTCAACCCTGTATCCTGAATGAATTGCTCCATACGTTCAAAAGCCTCCGGCCAGACTTTACTGTCTAGACCTTCTCTCTTTGTATTATCTGGGTCACTATAGGCAGTCCGCCATTTACGTCCAGCCGCTGTAGACAACTCTGATGCAGATAGTCCCTGCAATGTTTCCATGCAAGTATAATCATAAAAATAATCTGCCGTAAATCCACGGATCCCCACTTTTTTGAATGCCTGACAGGCAGAAACAAAACTTTTGTAATCTGTTGGCAGAGGAATATGATACTTTTTAAAAAGGTCTTTGTTAACTACAAACCCATGTGCATCCGCACACACTGGAAGCCAGTTTACACTGCCATCCTGATTCATAAAATTGTTGAGGTATGTATTATAGACAGCACCTGCTTCATTGGTTGTGGAAAGATCCATCAGGCTGTCTTTCAGAGGGTTTGCATCATGTAGTGAAAAACGACAGCAAGTTATGATATCCGGCAATCCGCCATTTTCCTTAAGAAACCGATAGAAATCCAGATCATTGTTGCCCACTACAAATTCAATATTAATATCTGGAAGCTGTTTCTGAATGTATGGGGCATATTTTTCATATAGATTTGTGCTCCATAAATATACAGTGATCGTATCTTTCTCTTCATTTTTCGCGCTCTTCCTATCACATCCTGACATAAGTGATATGACTGTCACCATCACCAAAAATATAGAAAGAACTCTATTCCATTTTCTCTTTTTCATTATGAATCCTCCTCTTTATTTTCCACGAATTCACTGATCACTTTTACTAATAATTTTGCATCTATAGGTTTCGCGATATGTTCATTCATTCCCGATTCTTTTGACTTTAATCTATCCTCGGTGAACGCATTTGCCGTCATTGCTATGATCGGAACCGTTTTTGCATCATCTCTGTCCAGTGCACGGATCATCTTTGCTGCTTCATAACCATTCTTGATCGGCATCATGATATCCATCAGAATGACATCAAATTCATCTGGTCTGCTTTTTTTGAATATCTCAACAGCTTCTTGGCCATTCCATGCCTTCGTCACAGATGCACCTTCATTCTGAATCACAAATTCTGCGATTTCCATATTCAGCTCATTATCTTCCACCAGAAGGATCTTCAGATCTTTTATAGATTTTTCTGATATAGCTTCCTGTTCTTCACGTTGATCAGCATCCTGATCTATTTTAAATGGAATCCTGATCACAAAGGTTGTGCCTTCTCCCTTCTTACTTTCAAACGTGATCGTTCCTCCCATTTTTTCGATCAGTTTTTTCGTGATCGGCATTCCAAGCCCTGTTCCGGAAAATTTTGTACGGCTTCCAGCATGCTCCTGTGCAAACGGTTCAAAAAGGCGTTTCTGGAAATCCTTTGTCATACCAATTCCTGTATCTCGGCAGATAAATTCAATCGTCACTCTTCCCTCCTGCTCCGATGTAAATTCCTGGTAGCTGATGTAGATATATCCGTTTTCTTTATTATATTTTACCGCATTTGACAAAATATTCATCATGATCCTTTTTACATATCCTGGACTCCCGATCAGATTCCAGTGTGTGATTTCTTCTTTCTCCCACACGATCCGAATATTTTCTTCTGCCGCTATCTGTTCGATCACAACAAAGATTTCCTTGGAAATATTGCTTAGATTAAATGGAATTTCTTCCAGAACTACTTCGTCCGATTCCAGCTTACTCATATCCAAAACTTCATTGATCAATTCCAGTAACAGATGAGATGTTTCTTTGATCTTTGCCCTGCATTCTGTCTGTTTTTCCATATCATCTGCATAATGCTCCGCCACATCGATCATACCGCATATTCCATTGATCGGTGTCCGGATATCATGACTCATCCTCTGGAGAAACTCAGTTTTCGCCTCGTTCGCTGCCTCTGCTTTTTTTGCCGATTTCAGAAGTTCTGCTTTATATTTCTCATCTTTTTCCTGTTCCTGTTTCTGATGTGCCAGATTGGTTATATATATCCAGGACCATGAAAAACTAAGAATGATAAGATAAAGGAATACAACACCTGTTACACTGAGTGGCAGATTACTGAATACCTCTTTATCTGGTAAATACATGTAGATATAATAATCCCTTTGTTTCAGCATGATACCATAGCATCCAGTTCCTTTATTCTTCAGATGAAAGATATGCCGACTATCTGTATGCTTCTTCATTTTCTGAATAATCTCATTGTCTGCGACATCCTGTGCCAATAATTTCTCATCGTTACTGGCAATAATCTTCCCTTTGTCTGCAACGATGATCGTCCCGTCTTTCTCAGTATTGTACCCCTTTAAAAGACTCTGGATCGTTAAAGTATAATTTCTGATAAATCTCGGAGATGTGTAATAGTAAACTGCAACGATCCCTGGGGCATCTTTTCTGGCGCAGGCTGCGATATCGATACGTGATCCATCTCCTCTGACAATCCGTTCTGAATAAGATCTTTCTTTATATCCTGTGTAATCCATAATGATATCTTTTTGCAGATAATCAATCATCTCATCCATCAAACCTTCATCCATACTGTATTCACAGACTTTCTTCCCTTCTTCATCCAATACAAGAATACCATCCACCCAGAGTGACTGCAGATTCTCTTTCAGAAACTTTCGGTCTAACTGCTTTCTATTCTTTACTTCCATATCAATATTTGTACTCATCTGTCTGGCACTTTCGATCGCACGAAGGAGACTTTTTGATTCTGAAGATTCATTATAATGAGTATAGGTTGAGCACTGTACTTTGACATAGTTTACAATCTCCACCATTCTTTTCTCAGCTTCGTTTTTTTCCGTATGAAAAAAACAAAAAATTGCAATGACAAACATACAGATGCCAAGCAAACTAGCAACTATCCAGAATCGTTTTGCTTTTTCTCTTCCATTAATATCCAAGATCATCCACCTCCAAATATTTCTCTGGATCATCCATATATTTTTTTATGATCTTCAGGGAGGTACCATCCTTGTGCATTTCTTCCAGCTTCTGGTTCATCTGCTCGCAGATCCCTCTGTCATCATTCTTTGCAAAAGCAGCTCCTATCCCGACGACCATCAATGGTTCCTTCAGAATGCGGAAGCTTGTATCATAATCTTTCATATACTGGATGATGGATTCCTCATGCACAGCCACAGCATCCACATACCCTTTTGCCAGAAATGTATAGATCAATTCCCTGTTTTCCAGACTGATCAGATTCCCCAGCTTAGGAATCCTTTCATCCGTCCGGCGCAGAAATATCTCTTCCGGTTTTGTTGTTGACTGGACAGCAAGTTTTTTTCCCTCCAGATCACTTAATTTATAGATATCACTGTTAGGATTGACTGCAACAACCTGCCTGCTTATCATATACGGACCTGCCCACTGATAATCATCCAGTCGTCCTTTCATGGAAAAACAGCCCATAATACAGTCTATTTCTCCATTTTCTAACATTTTCTTTTTCTGTTCCCAGCTTATGGGAATGATCTCTATCTTATATCCCATTCTTCCAAATGCTTCCGTCGCCAGATCAACATCTATTCCCGTCGGCATACCATCCTCATTTAGAAAATTATAGGGAGGATAATTATCACTTCCGATTTTTATAACAGGATTTTCCGTTGTGTCAGTTATTTTATCTGTCTTATTGCATCCTGTGAGAGCTGTCATTAATACTGTCATTAATATAAGAAATATCAATCCAGCCGTAATTTTTTTCCCTTTTTTCACCTTACAAACCTCATTTCCATATCCTGTCGGTACAATTTTCCTGAAAAACAGCCTCTGTAGTAGTTGTAATAATTTCCGGTTTTCTTCTGCTGACCATTGAAGTTGTCTCAAAATTCAGAAAACTGATTTTATTATACGCCCACGCCCCTCCGTACACAAGAACAATATCTCTTCTTTACTGCTTAAAATTCTTTAAGATTGCAAAAAACTCCTGCCATTATCCAGTGGTTCAGTGCTTTTTGAGGTATAAGATCCAGAAAAGGACACTTATCTTCCAGAAATTCTGAAAATAAGTGTCCTTTCGGGGCATCTACCGTTCTGTCTTTCTTGGAATATATCAATGCATTCACTCTCCTTTAGTGTGGCAAAATCAAAGTCTGATTTTTTAACAGTGTGGCAATAACTGGGGCATATTTAGATTTAATCGACTAAGGTCCAAAAGATTTCCGAAGGGTCCGAAAACCGCCGATGCGCATGACAGATGCACATTTGGGAGAAAATCCTTTGTTCGTGGGCTTGCGTCGCCTATTGTCAGAACTGCGAACCCACTCACGGATTTTCAAACAAATGCTTATTCTGTAATGCGCGCCGCTGGCTTTCTACATGGCGGGGCTCTTTCGGACCTT
>OKRY01002221.1_pt1 | contig 15329 bp, 10 predicted proteins | sample 1601121 | NCBI WGS metagenome assembly OKRY01 (sample SAMEA3541546, study PRJEB24748) | human gut metagenome | biome: human gut; feature: human-associated habitat; material: faeces | place: China | collected 2012
GTTCCTGGCGACGTCGTGCTCACTGCATGATGACAACGAGACTTTCGATACGCCGGCAGCACAACGCATAGAGGAGAGCATCGCCTCCGATAAGGCTTTGCTCGAATCGGCTACCAACGGCTGGGAGCTTCACCTGTGGATGGGTAAAGATAACACGGGTGGCGGATACACCTACTTCATGAAGTTCAACAATGGCAAGGTATCTGTAGGCAGCGAAATAGCAGATCCCGACATGACAACGTCCTCAAGCTACGATGTCATAGCCGACGAGGGACCCGTGCTCACCTTCAACACCTACAATCAAATCTTCCATCATGCCGCCAACCCCGAGCAGGATGGATCACAGATTCAGCAAGACTATGAATTCGTCATCCTTCGCACCACCAACGACTCAATCTATCTCCGCGGAAAGAAGTACGGCAACAAGATGGTGATGACACGTATGGCCGATGACGTAAAATGGTCGGATGAGATCAGTAAGATACAAGAGGTCGATAACAGCCTCATGATGACCTTCACTTTGCGCAATGGCAAAGACAGCATCGGCACGGCCGAGCTCAGCAACTCACGCATCATGGAAGTCACAACCGCTGACGGCACAGAGGACATTCCTTATTATGTCTCTACGAAGGGAATAAGTCTGCAAAGACCGCTGTCTGTAGGCAACGAGCGTCTCCAAGACCTCATCTATGACGATAACGCCATGACGCTAACCTCTGACGCGCAGAGTCCTTCGGCATTAAAACTCACAGTTAATCTTCCGAAGAACTACATGCACTACAATGACTTTGCCGGCACATACACCTTGTCATATTATAACGGCAAGCGTTCCATCAAGAATATCACTCTGACTCCCGCAGGAGATGGTTCGACCTATAACCTCACGGGGCTTGTGCCTAATGCAACACTGACGCTGACCTACAGTAAAGCGACAGGAAGCTTGCGCTTATCCACTCCACAGCTTGTGGGTTCTCAGGACGGTGTGTACTATTTCATCCTGCCATGGGCACTTGCCGACGGAGGCAGTGTGTACTTCGGCTCAGGCTACGGTATGGATCTAACCAAGGATATTTCAAAAGATGGTACCGTTCTTGCTTTCAGCGATAACTTTACGGGCAGAAGCATCGACTCGTTTATCATTGCCGGGTTCACCTCTGAATCGCAACTGGGCAACAGCACATTCAACGGCTGGTCAAGTCCTATCACATTCTCTTCTGGTTCAAGCCAGTTGGCATACGTTGTAAGCTTAACAAAGACAAACTAAAGAGACATCATTATGAAGAAGATATTTAGTATGCTCGCTATCACCGTTTTAGGAGGTCTTGCACTCTCCTCGTGTGACAACGACGACACGACAAATGAAATTGCCACCCATGGTTTAGCTGTGACATCAGCCACGACAAAATTTGATGCCATCGGCGGCACCAACAGCATCACAGTAGCTAATACACCGGTATCAGCATACGCTAACGATGACTGGGCCACGGTAGCCATAGACGGCAATACCGTCAAGGTCACCGCCACGCAGAACAACGACATTCAGACTCGCCACGCCTCTGTCGTCATAAAGTCCTCGGCTGAAGACTCTGCCGTGGTGAACATCGACCAGGACGGCATGGTCATGGAGATAGCCAACAGCAAGACTACCTTCAATGACGCTGCCGGTGAGCACAAGATTCACATCAACCACAACCTGCCGGTGACCGTTACGACAAAGGCCGACTGGCTGTCCGCTTCTGTTGCTGACGATTCTCTGACCGTGACCACTACAGAGAATGCCACCGGAGAGCCGCGCCAGGCATGGGTGTATTACTCAAGTGGAATCATCACAGACTCTATTCGCGTCATGCAGTTCACACCGGAGAAGGATATTCTCGGCGATTACAATCTGTATTACTATTCCAATAAGAAATGGCATGTCCTGGGCGTCAATATCGGCAAAGAAGCTAATGGCTCCTACGCTATGCATTTCACAGACGAGGGAATGGCAGAACTGGGATGGTCAGTGCCTGTAACAATAGGAACCGACAAGCCGGAGTTCACTTTCACCAACCTTTCCAAGATTGGCACCTTTACGGATGACAAGACCTATTCTGTCCTCTGGATGGTGATGGCTGCCGACGATGAATACGCCTATACATCAAAAGATACAGAAGTTACGGCGACAGCCTCATGGACTGTTGACCCAGACGGCTCCACTTATTGGAGTGTTTCTCAGAACGGCTTCGGAAGCAACTACAAGTTCTATGCATTCCAACTTGGCCTCAGTACCGATGGCAAGACCTACGATGAGGAGGCTGGGGCAATCCTAACTCTGGCGTTAGCTCAATTTGAGAAAGTCACCAACACGAGCGCTGCCCCTGCAAAGCGCATGCACCCCACGGCTACAAAGACTTCTTTTGCAGCCAAGAAATTGTAAAGTATCATCCCCAAAAAGCCCATCGGGCTTAGAATAAGTTTTTTTATTCTCTCTAAATTATTAAGTCCCGGGTTGCCAGTGATTGGTAGCCCGGGATTTTTGTTGTTTCTACAAGCTTCCCTGTCTTAGGGAAGAGCAATCCATCAAATGTCAAGAATCTCAGCCGGAGCGCTCACCAATGTTGTAGCGCCATGCTGCAGGAGAAAGTCCTTGTCACGGAAGCCCCACAGCACGCTGATGCAGGGCATGCCGCTATTGCGCGCCGTATCAATGTCTACATCGCTGTCACCAATATACACAGCACCCTCACGACCGACACCCAACTGCCGCAAAGCTTCGTTGACGGTATCGGGGGCAGGCTTCTTGTGGATATCGGGGCGCTCGCCGATAGCAACAGAAATCTCTTCTCCAAAGAAGTGGCGAACCAGTGCACGCGTAGCCTCATAGAACTTATTACTCACCACAGCGATATGCTTGCCATTGGCATTCAACGCTTTTATCATGTCCATGATACCAGGATAGGGAGCCGTTGTGTCCAGATTATGGTGAAGATAGTGCTCACGGAAACAAGCATAGCAGTCCTCGAACTTAGGATTGTTGTCGCCATCAGGGATAGCCCGGCACATCAACAAGCGAACACCGTTGCCTACAAAGCGGCGCACGTCGTCCACGCTGTGCTCAGGGAAGCCATAGCTCCGAAGCGCATAGTTGCAGCTGGCTGCCAAATCATTGAGTGTATTGAGGAGCGTTCCGTCCAAGTCAAAAATGTAAGTATCGTATCTCATAAGTACGTTTTGTTATCCTTATTGTCTATTGCTGATTTCGAGTGCAAAGTTACACATTATTATATATACTATAAATAGAAACAAAAGAAAAGGCAAAAGTTTTGCCAATATCCTTGATTTAGCGTAACTTTGCACCATGATAATCATTATTAGTCATGAAAAAACAACTTAGTAAGAAGTATATCTTCCCTGCCGCTGCATGTATCATCGTGCTTCTTGGCTTAGCTTACTACTACTTTTTCACATCTTTCTCGGGCAAGAGCGAAACACAATATGTCTATGTCGACAGCGACGACAACTACGATTCGTTGATGACCAAGCTCAAGCCCGTCTCGCGCACCCACACCTTTCAGGCTTTCTGTATTCTGTCACGCCACAGCAATCTCATCAAGCGTGTGCGTACAGGCCGCTATGCCATCAAGCCATCAATGGGCGCCTATGTCGTCTTCCGTCATTTCAAGAATGGCATGCAGGAACCATTGCAGCTCGTAGTGCCCAGCGTAAGGACCATGCAGGATATGGCTGGAGCCCTGGGCAAGAAACTGATGGTAGACAGCGCCAGCATCGTAAAGGTCCTCACTGATGAGGCTGCCTGCAGAGAGTTGGGATATGACACAACAACCATTGCAGCCCTGTTCATCCCCAACACCTACGACATTTATTGGGACACCTCCGTCAACAACTTGCTTCAACGCATGCAGAAAGAGAACAAGAAATTCTGGGATGACGCACGGATGAAGAAAGCTGAGGCGCTGAAACTTTCTCCCGTTGAGGTAGCTACATTGGCAAGCATCGTCGATGAGGAGACAGCCAACAATGGTGAAAAGCCGATGATTGCCGGCATGTACTACAACCGTCTCATGCTCCGCGACGCCAAATATCCTCAGGGTATGCCCCTTCAGGCCGACCCGACCATCAAGTTTGCCCTCAAGGACTTTGCCCTGAAGCGAATCTATAACAACCTGCTCCACGTGCACAGCCCTTACAATACCTACGTTAATCCCGGACTGCCCCCAGGGCCCATACGCGTAGCCTCTATCGCCGGTATCGACGCTGTGCTGAACATGGTGCACCACAATTATCTATATATGTGCGCCAAGTCCGACTTCAGCGGTACCCACGACTTCGCCACTACCTATGAGGAGCACATGGCCAATGCGCGCCGCTATGCTGCCGCCCTGAACAGACGTGGCATTAAATAGCTGCAAACATTCTAATTTACCAAGAAGGCTAAATGTCTTATACACAAGAATGAACAAGGCGTATAGCACTCGTGAAAAGGAAAAATAAATTCTAAATAAAAAAATAAATGGCGCTTGCTTCACAGCGAGCGCCATTTTCTCAATAGGCATTAGTCTTTTCAAAGTAAAAGATTGTATTCAGGATAACATTGCAAAGGTAATAAAAAATTTAATACCAAGCAAATATAATCTATCTTTTTTTTCGCTTTTTTTTAGCGCACAATAGCATATATTGTGGAAATATGACTAACTTTGCACTAAACAAGAAATAACTAACATGGAAACGAAAGATAACAGTAAGGAAGAGAAGCGTAGCTTAAGCTTTGTAGAGCAATTGATAGAGGAGGACCTTGCCGCCGGAAAGAACGGAGGACGTATTCAGACCCGTTTCCCGCCAGAGCCTAACGGCTATCTGCATATCGGACACGCCAAGGCCATCTGCATGGACTTTGGGGCTGCCAAGGAGTATGGCGGCGTCTGCAACCTGCGTTTCGACGATACCAACCCGTCGAAGGAGAACACCGAATATGTTGAGAACATCCTCAACGACATCAAGTGGCTCGGCTTCCAGTGGGGACATATCTATTATGCTTCCGACTACTTCCAGAAGCTGTGGGATTTCGCCATCTGGATGATTAAGAACGGCCATGCCTATGTTGACGAGCAAACCGCCGAGGAGATAGCCCAACAGAAGGGCACGCCCACAGAGCCCGGCACCGCCAGCCCCTATCGCGACCGTCCCGTAGAAGAGAATCTTCGACTCTTCAATCAGATGAACACACCGGAGGCCGTAGAGGGATCCATGGTGTTGCGCGCTAAACTTGACATGGCCAACCCCAACATGCACTTCCGCGACCCCATCATCTATCGTATCATCCAGACACCGCACCACCGTACAGGAACGAAATGGCACTGCTATCCGATGTATGACTTTGCCCATGGACAGAGCGACTACTTTGAGGGTGTCACCCACTCCATCTGCACGTTGGAGTTTGTCCCCCACCGTCCGCTCTACAACCTCTTTATTGATTTCCTGAAAGAATATGACGGCACCGCCGCTCAGGGCCTGGACGACAACCGTCCCCGACAGATAGAGTTCAACCGCCTCAACCTCACCTACACCGTGATGTCGAAGCGCAAGCTCCACACCCTCGTCGACGAGCATCTTGTCAACGGCTGGGACGACCCACGCATGCCGACACTCTGCGGTATGCGCCGCCGCGGCTATTCTCCTGAGTCCATCAAGAACTTCATCCGCTCCATCGGCTATACCAAGTTTGACGCCCTCAACGATATGGCACTCCTTGAGGCTGCCGTCCGCGAAGACCTCAACAAGCGGGCTACCCGCGTCTCCGCTGTTCTCGACCCTGTCAAGCTCGTCATCACCAACTATCCTGAAGGCAAGACCGAAGAGATGGACGCCATCAACAACCCTGAGGACGAGACAGCAGGAAGCCATAAGATTTCTTTCTCTCGCAATCTTTGGATAGAGCGTGCCGACTTCATGGAAGACGCTCCCAAGAAGTTTTTCCGCATGACGCCGGGCAAGGAAGTACGTCTGAAGAACGCTTACATCATCAAGTGCACCGGTTGCACCAAAGATGCTGACGGCAACATCACTGAGATTCAGGCAGAATATGACCCGGAGACCAAGAGCGGCATGCCAGGTGCTGACCGCAAGGTCAAGGGAACCCTGCATTGGGTCAACGCGGAGGATTGTGTCAAGGCGGAAGTCAGAGAGTACGACCGCCTCTTCAAGGAAGAGAATCCGTCAGCTGACGACCGCGACTTCCGCGAGCTGCTCAACCCAGAGTCTCTTCATGTCTATAAGAACTGCTACGTCGAGGACTTCGCTGCAAAGATGAAGCCCGGACAGTATTTGCAGTTCCAACGCACAGGTTATTTCATGGCCGACCTCGACACCACCGACGAGAAGCCCGTCTTTAACAAGACGGTAGGTCTGAAAGACACCTGGGCCAAACAAAACAAAAAATAGTATTTCAATTTGAGCGACAACATTTTCCATACCAAACAGTTCAAAGACAACTTACAGAACTACGAGGATGCCCTCAGCGCGGGGCATCCATTGTATCTGGAACCCGATGACTATACAGACATCGCGGAATACTACCAACTGCACGGCAGGTTCAATGATGCCCTTGAGGCTGTAGACACAGCCCTCAGCATGTTCCCCGGCGCCACGCAACCCTTGGCTTTCCGGGCCAGGGTGGCCATACTTATCGACCACGACGCCGAGGAAGCCATGCACTACGCCAACATGATTGCCGACAAGCAAGACCTCGACTACTATTACACGGTGGCCGAGATCATGATTGCCGACGGAAGGGCGGATGACGCAGAGAAATATCTACAGGACAAGAAAGGAGAAATTGACGAGGACGACAGAGAAGACTTCTGTCTCGACGTGGCTACCCTCTACGTAGACTACGACGTCTACGACCTCGCCGAGCTATGGCTCGACGAATGCGAGGACACCGACAATGACGACTATCAGGAGATAAAAGGCCGCATAGCTGTCAACAAAGGCAAATACAAGGAGGGTATCAGAATCTTCAACACCCTCCTCGACCACGACCCTTACAACAATGCTTACTGGAATGCGTTGGCTACAGCGCAATATCTCAACAACGATATCAGCGACAGCATTGAGAGTTGCGACTATGCCCTTGCCATCGACTCCGAGGATACCGATGCCATTCTCAGCAAAGCCAACGCCCTCACCATTCTTGGCAATGCCAATGAGGCTGTATCTTACTACAACCACTATAACCGCTTGCAGCCAATGAGCGAGGTGGGCTACATGGGTATTGCGGCTGTGATGATGGCTGAGAACAAGCTCAATGAAGCACTTACCTACTGGCAACGTGCGGAGAAGCTGACGGCGCCCTTCTCTCCCAACCGCATGGACATCTACCGCAACATGTGTCTTATCTATGCCACCATGGGAAACCACGAGAAGGCCTTTGAAATTGCTGACAAGTTAGAGCAGTTCACCGGAAAGAAGTCTCCCGACATGGCTGTGCTCCGCGGATACCTCGCCCTCTTAGCAGCTAAACTGCCCGAAGCAACTGCCTACTTCGCCTATGCCGACAAGATGACAAGCAAGGACGAGCGCAACAACACTCGTTTCTACATAGCTTTCTGCTATTTCGACACCGGCTATATGCAGCAGGCCCACGATATTCTACGGCAGCTCGCCGACGCTGACAACAACAAAATCTACAATGACTTTTGGTCTTATCTCGTACGCACCGACTACGAGTTAGGCCTTCAGGACGAATTTCTAAGCGACCTGAAGAAGGCCACGGAGCGCAACCCCTATGGGCTGCAGCGCGAGATGTCCGATGTCTTCCCCAACGGCATGGCCGTCCGCGACTTCTACAATTACGCCATACATCATCCCATACATAAAAAGAAAGAATGAACATCATCTCATCCCTTCTCAGCAACCTCAACTACGGCACTGTCTTCCTGCTCATGCTCCTTGAGAGTACCGTTGTACCCGTTCCGTCTGAGCTTGTCGTAGCCCCGGCAGCCTATCACTCCGCAGCCGGACACCTTAATATCTTCCTCGTCGTACTCTTCGCCACCTTAGGAGCTGACTGCGGCGCTACCATCAACTATCTCGCCGGTTATTATCTGGGCCGCCCCATCATCTACCGCTTCGCCAACAGCCGGTTGGGCCATCTCTGTCTGCTCAACCAAAAGAAAGTCGAACATAGTGAGGGCTACTTCAACAAGCACGGCATGGTAGCCACCATCACGGGACGTCTCATCCCCGGCATCCGGCATCTCATCTCCATCCCCGCCGGACTGTCAAAAATGAGCTACTGGAAATTCCTGCTCTACACCACTATCGGTGCCGGCGGCTGGCATCTCATCCTCGCCGGAATGGGCTGGTATCTCCACTCCATCGTCCCTGAAGAGCACCTCAACGATAAGATTATGGAATATGGCGAGTACATCAAGATTGTCATCATCGCACTTGTTGCCATCGCCCTGATATACTTCGTTGGCAAATGGTATTTCGGCAAACGCAAGCAAGCACATGCTGAACAGCCAAAGGAAAATGCTGAATAAATAGAAAGAGGATTTATACATCCTCTTTTTTGATAATAGCATGCTGTCCTCGGCATTGTAAGGCATAAAAAAACGTGTCAGAAGCAAAACTTCTGACACGCTGCTATCATGTCGGGGCGACAGGATTCGAACCTGCGACCACCTGGTCCCAAACCAGGAGCGCTACCGGACTGCGCTACACCCCGTGCTAATTTTCTTTAGCAAGTGCAAAATTACTGCTTTTATGCCGATTGGCCAAATTTTATGCCATCTTTTTCGCTATAACAGCAAAAAAGGCGGCAAAGCTAAGAAAAAACTCAACCCAAAAGGCGTGAATGCAACTTTTTTATTACTTTTGCAACATGCTTTTCGCTTTCAGCGGCAGAAAGCGGCAAGAAGCAAGGTCAGTGACACCAACTAAATATCTATATTAATGAGAAAGTTTTTTCTTACCGCCCTCATCGCCTGCATGTCAGCCACGGCGGTAAACGCACAAACAAAACTGCCCGAATGGCTCAACATGTTCAAGCTCTCCGGTTATGGCATGGTCCAGTACCAGGCTTCCGGACAGAAAGGAGCCAAGGCCAACTCTTTCAACATCCGTCTTGGACGTGTTATCATCGATGCCAACCCGCATCCCGACTGGACGGCAAGAGTTCAGTTCCAGTACAATGGTTCTACGGCCGACCTCACCAGTGGCATCCGCGTTGTCGACGTCTTCGCTGAATGGAAGAAGTACGACTTTTTCAAAGTCAAGTTCGGTCAGTTCAAGCGCGCCTTCACCTTTGAGAACCCCATGAACCCTATCGACCAGAGCTTCATGTCCTACAGCCAGAACGTTACGAAGTTTGCCGGCTTCTCCGACCGCGACGGCGAGGCTGCCAGCAATGGCCGCGACATCGGTATCCAGCTGCAAGGCGACTTCCTCAAGAATGCCAACGGCCGCAACCTCCTGCACTATCAGATTGGCGTCTACAACGGACAGGGTATCAACCAAAAAGATGTAGACCAGCAGAAAGATGTCATCGGAGGCCTGTGGGTCATGCCCATCAAGGGTCTGCGCATTGGTGCCTTTGGCTACGAGGGATCTTATGCAAGAAAGAGCGCTGACGGTACGCTCGTCAAACTCCCCAAGCACCGTTATGCTATCTCGGGAGAATACCGGGCCAACGACTGGACGCTGCGCTCGGAGTATATCCACTCCACGGGCAAGGCTTTCGCCAAAGCCGAGGCCTCCAAGGCCGACCGTAGCAATACCGCAATCAATGAAGCCTTAGGCAGCAAGTCCGACGGTGTCTATGTCCTTGGCATTGCTCCTATCATCAAGAACAAGTTCCATGTCAAGGCCCGCTGGGATACCTACCGCGAGTCGGCCGACTGGAATACCGCAAAGACATACTACGAGGTCGGCGCCGACTATATGTTCTCCAAGAACATACAGCTCAATATCGAGTACGCCCTTGTCAACGACAAGAGCCGCGCCAACCGCAAGCTCAGCGACGACCACAACTACAGTATTGTGGACTGCGAGCTCGACTTCAGATTCTGAATATTCAGGCTATACCGACCATCGGTATAGCCTATTCTCATTGTCTGCTGCTCAATATGGTGCAACCGGTTGAGCAGCAACGCTACAAAGCCCATTGTCATACGGAGGTTCAGCTCCACACACGGATGCAACGCCAAGCTGTTGCCCACTCTCACCACCATCATGTCTATACCGAAAGGTCCGGCATAGACACCATTCAGCTTCTCAGACAGCAGACTCTCCACACGCCCACGCACCTTGACAAGCAGCGACTGCGGAATATAGCGGCACAGCCATGCCGACTTGTGCGCCTCATCGTCAATGATATTGCCCGTATAGGCGCCATTGACCGTATGGAATATTGAAAGTCCTTCATAGCTGACGCGACCGTTGCCGTCACTCGTAAACTCCATACCAAAGTCCAACACCTTATTATAGTAAGGCTCTGCCATGACAGCTCCCTGCCGCTGAATGACATTGTTCACCCAGCCTTTCAATTGCAGCGTAAGCCCGTAGTTAGCCTGCAAGCCGTCCTGCTCACTGTCTGCGACATATCTGATACCCCGGCCGCTACTGCTCCATGGCGCTTTGAGCACGACACGATGGTGAAGGTTCAGAAATCGCTCCACACTGTCCACATCCGTCAGCCGCTCGCTTAATCCCACCGTTCTGTCAATCCCGCGCAAGGGGGCAAGCAGGTGTTCTGAAGCCCACGCCCTGTTGCTGACCTCACGAATGATATTCAGCTTGGCATTGCTCGGCAGACAGCTCAGGCTGACACCCACACGCTTCATATAGTTGCGCATGGCAAGATCCCAGCCCCAAGGGTTCACAGTAGCATTGCCAATACTTTTATCCAATACACTGAAAATCATATCCTTGTCAACAACATGCGCCTTCATGGTGATGCTCAGTTTCCGCATCGCCTCACGGGCAGCCTCCACATCGTCGACCAAGACATAGTCGTCGGCATCGGCCCAGAGGGCTGGCAAAAAGCCAAGGTCATGACGCAGCTCACGCCCGGCATGGGGAGCCGTGAAATGCTCTAAGTTGGAAGCCAAGGCAATATCGTGCTCTGGATTGAAGATAAATATTCTCATTCGAAAAAACCTCTTTTCCACAAAGGTAACAACTTCATAGAACTTCATGGCACATGACATTAAAAAAAAACTAAAAACACAAAGTTTTGCAATGTAGAGTTTGCAATGCTAAATTATCTTAGTATCTTTGCACTGACAAGAACGACACTATGGAATTGATGGAATCTTTCTTCAGAACACACGCCTACCTCGTTGAGCACACCAACGCAAGAGTACGCCGTAGCCTGATGGATGATATCGACTGGAACCACCGGCTGATAGGCATCAAGGGCACGCGTGGTGTTGGGAAGACCACTTTTCTCTTATCCTACGCCAAGGAGAAGTTTGGCAAAGATGACCGACAGTGTCTCTATGTCAACATGAACAACTTCTATTTTCAGGGCCATGGCATCGCCGATTTTGCAGGAGAGTTTGTCAAGCAAGGCGGCAAGGTGTTACTCTTGGACCAGATTTTCAAGCAGCCCAACTGGAGCATGGAGCTTCGGAAGTGTTATGACAACTATCCCGACCTGAAGATTGTCTTCACAGGCTCCAGCGTCATGCGCCTGAAGACCGACTATCCGGCCATCAAGGACATCTTGAAGTTCTACTATCTCCGCGGTTTCTCCTTCCGCGAATATCTCAATCTCAGAGCCGGCACCAACTTCCGGGCCTACACCCTTGACGAGATTGTCAACAACCACGAGCATATCGCCAAGAAGATTCTCCCCGAGATAAGTCCCAAGCCGTATTTTCAGGAATACCTCCACCACGGCTTCTACCCGCTCTTCCTTGAGAACAGCAACTTCTCCGAGAATCTTCTCAAGACCATGAACATGATGATAGAGGTCGACATCCTCCTCATCAAGCAGATAGAGCTCAAATACCTCACCAAGATTAAGAAGCTTTTCTATCTCCTCGCCGTAGAGGGATTCAAGGCACCCAACGTCAGCCAGCTGGCTCAACAGATCAATACCAGCCGCGCCACGGTGATGAACTATATAAAATATCTCGCCGACGCACGCCTGCTCAACATCATGTACTACCCCGACATGGAATTTCCCAAGAAGCCGGCCCGCATCATGATGCACAACCCCAATCTCATGTATGCCATCTATCCCATCGAGGTGGACCGCCAGGAGCTGATGGAGACTTTCTTCGTCAACACCATGTGGAAAGACCATCTCGTCAACGAGGGGCCCAAGCCACAGACCTATATCATCGACGACAAGCGCAAGTTCAAAGTCTGCGACGCCCTGGCTACTGGTAAGCCCCGTTTCAACAAAGACACCATCTACGCCCGCTACAACACCGAGATAGGCTACGACAACCAGATACCCCTCTGGCTCTTCGGCTTCCTCTACTGAGCGGACGGGGGAATGAAAAGACAATATAAAGACAGATACATAAACATTCATAAATTCTATTTTTAAGAACAATGGCAAAAGAAAAGAAGTTCATCACTTGTGATGGTAACACCGCCGCCGCTCACGTGAGCTACATGTTCACCGAGGTGGCTGCCATTTATCCTATCACTCCGTCATCACCGATGGCAGAGCACGTTGATGAGTGGGCCGCTAAAGGCCGCAAGAATCTCTTCGGTCAGACAGTCTCTGTCCAGGAGATGGAGTCCGAGGGTGGCGCCGCCGGTGCTGTCCACGGTTCCCTTCAGGCAGGTGCTCTGACAAGCACCTATACCGCTTCTCAGGGCTTGCTCCTGATGATCCCTAACATGTACAAGATTGCCGGCGAGCTGCTGCCCTGCGTCTTCAACGTCTCAGCGCGCACACTGGCCAGCCACTCTCTCTGTATCTTCGGTGACCACCAGGACGTCATGGCATGCCGCCAGACCGGCTTCGCTATGTTCTGCTCCGGTTCCGTACAGGAGGTCATGGACCTCTCTGCTGTACCTTACCTCTCTACACTTGAGAGCTCCGTACCTTTCATCAACTTCTTCGACGGCTTCCGTACTTCTCATGAGTACCACAAGATCGAGGAGATGGATATGGAGGACATCCGCCCGCTCGTCAATCCCGAGTGGATCAAGCGTTTCCGCGACCGTGCCCTCTCACCTGAGCGCCCTGTCACACGTGGTACTGCTGAGAACCCTGAGACTTTCTTCACACACCGCGAGGCCTGCAACGCCTACTACGACAAGGTGCCAGAGATCGTGGAGAAGCACTTAGCTGAGATTTCCAAGATCACGGGCCGTGAGTATCACCTCTTCAACTACTATGGCGCCAAGGATGCTGAGAACATCCTCGTCCTCATGGGTTCTGCCACAGAGCCTGCCCGCGAGGCCATCGACTACCTCACCAAGCAGGGCAAGAAGGTTGGTATGGTGGCTGTCCACCTCTATCGTCCGTTCTCTGTCGAGGCCATCCGCAAGGCTATCCCCGACACCGTGAAGCGCATCGCTGTCCTCGACCGCACCAAGGAGCCCGGCGCTGAGGGTGAGCCGCTGTATCTCGATGTGAAGAGCGCGCTCTACGACGATCCTCGCAAGCCCCTCATCGTAGGCGGACGCTATGGTCTCGGTTCTTCCGACACCACACCGGCAAAGATCATCTCTGTCTTCAACAACCTGGAGCTCCCCGAGCCCAAGAACCACTTCACAGTGGGTATCGTCGACGACGTCACCTTCACTTCTCTGCCTGAGGTTGAGGAGATTCCTATGGGTGGTGACTCTCTCTTCGAGGCTAAGTTCTATGGCTTGGGCTCTGACGGTACTGTCGGTGCCAACAAGAACTCTGTGCAGATCATTGGTAACAACACCAACAAGTACTGCCAGGCTTACTTCTCTTACGACTCTAAGAAGTCCGGTGGCTTCACCTGCTCTCACCTGCGTTTCGGCGACGAGCCCATCCACAGCGCTTATCAGGTGAACACGCCTAACTTCGTGGCTTGCCACGTCCAGGCTTACCTCCACATGTACGATGTCACACGTGGTCTGCGCGACAACGGCACTTTCCTGCTCAACACCATCTTCGACGGCGAGGAGCTCGTGAAGTTCATTCCTAACCACGTCAAGAAGTACTTCGCACAGCACAACATCACTGTATACTATATCAACGCCAGCAAGATAGGCCGCGAGATTGGTCTGGGCAACCGCACCAACACCATTCTGCAGTCTGCTTTCTTCCGCATCACAAAGGTTATCCCCGAGGATCTCGCCGTAGAGCAGATGAAGGCCTTCATCGTGAAGTCTTACGGTAAGAAGGGTGAGGATATCGTGAAGATGAACTACGCTGCCGTAGACCGTGGCGGCGAGTACAAGCAGCTCACTGTCGATCCCGCCTGGGCTAATCTGCCTGAGGACGACGACGAGCAGGGCGACGCACCCGCTTTCGTCAAGGAGCTTGTCCGTCCTATCAATGCACAGGCCGGCGACCTCCTCAAGGTCAGCGACTTCGTCAAGAACGACACTGTTGACGGCACCTGGAAGAATGGCACCGCTGCTTACGAGAAGCGTGGCGTCGAGGCCATGGTTCCTGTCTGGAACTCTGAGAACTGTATCCAGTGCAACAAGTGCTCATTCGTTTGTCCTCACGCTTGCATTCGTCCCTTCGTCCTCGACGAAGAGGAGGCTAAGGGCTTCGAGGCTCCCACGCTGAACCTTCTGGCTCCGAAGGCCCTCAAGGGTATGAACTTCCGCATCCAGGTCTCCGTCCTCGACTGCCTCGGCTGCGGCAACTGCGCCGATGTATGCCCGGGCAAGAAGGGTGAAAAGGCCCTGAAGATGGTACCGTTCAATATCGATGAGCCTGCTATGAAGCAGGAAGCCCAGAACTGGGATTGGCTCGTGAAGAACGTCAAGTCTAAGCAGGATCTCGTAGACATCAAGCAGAACGCTAAGAACTCTCAGTTCGCTCAGCCGCTCTTCGAGTTCTCCGGTGCTTGCTCTGGTTGCGGTGAGACTCCCTACGTCAAGCTCATCTCTCAGCTCTTCGGTGACCGCGAGATGATTGCCAACGCTACAGGTTGCTCCTCCATCTACTCTGCTTCTATTCCTTCTACTCCTTATACTACCAACGCCAAGGGTCAGGGTCCGGCCTTCGACAACTCTCTGTTCGAGGACTTCTGCGAGTTTGGTCTCGGTATGGCATTGGCCAACAAGAAGATGAAGAGCCGCATCACGATGCTCCTCCAGCACAAGATGGAGAGCGAGCACGCTACCGACGAGTTCAAGGCTGCTGC
>OKRY01002224.1_pt1 | contig 15319 bp, 15 predicted proteins | sample 1601121 | NCBI WGS metagenome assembly OKRY01 (sample SAMEA3541546, study PRJEB24748) | human gut metagenome | biome: human gut; feature: human-associated habitat; material: faeces | place: China | collected 2012
AAATAATTCAAGTATGCATACCTGCTTTACGACAGACACAAACTCAACATAATACCCCCGCTTTAGGATATCCTTATACCCTTCCAAGAAGAATGCATATATGAATTCAAAAAGCACAAGAACAAGCATCATATTCTGATAAATAACTTTATGTGGATTTCCCCCAAAACCATGTCTGCTAAAATATGCTAATGCAAAGCAGACCTGCAGGCAAAGCAGATCCAGAATAATAAAATCCAAATGCTTTAACCAGCCTTTATTCTTTCGCCGATACATATTATCTCCCTATGTTTTACATATTTTCAAAATTCAACCAGATTATTCTAACATAATACTCTGTGAAAAACAATTTTAACGCCTGCTCACTCACCTAAGAATTTGCAAGCTTTTATTTATTATGCTACAATAACCCGTGTCTGTCTTCAAGGCTTCGTAACAAATTTTAAATTATAATTAATAAATAGGGTAAAACATTTATGAATAAAAATTTTTTTAGACAATACAATAAATTAATACTTGGTTCAATAATTTTATTTTTTACTGCATTACTTTTTAATCATTGGACTCCCTACGCAGCCGATGATTACAGCTATATGTTCAACTTATCCGATGGCTCACGTATGACTTCCATTGGGCAGATTTTTTCGTCCCTGGCTGTACACTATACAAAGTATGGCAACGGACGCCTTGTTTCCCACTTTTTTGTTATGCTTTTTCTGATTGGTTCCAAGTGGATTTTCAATCTCGTGAATGCATTTCTTTTTGTGTTGCTTATATTAAGCATTTATCATTTGACCTCTCATAAAAAAGCTTGCAGCCTTTTACTTTTTTTTGCAATTCCAACTTTATTATGGCTTTATATGCCTGCCTATGGTCAGATTTTTTTATGGTTGGATGGTTCCATTAATTATATGTGGGGTTATCTGTTTGCTCTGTTGTTTCTGTCAGTCTATATTACTTTATTACGAGGAAAATCTCTGTTAAACCAAACCTGGAAGTTGATCCTGTTCTGTGTATTTACATTCCTTTTTGGAAATTACTGTCCAGACGTCTTATTTGTTATAGCTGATAACTTGCTTGAACCTGTTATCTTTGATGTGCTGTCTGATTTATTAGTAACTTCACCACCTGTAAGATAACCCGATGATGCAAGTTCTTTAACCTTTAATGTCTGGTCTCCAGCTACCGCACTTGAACTTGCTGTAACTGTAGCTACACTTGAATTAGATACAGTTGACTTCTTAAGGCTGTATGCCTTACTAAATCTCGCTGCTGAAAGCTTTCCACTATAAAAGCTATATATGCTTGTATTCATAGTCTTCCACTTTTCCTGTTTCCAGGAAAGCTTAGTCTGAGCCTTTACAAGATTGTCTTTCTTTAACTGATATCCTGATACAAGTGCTGTTACAAGCGACTCTGTATCCATACCTGAAACCATACCTGATAATCTTATTGGCATAATATTACCTCCTATCTCTTCTCATCAACAAGGATACCAGCAAGCTCCCAGGCTTTTGCAAGCATTTCAAGAGCCTTCTCTGATGGTATCTCCTTGATGACTTCATCAGTGTCCTTATCTTTAATCTTAATAGTAATACGGTTAGTTGGCTCATTATAACCAAATTCTGCTATTGTATTTCTATTAATTACTTTCTGTATATCTTTGAGTTCCTTGATACTTGCTTCTTTCTTCTCATTCTGCTGTGCAAGATTAGATTCGCCATTGTCAGTACCACTCTTCTGTGTATTGGTTATCTGCACTGTCGATGCTGTACTGACTTTACTATCTGCTGTCATCTCCTTTGCTGCTGTATCAGAAGAAGTCTGAACATTAACCTTATTAATCTGTGTTGCCTGAACTGCCTGATTATGGTAATTGGCAGCTATGCTCATTTTATCAATTCCCATTATCCTTCACCTCCGTGTGGTTATAAAAAATGTTCTCAAACCGATATTAACCAATATTACAATTCTGCAATATATATCCTAGTGCAGTAAAGAAATCCTTTTCCCGTATTTATTGCACTTTACTCAGTTTCTAAACCCTATATCGGCATTCTAATGCCATAATATAATATTATATATTAATTATATTCATTATAAATCATTACAATTGTTATAACAAATGTAACTATCATTTCTTAAAGAGTTGGTTAAGTGCCTTAACATCAATTGCCTGTTGTGTAGCTTCCTTATTAGCATCCTTTATCTGTACATATACTTCTTTTCTGTAGATTGGAACAGACTTAGGTGCTGTTATTCCAAGCTTAACCTGATCTCCTTTAATCTCGATAACTGTGACTTCTACGTCATCGTTAATTATTATAGCTTCATCTTTTTTCCTTGATAATGCCAGCATTCTACTCACCTTTCCTTTCTTCAAGAATTGAATAAATAGGATATCTGACTTCATAATCATTGTTGTCGGCTATAAGCTGTACACCCTTTAATGTATCAGCATTGACAATGATTGGAGCTTTGAAATTAATTGTCATCTTAGTAATATCTGCCGGAACAGTAAGTACACAAAACACTATAAGATCAGCTTCTTTAATATCACTTCCAAGAGCCTTTAACATCTCATCTTCAACTATCGGATCATAGTCTTCTTTAATAAGCTCCGGCTTTAACATTGGAAGAGCAAGTTCTGGCTCATCTAATGACTGTAACCACATTATTGATGCCTCGTCTCCCTTATCCACATCGTATATAAGTGTAAACTTTTTACAGTCCTCAAAGCCAATAACCCCAAGGTCAAATGTTATAATCTTCTCATCATCAATATCAATCGTTCCAAACCATCTAGTATCTACCTTCACCTTAATACCCTCCATTAAAACGCTTTGATTATCATTTTCTATCCAATAAAATCAAGTAATGTCTGCTGTACTACCTTGCTTGCTGCTGACAGTGCCGCATTATATACAAGCTGGGCAGAAGTATAAGATATAACAACCTCCTCAAGGTCAATATCTTCATTCTCAGACTTAAGACTTGTAAAATTAGTCTTCTGTTCTGTGAGTCTTGACTTAGTAAGGTCAAGTCTTGTAATTCTGTTACCCACATCAGCCTTGGCATTAGAAATCTGTTCCTGATATCCCTGCATCTGCCCGATACCACTCTCAAAAGCTTTAGTCATCTGGCTTTTTGCTAATTCCTGCTGCTTAGTAAGTCCTTCAAGAATATCACTTAAACTCTTCTGGTCTGCATCTGATGAATATCTTTCCTCTTTCATCATACTTTCAACCTTTGACATCTGGCTCTCTATATCAAGAACATTCTGTACTGCTGATGTGAGGTCATCTATATTTCTTCCAAAATATATATTAAACGCTTCATCTGCCTGAGTATTAACCTTTAACTTCTGTGTAAAATTAATATTATACTCTATATCTTCATCCTTCTTAACATAAGTAACGCCTGTAACATTATCAACACAGTCAAAATACATTGTTGGATTAACATCACCCTTTTTAAAATTAGATTTATCATACTGCACTGAGAATGAATTGCTTGTATATACGTCCTTATATACATTTTCTCCAAGAAGAACTTCACCAACCTGTGAATTAATAACTATCTCATCATCACCTGGTATATAATTAGTATCTGATGTAAATGATACTGTAACTGCATTGCCATTTCCATCACTAAAGAAGTTACCTGTAACGCCTGTTATATTACCATTGGCATCTGTATTAGTTGTAACACCTGTAACTGCATTACCATCTGCATCTGTTACTGATATTGTTCCGTCTGTGTTCTTAGTTATTGAAGCCGTATTGCCCTGACTGTCTGTAATCTTAAATGTTCCATTAGCATCAACCTCTGAATAAGCAAGCTGTAATCTGTGTACTGTCTGCACATTTGGTGTAATAATCTTGCCATTAGCATCTTTTTTAACTGACAGATTCATAATATCATCATTAGAATAGGCATTAGTATATACAGTCTTACTGCTAAGTGCATCTCTTGTAAAGTTCTGTGTTATTGTATAGTCCACATCCTTAGCATCTGCATCTGACTGATATGTCAGAGGCTTGTCTGTTGCATAACCTGTGAATACATATCTTCCAGCATAATCTACATCTCCCTGTGTATAGAATGAATCCTTTAGCTTATTAAGTGTCTCAACAATTGTATTACGTTCCGAAGGAGAATAAGAATCTGTTGCACCCTGATTACAATAGCTGTAAAGCTGTGATACTATATTGTAACTCTGGTCAAGAGCATCGTGTGTTACCGAAAGCCATGATGAAGCATCTGGTATATTCTTATTAATATACTGTGTAACCTGATCAAGACTTGAACGAAGTCTTAATGCTCTGATTGCAATAATTGGGTCATCAGAAGGCTTGTTAATCTTCTTCTGTGTAGATAACTGTGTATCCATTGTATTAATCTGACTTTTATTAGTCTGTATATTAGCTATAGAGCTGTTTATCATCATCTGATTAGTTATTCTCATACTATTCCTCCATTCATTTACAGATATGCTATGTGAACTAATTATAAGCCCGTCTGGTTAATAAGCTTGTCGTATATCTCGTTCATAACCGACATCATCTTAGAGTTAAGATTGTAAGCCTGCTGGAACTTCATAAGATCCATAGCTTCTTCATCAGTATCAACACCCATAACCGATAATCTCTGGTTCTGAATTGTTGTCTTCATATTATTATAGTTAGAAAGAAATGTCTTAGCCTTACTTGAATCAATTGATACATCACTGACAATACTTTCAAGGAAGTAAGCACCTGTACCACCATCAAATATCTTTTTCTTCTGAAGTGCATTAATCTGTTCAATCAGATCGCACTGTGATTCGCCGTCCCCTACATTTGACTTTGTCGCAAGCTTATCAGCATCCTCTAAAAGAGCCGAATTAACAGATACTGTTGTTGCTGTAAGAACTCCAGAACCATCCTGAACAACAAAAAGTGGTATACCTTTATTCTTAGCATCAGTTGTATCCGCATCTGATACATAGCCACTTTCAAATATGCTGTTAACTGCCTGTGCAAATGTCTGTATAAACGTATTAAGCTGTACCTGATAATATGGAACACCCTTATAATTAATATTCTCGCCTGCCTGTGCATTAGTCTCTGTTACGATATTACCATCAATATCTGTCTTGTATGTTCCATCATCATTCTTAGCATAAGACTCAATCTCTCCATTACAGCCATCTCTTATATCTATAAGTGCTTTTAACTGTCCTCCAAGTGAGTCACTGTATATATTAAAATCAGATCCGTCATTCCACTTTATATCATAAAGTCCATCTGCATCGCTTGTATTTCTTACTTCACCTCTTGCCACAACCTCTAATGTCCTGTAACTGTAATCATTAACAAGTGACTGTCCATTAATTGTTATCTGGAATGATGTAAGACCATTCTGGATTTCTGTCTCGCTTACTGTTATATTAACTGCCTTTGAAAGCTCATCAACTAATGCATTTCTCTGGTCACGAAGATCATTAGCATCACCATAGCACGCCTCAATCTGGTTAATCTGCTTATTAAGTGCTGTTATGTTCTGTGCAAGTGTATTAATATGCTCAACAGTATCCTTTACTTCGTTATTGGCATCTGCCTGTACATTTCTTAAGTTATTAGCTAATGTATTAAAGTAATCTGTCATACTCTTGGCATTATTAATAAGCTGGTTCTTTGCAGAAGTGTCAGCTGGTGTAATTGTAAGCTGGTTAACTGCATCAAAGAAATTGCCGTATTCCTTTGAGAAACCTGAAAGAAGAAATTCATTAAGATAATCCTCAACCTGTGTCATATAATTATTCTTAGCTTCGTACTGTCCATAGTTAGCACAGTTGTTACGATATTTCTCATCATAATAAGAATCTCTTGTCTGTTTAATCTCTACAACATTAACACCTGAACCAATTGTTCCGTATGTTGAATATGTTCTTAAAGCATCTGATGCCTGTAAAAGCACGCTCTGCTTAGTATATCCATCAGTATTAATATTAGAAAGGTTGTGTGCTGTTGTTGTAATAGATGTCTGTGCCGCCTGAAGTCCTTTGTATGAGATTGATAATCCAAAAAATGTAGATGCCATATTAACTCTCCATTCTGCACCTTTATACCAGTGCATTATTTACATTGTTGTATTAAACATCAATTATAATTCAATATAATCTGTAATTAATATAATCAAGAACCAAGTGATGTAACAAGATGTTCTATCATCTCACTTACAACATTAATATATCTTGATGCCGCATTATATGCGTGCTGATATTTTATCATCTTCTCAAGTTCTTCATCTGAAGATACACCTGATGTCTGTAATCTCTGGTTATCATAACCATCAACCATTGATGTCTGGTTATTAACAAATCTTGAAAGTACCTTACCAACTGTAGCAAACTCACCTATATAATCATTATAGAATGAATTAAAGTCTGCCTTGGCATATGAATCAGGATTAAGCGATGCGAACTTTTTGCTGAATGCATCAATAAGTTCATTAGCTTTAGAAAAATCTTCCTTGCCCTGTATTGTTGATAATGGAATTCTGTCAACATGCTGTGAAGCTTCTGGATTAACTAAAAGCTTACCAAGTGTATAATCTGTTTCATAATCTGCTGTGTTAAGATTATTACGGACATAAGTCTTAGTTCCGTCTGCCGCTGTTATCTGGATGTATCTTTCTGTTCCCTCTCTCTTGAACAATTCAACACCCATAGTCATATCCTTATCCATACCGAAACCAGCCTTGTCTGTATCAAGTACAGAATACTTCATATTATCAATAGTCTCAGCTGTTGTTCCTGCCTGGTCAACATAAAGCTTCTCACCTGATGAATAACTGTAAGTTCCATCACCATTGGCAACACCTTTAACTTCCTTACCATATCTGTCATAAAGTGTTGCATTAACCGAAGCATTATATATGTACTCATCAGCCTGTAATACATTACCGTCATTATCTGTAAGCTCTTTTGTTGTTTCTATTGTCTTTTCTGGACAAAGAATATCATTAAGGGAAGTAACTATTCCATTAACAAGCTTATCAAATCCAGCTATCGCACTAAGTATTGCTGATGGTTCAATATATTTGTTGTAATATTCCTGCTTCTCGTTATATGCATCCATTGCATCATTATAAGCCTGAAGTCCGTCTGCTGTTGTAAGATCGTAATCTTCCTTCTCCGGCATAACAGGTACATCTGTATAATTAACTTCTATAGAACCTCTTGCTACTAAAAGACCTTTGAGTTCTCCCTTGTCTGTATCCTTCATATTATTAATATTAGAAAGATTAAATACATCCCTGTCATAACCTGGCCAGATTGGGATTAACAGTGCACTATTATCAACCTGTCTTGTTCCCATCTCAGTAACCTGTGCCGATGTAACAAATGGTACATTCTCAGCAGTTACAATCACCTCACCATGTTCATTCTCATAATAATCAAAATCAATATAACCACTTAATTCATCTAACGCATTATCTCTTGTATCTCTTAAATCATTAGCACGTTCACCACTTCCAGATTCAACCTTGGCTATCTCTTTATTAAGGTCATATATCTTTTGTCCAAGATTGTTAATCTTATTTACCATATTATTAATATCTGTGTTAAGAGTTACCTGATAATCCTTAAGCCCAGCATATATTGCTTCAGACCTGTCTATAAATGCTGTTGCATTCTGGATAAGTGAAGATCTTGCAATTGTACTTGTTGGATTCTTAGTAAGTTCATTAATTGCGTTATACAGATTCGTTATCTGTGTCTGGTATGTAACGCCCTGCATTTCTCCAAATAAATCTTCTACTTCTTCTACTGCCTTATACTGGCTTTCATAATATCCAAGTCTTGCATTCTCTGTTCTGTATGACTTATCTATAAAATCATTTCTTATTCTGCTTATAGCATCAACATCAACACCAAGTCCACACTTGCCTGTGCTGTTTCCTGTTCCGAACACATTAACATACGTACTGTCTGCAAATGTAATCTGCTGTCTTGTGTATCCTGTTGTATTAACATTTGACAGATTGTGTGCCGTTGTATTAAGTGCTGTCTGTGATGTTTTAAGTCCTGACGCTCCTACCATAAGCGATGCCATTCCGTTAGCCATAATTCCTCCATATCCTAAACTCAGAAAAAAATCACATTCTCAAAGAAAAATCCCAATTCATTCCTTTGAAAATGTGACCCTTAATTCCGAATAATATTACTTAATCTATATTGTGTAATAATCAGAGTCAATCCGTTTCTTCTGATTATTAGTCCGGATTATATTTATTGTTTTGCATCAAATCCTGTCGCTCCAGTAATCCCCTGTTCCTCATAAGCTGTTCTTCCATAATTGGAAGTCTGTGGATCCATAACTGAATTCCTGGCAAGATCAAGCTCAAACTGTATCATATCCATTGATTCCTTGAGAAGCAGCTTATTATTATCATTAACTGTTGTAAGCTGGTTCAAAGTTCTTTTAAGTCTGAGATATACTTCTTCTAGTGCATCGTGCTCTTTAGGCTTCTTCTCAAGTATCTGTACTATATGTTCTACTCTTATCTGCTCATATGGAAGCCTTAATATCGAGCATATCTCTTTCACATCTTCCTGTCTTTTCTGTTCAACGGTTTCAAGTTCTTCTATTAACTTCTGTTCCTGTAGGAATATCTTTTGTAATTCATCAACATCTCCCTTAACAATTGCGGAAGTCTTATCATTGGACAAGTCCAGAAGCTTATTATATCCTGTATCCTCATTATTCAAATCATCGATTAATAAATCTATTAAACTTGCCATACTTTAACCTCACTAAAATGTTAATGTTGAAATTCTGTCAAGTATCTTATCCGCAACATCTTCAGAACTTATATTATATGTTCCGGCCTGAATACGTGCCTTAACATCATTAACCATATCCATTCTGACATCTGATGTAGAAGCCACTGCTGACTTCGCTACCTGATACAGCTTAGCTGTATCTGAAATCTCATACTTGTCATTCTCTTTCTTATTAGTAACAACCTTATTATTCTTAGAATAAGAACTTGTCTTATATATCTGACTCACAGCATTATAAGCATCTATACGCATACTTACCGCCTCACTTTCTATCTTCAAAGTCTTGTAAGAACCGTTATCAAAGGTGTCTGCAACAAATATTCCAGTCCTTAACTGCCTTATTACAGCTCAGTTCTCTGCTTTATGATTAAGTTATCGGTAATAATCTGTTATCTCTTAACCCCATTTTATAATTAATTTAGATACAAATACAATTAGTTCTTATCAAGAAATCTCATCTTGGCATCGGCTGACGATAATCTCTTTTCCATATGTTCAACAGCGGCATTAGACTCACCATACATTGAGCCAAGGTTATTAGCCATTTTATTCTTACATCTTTCACAGAAACGTCCACTTTTTATCGATGCTCCACATCTCTCACATGTAATTCCAATCGGAGAATCATCAGCTATTACAAGCCTCTCGTCTCTTATCCACTGTTCAATCTGTCTTGTGCTTACGTCACATTCCTCTGCAACCTCTGTCATTGTTGCATTATGGTGATCCTGTATGTATTCCTTAACTTCAAGATACTTTTCTTCAATCTTCTCTATGCAATTAGGGCAAAGATTACGATATGGACCTCCTATATAATTATATAATTTGCCACAGCCTCTGCAATTTCTTACTTCCATAATATTCCTCCGTTCTTGTTACCTGTATTCAAAATCCTCTGCCAACGCAGAGTGTAACAGCATATACTTCTTTTACTCCTGCCCTCTTAAGACATTCTGCACACGCATCAATAGTTGTTCCCGTTGTATATATGTCATCTACTATTAATACTTTATTATATATTATAACATTATCAGCTATTTTAAAAGCCTTTTCAAGATTTTTAGTTCTCTGGATATCATTAAGATCTTTCATCGGGCTTGTGGCCCTTGTTCTAATCAGACTATGTTCATTGTATTCTATATCAAGCTTCTTACTAAGGCTTTCCGCTATAAGTCCTGCCTGATTATAGCCTCGTGACTTTAATTTGGATACATGAATTGGGACCGGCATAATCACATCAGGCTGCCACATATTTATTACATCACCGTACCTGCCTGATATTTCATCTGCGTATACCTCTGCATATTCACGCTTATTATGATATTTAAAATTATAGATAGATTGTTTTATCCCCTCTGAATACTCATACACACTCACTGCCTGATTAAACAAATGCTGTTTATCCGTGCAGTCCTTACAATATTCCCTGTTATCGTCCTCTAATGCTTTGCCGCATTTAAGGCATGCAGGTTCTTTAATATATGTTATATATTTAAGACACCACGGACATATATTCATCTTCCTGTTATCAATAACAGGCCTGGGATTTGAACATATCGGACACGCAGGCGGAAACAATATATCTTTCACACCCGCTGCTATCCTTTTATATATTATGTCGTATTTATTCAATATTTTTTATTTCCTTTATCCTCTCATCTAAAGACGAATATCTTCTTGTTTCAGATACATTTTCTGCCATCTGGTTAAAAATTCGTTCATCACCTATCATACATACACACTTTCTTGCCCTTGTAACAGCCGTATAAAGTATGTTTCTGTTCATAAGCATCCTTGGCCCCTGATACATCGGTATTATAACCGCAGGATATTCACTTCCCTGTGCCTTATGTACAGTTATCGCATATGCAAGTTCAAGCTCGTCAAGCTGTGTAAACTCATAATCAACATATCTTCCATCTTCAAATTTGACAGTAACACTCTGATTATAATTGTTGATATCATCAATAATTCCAGTATCACCATTAAACACTCCACTGCCTTGCTCTACCGCAATGCCATAGCGGTTCTTTTTCTCCCATTCGAGCTGATAGTCATTCTTAATCTGCATAACCTTATCGCCCTCACGGAATATTGTATCGCCAACTTTCTTCTCCATTTTGCCACTGTCAGGCGGATTAAGATATTCCTGCATTACAGTGTTAAGCCTGTCAACTCCAACAGATGATTTTCTTGATGGTGTCAAAATCTGAAGTTCACTCACATCTGCATTAACATACTTTGGAAGCTTCTCACTTATAACAGTCTTCATAGCCGCAATTATTGCATCTGGTCCATTTCTATGTATAAACAGGAAATCCTTACTGTATTTATTAAGTGTCACCTTATCGCCTTTATTAATCTTATGGGCATTAGTTATAATCTCGCTCTCAGCCGCCTGCCTGAATATCTTTTCAAGCTTAACAACAGGAAAGCACTCAGATGCTATTATGTCTTTAAGAACATTTCCTGGTCCAACACTTGGAAGCTGGTCAACATCACCTACAAGTATAAGTCTTGTTCCAACTGCTACTGCTTTAAGAAGCGAATTCATAATATTAATATCAACCATTGACATCTCATCTACAATTATTACATCTGCTTCCAACGGGTTGTCTTCATTTCTGTCAAAGCTCATTCCAAGGCTTGATGTCTGATTTTTCTTGTCTTCTTTATCAGCCATAGTGCTTCCAACTATTTCAAGAAGTCTGTGAATTGTCTGTGCCTCAAAACCACACGTTTCTGTCATTCTCTTGGCAGCTCTTCCCGTCGGTGCCGCAAGCCTTATCTCAAGACCTTCCATCTCAAAATATTTAATTATCGTATTAATTGTTGTTGTCTTACCGGTTCCCGGTCCACCTGTTATTATAACAAGTCCGTTAAGTGCAGCTTTTACAACAGCTTCTTTTTGTATGTCATCAAGCACAATGCCCTCTGATCGTTCAATCCCTGCTATTCTGTTATTGACCTCGTTGATATTTTCATCGCATTTTATATCAAGTCCTGCCAATGCCCTTGCAACATTCTGTTCCATATAGAAATACATCGCAGAATACACATTTTTAGATTCCCCCTCTGTTCTTACAACAATCTTCTTATCTATAGCAAGATCCATAAGAAACTTATCATAATCACCAATGTCAATAAGCAGAAGTGATGACACCTGCCTCTTTAATTCTTCATAAGGAAGATACACGTGTCCCTGCAATGCCGCCTGATTAAGACAGTAGAACATTCCACTTCTTATTCTGAACTCCGAATCAACCTTAATTCCAACTCTGGAAGCAATCTCATCAGCCGTCTTAAAGCCTACGCCCTCAATATCATCAGCCAACCTGTACGGATTTTGTTCTATGATTGTGTAAATATCATTGCCATATCTTTTAAATATTTTATTGGCTAAATTCATCTGGATTCCATAATTCTGCAGAAACATCATCGCACGACGCATATCGTGCTTATCCGCAAGCTGGTTAGCAATGTCCATTGCTTTAGCTATGCTTATCCCTTTAATCTCTGCAAGACGTTCTGGTTCATCTTCCATAATGCGGAATGTATCATCGCCAAATGTATCTACTATACGTTCAGCCATCTTGCTGCCTATTCCTTTAACTGCACCAGAACTTAGATAACGCCTCACTGACTCCTTGTCCGCCGGCGCCTTGAATTCATAAGAAGAAATCTTAAACTGCATATAATATACTGCGTGTTTGACAAATTCGCCATTCGCAGTAATAAATTCACCTGTGTTGATATAACTTAACGTACCAACACAGGTGACATCTTCACCCTGATATATTATCTCAAATACTGTATATCCATTGTCTTCATTACGATAAATTATATTATCTATAAATCCTTCAACGTATTTAACAGACTCGTAATCCAATCTGCTTCCCTCTCTTTAATAATATATTAATATTAAAACCACATTGTGTTTAATAAAACCGTCCACTTAAAACACACTGCAATCTATAAATCCGAAGAATAATTACGCTTCATCTGTTCATATAATGTCTGGGCTATTCCAAGTCCTTTTCCATTATTAGACTCTGTAAATACTTCTGCGTAGTTCTTTATCATCTCATCGCCAAAGTAACTTCCCATTGTACTCATAGCCGAATCCGAACTGCCTGAAATAGATGCCATACTGCTGAATAAAGATGAGTCGTCGTCATCATCTGCATCTATCTTAGCCATTTTCTGCATTGACTTTAACATCTGCTCAACAAAGTAGCTTTCAAAGTCCTTGCACACGCTCATAAGTTCATCGTCTGATGCCTGTGAGAAATCTGTACTTGTAAGCTTATCACTAAGCTGTGATGAAGTTTTATCATATGTATCTGCATAACTTGTACTTATTGATGTTGAATAATCCATACCTATTCTCCCTTGTCATTACTGCAAATCATATCTCTTTTATTTATCTCTTTTATTTATCTCTTTAATGAGTTAGCCTGTTCCATCATTGTATCTGATGTTGTGATTGCCTTAGAACATAACTCATATGCTCTCTGTGCTGTAATAAGGTTAACCATCTCTGTTGCCACCTGTACATTTGACGCTTCAAGATAATTCTGCTTTAACTGACTCTTCTTAGCAACTCCGTCAGTCTCCTCATTCATTGGAACCCCTGATGCTTCAGTCTCTGCAAGATAGTTACCACCAAGCTTATCAAGACCTGATGGATTAGCGAACTGGAAAAGTCCTATCTTAACACCTATATTAGCAAGATTACCATCTTCACCTGGATACATAAGGTCCCCCTCTGATGATACCTTAATATTAGCCGCATTGTAATCTGATGATAATACGATTGGCTGTCCATCTGTGCTAAGTACAGGATAACCATCTGCTGTACATAACATCATTCCTTCTGTTGCTGTTGAGAAGTAGAAATTACCATTACGTGTATATACTGTCTCACCTTCTTCATTCTGTACAGCAAATAATCCGTCACCACTAATCGCAAAATCAGTTGAGCTGTCACTTGCATTCATAGCACCCTGTGTAAAATGTGATGTAACTGACGCAACTCTTGCACCAAGTCCTACCTGTGCAGCTACCGGCTTATATTCTCCATTCGCAGATGTTGTTCTCGACTGGAGATTCTGATATAATAATGATTTAAATTCTGTTGATTCTGACTTATAACCGACCGTATTAACATTAGCCAGATTATTAGATATTGTATCTACACTTGTCTGCTGTGCCATCATTCCTGATGCAGCAGTCCATAATGATCTCATCATAATCTTATCCTCCTATGTGATTACAATTCGGAAATACTTACCATCTTGCCAAGCATTTCATCAATCGAATTAACAATCTTCTGATTACTTTCAAATTCTCTTGCTATGTTAATCATATCGACCATTTCTGATACAACATTAATATTAGATGTTTCAAGATACCCCTGATTAACACTTGCTGTTGAATCTTTAAATGTTGCACCGTCTACAGCTCTGTAAAGATTTTCTCCATATGCTTCTATGTAATCATAATCTTCAAAATCTACAATTCCAAATGTATCTACATACTGTCCGTCTGCATATATTCTTCCTGTAGAATCAACTGTAAGCTTGGATATGTCTGTTGGAAGAACGATTGGATCTCCACTCTCTCCAAGCACATAATCACCATCCTTGGTAACCAGATAGCCTTCGCTGTTCATCTGGAACGATCCATCCCTGGTATAAAGTGTTGATGTCTCACCTGCTTTGTTAGTGAATGATATAGAGAAAAAGCCATCGCCTGCAAGTGCAAAATCATAAGAACTCTCAGTATTCTTTAAAGAACCCTGATCCCAGCTTCTGTAAGTTTCTCCTATCTTTACTCCAAGACTCATCTTGCCTATATTCTGATTCATATAACCAACTGTCTCATCTTTAACCTTAATCCCATATACTGAATCAAAGCTCTGGGTAGTCATGCCCTCTTTCTTGTAACCTGTTGTTGTAGAATTTGCCAGATTATTAGATACAATGTCCAGTCTCTTCTGCTGATTCACCAATCCAGTATAAGCAGTATATAAACCTCTTACCATACCTGACCCCTTTTCTTAAATCTATTCTTCTCTGTATCCTGAAAGGAATTCAATAAACTTACCAGTTCCTATAGCAACTGCTGTCATAGGGTCTTCTGCTGTCATTGTGTTAATTCCTGTTTTAGACTCTATAAGATCTTCAAGACCTGAAAGAAGACTTCCGCCTCCTGTAAGAACAATACCTCTGTCTGCAATATCAGATGCAAGTTCTGGAGGTGTCTTTTCTAATACGCTGTGTACAGCTTCAACAATCTGTGAAGTAGCTTCTCTTAATGCTTCTTCTGTCTCTTCAGATGTAACTTCAACTGTCTTTGGAAGACCTGTAACAAGATTACGTCCTCTTACATTCATTGTAACTACTTCTGGTCTTGGATACGCTGATCCTATCTTTATCTTAATATCTTCTGCTGTTCTTTCACCGATAAGAAGATTGTGCTTCT
>OKRY01002225.1_pt1 | contig 15312 bp, 16 predicted proteins | sample 1601121 | NCBI WGS metagenome assembly OKRY01 (sample SAMEA3541546, study PRJEB24748) | human gut metagenome | biome: human gut; feature: human-associated habitat; material: faeces | place: China | collected 2012
ATTGAATAATTTATCTATTTTATACACTTGTAAAAGTGAATGCGGTGTGTTAAAATATAAGAAAATGTAAAAGGTGGTTTGAGAAATGATTAAATATGATAAAGCATTTGAAATCATGAAGGCAAAGGGAATAACAACATATAAAATCAACATAGCAATTCCAGCAATAATTAATAACTCAAAATCTTTAACTTCAACATTAACAGTCTTCATTTTATTACCAACCTTAACTTCTATAATAGTATTTCCCTTAGATATACCAGTTACAACTCCATAGTCATTTACACGAGCAATATTAGAATTCAAACAATTATAACTAATAACATCATCAAAAATACCTTCATAATTTTCAGGAATGATTTTAATATTTAAATCTAATTTTTTGCTTTTGTTAATAAACAAAACTAAATTATCATCTGAAATATCAAAATCATAATCTATTTTAATTTTAGAATCCTCTATAGTATCATTGGTAATTTTAACTTCATTAGTAGAAATAACCTTAAAATTATCATTATCAATTGAAATTACAGAACTATTGCTAGTTCCAGCATTTAAGCTACCAATATTACCACCAACCAAATTAGTATTAACAGCATCTATCACGCCAGTAACAGTTGAATCCTCCGTTTCACCACCAACATAAAATTTTTCAATAGAACCAGAGTTAAGTTTAACATTGGCATTTTCTACTGTGCCTCTATTTACAGACTGATACAAATAAATAGAACCACCATTAATTTTAACAGTACAATTACCGGTATACCCATTAGAGCCTCCAGCAGTTACATAAGCTTTGCTCATATCTCCACCATTAATAGTAAGATTTGCGGTTCCTGTATAAGAATAACCTTGGCCAGTCCGGCATATACCGAACCGCCCGGCGAGTTGATATAGATAGAGATGTCCTTGCCCGGGTCTACAGAATCCAGATACAGCAATTGAGCCTGCAGGGTATTGGCGGTATAGTCGTCTATCTGCGTACCGAGGAAAATGATGCGGTCCATCATCAGGCGGGAGAATACGTCCAATTGAGTTACATTCAACTGACGCTCTTCCAGGATATAGGGATTTAAATACCCGGCTTGTGATTTAATCACATCATCCAGCACCAAGCTGTTCATTCCCAAATGCTTGGTAGCGTATTTTCTAAAATCATCCATTGTCTTTCTCTTTTTAATTTTTTAATGTGAATGCAAAGAAACGAAAAAGAACACAGAGACACAAAAAAACACAGAGTTATAGTTTGTCAAACTCTGTGTTCTTTATAAAAATCAGCGGCTTCCCGCCAAAATCTTATTCAAACATCTTGTTGAAATCCGCAGCCGAGATGTTCTTGTTCTCCAACGTTACCTGCGTTTTCAAGGCTGAAGCCAGTTTCGTTTCAACAACGCGGTTCACCAGACCTTCGATGCTTTCTTTCTTCTTCAACATTTCTTTTGCATAGTTGTCGAGGATTTCTTCGGGCACGCTCAGCATACCATACTGTGCAAACTGTGCACGGGTAGTTTCCTTTGCCATATTAAGGATGTCATCCTGTTCAACTTTAATATCGTTGGCTTTCACCAGTTGCTCTTTAATCAGATGCCAAGTCAGTTCTTCGATACTCTTGTCGTAATTGTCTTCTACGAATTTTTCGTCCTTGTCCTGGTTGTTCAAACGCATGATACGCTTGAGCAACGCATCCGGGAATTCCAATTTACCGACTTTTTCCATCAGCATCTTACGAACATCCAACAGGAATTTATAATCGCTGTCAGCTACAAACTGGTTGGCGATAACCTCTTTCACTTTGGCACGGAATTCTTCTTCGGTCTTGACAACGCCTTCGCCAAATACCTGATCGAAAATCTCCTGGTTCAGCTCACCTGCCACGAAACGGGTAATTTCCTCTACCTGGAAGCTGAAGTTGGATTTCATTTCGGCAGCAGCTTCTTTGTCTACCTTCAGCAGCGAAGAGAGTTCGGCTGCATTGCCATCCCATGCTGTATAAGGATTGAATACGAGTACATCGTTTACCTTTGCATTGGCAAAGATGGCTTTCTGGTCGTCGTTCTTCATATATGCCGGCATCATAACGGCACCTTCCACCTGAACGCCACCTTCTTTGGTATTACCTTCTGCATCCAGTTCGGCGAGCAGACCCTTCAACATATCGTTGTCGGCATAGGCGTCTACCTTTTCGTACTTACCGTTACGCTGCGTATAAGCCTTCACCTGGTTGTCAACCATTTCTTCGGTTACATCGATCGTATAGTAATCTACTTTATCGTCTGCAGCAACCTCAGCTTTGAATTCCGGAGCCAAAGCAATGTCGAACAGGAATTCAAATTCTTCCATTGTATCGAAGTCGATAGCTTTCTGCTTGTCTTCATTAGGCAGAGGCTCGCCCAAAATATTCACCTTATTATCTTGGATATACTTATATACGGAATCAGAAAGAAGCTTATTAACCTCTTCAGCCAATACCGACTTACCATACATTTTCTTCACCAGGCTCATCGGAACCATGCCTTTACGGAAACCGGGGATTTGAGCTTTCTGACGGAAGTTCTTCAATGATTTGTCTACCTTTTCCTGATAGTCTGCTTTCTCAAGCTTTACAGTAAGCAGTGCGCTTACTTTGTCAATGTTTTGCAATGAAACGTTCATTCTGACAATTATTTATTTGATTTATACTTTATTTCATTCTCCAATTTGAGCGTGCAAAATTAACGTTAATCTTTTAATTATCAAAAAACACAAGCAATTATTTCCTTTGCCTCCCCTACCGCCAAAACTTTTCCATCCCGTTTCTTTAATGCAGTACCTCCGGACAATCTTCCCAATACCACCGCTTGATAGCAGGAATACCACACTGTGGTAGCTGTCGTACCAAAGGGTTACACATGTCATAAATCAGCGGACACCCCTGAACAAGGGAATAAACCTGTATCAGGAAAACATATTGCCGGCAGGCAAATACAACAAATCCATTAAAATCAAAGAAATATATAGATGAGCGGGGCATTCTTTCCGCCTTATGGCAAGAGAAATAAAAATAATTGAGAAAAAGTATTGTATATCCGAAATTAATGTGTTCCTTTGTCGCAGAATGATGGCATATTAGTTTCTCGATTTCCATTACATGGTTTTTACTTCCGTTGAAAAAACGTTTTTGTAAACTCTCTGTCGTTGCAATCCTTTTATTATTCGGCTGTCTTTCTAAGAGAGTTTTATTCATTTTTATATTATTTACATTTTTCATTATGAACATTTATGTTGGAAACCTTAACTACCGAGTTAAGGAAGATGACCTGCAAAAGGTTATGGAGGACTACGGCACAGTATCTTCTGTTAAATTTATCATGGACCGCGCAACCGGACGTTTCAGAGGCATTGCATTCGTAGAAATGGAAGACAGCGCAGCTGCCGCCAAAGCTATCTCCGAACTGGACGGCGCCGAATTCTTCGGTCGCCAGATGGTGGTAAAAGAAGCAAGACCTCCGAAATACTAATCATATAGATTAAAGGAGAAAATAAGAAAGACCGTCTTGGACGGTCTTTTTTTATTGTTATAGGCTTATTGTTATATGCTGCTGCAAAAACCGGCTCTACACCATAAAGTCCTTGCGGCGAAGCACAAAACTGTTACTCAAATACTTTTCGCGTACAATCTTATTCTCGGCAAGTTCTTCGGGCGTACCTTGAAACAGGATTTTTCCTTCAAACAGCAGATAAGCACGGTCGGTGATGCTCAAGGTTTCCTGCACATTGTGGTCGGTTATCAGAATACCGATATTCCGGTCTTTCAACTTCCAGACAATCTGCTGAATATCTTCCACCGCAATAGGGTCTACTCCGGCAAACGGCTCGTCCAGCATAATGAACTTCGGGTCGATGGCCAAGCAACGGGCAATCTCCGTACGACGGCGCTCGCCACCGGACAACTGGTTGCCTTTATTCTTACGGACCTTTTGCAAACGGAACTCTGCAATCAGACTTTCCAGCTTATCTTTCTGATAGTCCAAAGGCTTGTCCGTCATTTCCAACACAGCCGCAATATTATCTTCCACACTCATCTGGCGAAACACCGATGCTTCCTGCGCCAAATAACCGATACCAGTCTGCGCCCGTTTGTATACAGGGTATTTTGTTATATCCAAATCATCCAAAAAGATGCGTCCTTCATTGGGAGTTATCAATCCTACGGTCATATAGAACGAAGTAGTCTTACCGGCACCGTTCGGCCCCAGCAATCCCACAATTTCTCCCTGCTTTACGTTGATAGAGACATGGCTGACTACTGTACGCTTTCCGTACTTCTTCACCAAATCCTCTGTCCGGAGCACCATTTTGCTTTCTTCTTCCATAACGCTATGTCACCACAATTATATATACAGATTACTATCAGTCCTCAATACTGCCGTTTCTCCCCCAGATTACAATCGTCTTCATCCTGGTTTCAGCAAAAATACTGTGCCATTCGGCGTAATCTGTGGTGAAACTGGCGCAAATGTAGCAAAAATAAGCTGAAATAGTGTACATTTGCAGACAAATACTTACGAGTCATGATTAAAGCACTTAGAACAGTAGGAAGATACATCATATTAATGGGTCGTGTTTTTGCCCGTCCGGAACGCATGCGTATGTTCTTCCGCCAATACATCAATGAGATAGAACAACTGGGCGTAAACTCCATCGGCATCGTATTGCTAATATCATTTTTTATCGGAGCCGTTATTACCATACAAATCAAGCTGAACATAGAAAGCCCTTTCATGCCACGCTGGACGGTGGGATATGTCACCCGCGAAATTATGTTGCTGGAGTTCTCGTCCTCCATCATGTGTCTGATATTGGCAGGCAAAGTAGGCTCGAACATCGCTTCCGAACTTGGAACGATGCGGGTTACCCAGCAAATAGACGCTCTTGAGATTATGGGTGTCAACTCTGCCAATTACCTGATATTACCTAAGATAGCGGCAATGGTGTCAACTATTCCTCTTATGGTAACGTTCAGTATATTCGCCGGCATCATCGGTGCTTTTTGTACATGCTGGTTCGGCGGTATCATGTCGGCCGTAGATTTGGAATACGGTCTGCAATACATGTTTGTAGAATGGTTTATCTGGTGCGGCATCATCAAGTCTCTGTTTTTTGCCTTTATCATTGCCAGCGTATCAGCATTCTTCGGTTATTCGGTCGAAGGAGGGTCTATCGAAGTAGGTAAAGCATCTACGGATTCAGTGGTATGCAGCAGTGTACTGATTCTGTTTGCCGATCTCATACTGACCCAGTTGCTAATGGGCTGACAAGTTGATTCTAAATTCAAAACTAAGTAAGAATGATTGAACTGAAAGGACTTTGCAAGTCATTTGAAGAGAAAGAGGTACTGACGGATATCAATGCCACATTCGAAAACGGAAAGACAAATCTTATTATTGGCCAGAGCGGTTCCGGAAAAACCGTACTGATGAAATGTATCGTAGGCCTGCTGACACCCGAAAAAGGTGAATTATTATACGACCACCGCAATTTCCTTACCATGGGAAAGAAAGAGAAGAAAGCCCTGCGCCGCGAAATGGGGATGATATTCCAAAGCGCCGCCCTGTTCGACTCGATGACGGTGCTGGACAACGTTATGTTCCCCCTCAACATGTTCAGCTCGGATACCTTGCGCGACCGCACGCGCCGTGCCATGTTTTGCCTGGAGCGCGTAAACCTTATTGAAGCGAAAGATAAATTCCCCGGTGAAATCAGTGGCGGTATGCAAAAACGAGTTGCCATCGCACGCGCCATTGCCTTGAACCCTCAATATCTGTTCTGCGATGAACCCAATTCCGGCTTGGACCCCAAGACGTCGCTCGTCATTGATGAACTGATACAGGACATTACCCGTGAGTACAATATGACCACCCTTATCAATACCCATGACATGAACTCTGTAATGGGTATCGGAGAAAAAATTATCTACATTTATGAAGGGCACAAAGAATGGGAAGGCAGCAAAAACGATATTTTTACATCTACTAATGAGCGTTTGAATAATTTCATTTTTGCTTCCGATCTCTTCCGTAAAGTGAAAGAGGTTGAAATACAAAACATAGAAGGCTAAGGCTGTAAGAACAACTGTATTCCTAAAAAAAGTGTCCGGGACCACCGCCCCGGACACCTATCCTCATAAAACCAGTTAATAGAATTGATGTATATCATCACGATATATTTTTATTGCAGCAACCAAAGGTAGCAGCAATCTCAATTACAGCTACAAAATTAGGTAAAACAATCTAATAAAAAAAGCAAAAAAAAGACTGAGTCAATATGAACCAGTCTTTTAACTTTTTTATCCAATATATACAGGCTTGTTTTTACTTCTGCCGTATATATACATTTATCGGTGTCCCCGTCAGATTCCATTTCTCACGCATTTTATTTTCAAGGAAACGTCTATATGGTTCCTTTACATATTGCGGCAAATTGGCAAAATAAACGAAAGAAGGAATTTGCGTATTCGGCAACTGCGTAATGTATTTTATTTTGATATACTTACCTTTGATGGCAGGGGGCGGATAAGCCTCGATAAGCGGCAACATCTCTTCATTCAAGCGGGCAGTCGGTATGCGTATCATACGGTTCTCATATACAGTACGGGCTTCTTCCAATACTTTCAGGATACGTTGTTTGGTCAATGCCGAAGCAAAAATTATCGGAAAATCGACAAAAGGAGCAAAACGGTTGCGGATTGCATTCTCAAAAGTCTTCATTACTTTCACCGTTTTATCTTCCACCAAATCCCACTTGTTCACAACTACCACCAGCCCTTTGGAGTTTTTCTGGATAAGTGAGAAGATATTCAAATCCTGACTCTCGATACCGCGTGTAGCATCCAACATCAAAATGCAGACATCCGAATTTTCGATAGAACGGATAGAGCGGATAACCGAATAATATTCCAAATCTTCGTTCACCTTGTTCTTCTTGCGAATACCTGCCGTATCTACCAAATAGAAATCAAAGCCAAACTTATTGTAACGGGTATAGATTGAGTCACGGGTCGTTCCCGCTATTTCCGTCACGATATTGCGGTCCTCACCGATGAAAGCATTAACAATGGATGACTTTCCGGCATTCGGACGTCCCACTACCGCAAAACGGGGAATATCCTCATCCAGAATTTCATCAGACTCTTTCTTGAAATTCTCAACGATAAGGTCCATCAAATCGCCCGTACCGCTACCAGTCACTGCCGAAATACAGTATGGATCACCCAAACCCAAACTATAAAATTCGGGAGCATTATATTGCAACTCATTATTATCGGTCTTGTTCGCAACCAATAAAACCGGCTTTTTGGTACGGCGCAAAATGGAAGCTACCTGTAAATCCAAATCCGTCACTCCGTTCATCACATCCACTACGAACAGAATAACATCCGCTTCGTCCACAGCCATTAACACCTGCTTGCGTATTTCCTCTTCAAAAATATCATCTGAGTTCACAACCCAGCCACCGGTATCTACAACCGAAAATTCGCGCCCCAGCCATTCGGACTTTCCATATTGGCGGTCACGTGTTGTTCCTGCCTCTTCGTTAACAATAGCCTGTCTTGTTTTGGTCAGGCGATTAAATAATGTAGACTTTCCCACATTGGGACGTCCTACGATTGCAACTAAATTTCCCATAGGTTACACTCTTTGTTTTTTGCGACTGTCACAGTCGTATGAATATTAGTCCAGCTGATAACCGAAGTTACGCAGTTCCTTGTCCGAACTGCGCCAATCCTTGTCAACCTTCACAAATGTCTCCAGGAATATTGTTTTCCCGAAGAATCTCTCCAAATCACGGCGAGCCTCGGTGGCCACTTTTTTCAGGGCCTTCCCCTGCTTACCGATGATAATACCTTTCTGCGAATCACGTTCAACGTATATCACAGCATTGATATGTATCTTCTTTTCTTCTTCCTTGAATTGCTCTACAACAACCTCTACCGAATAAGGTATCTCCTTGTCATAATATAACAGTATCTTTTCGCGGATAATCTCGTTTACAAAAAAACGGGCCGGTTTGTCCGTCCACTGATCCTTATCGAAATAAGGGGGAGAATCCGGCAAGAGTTCCTTTATCCGCTTCATCACGTAATCCACATTAAACTTGGTGGCAGCCGAAATAGGAATAATCTCTGCGTTCGGCAACAATTCTTTCCATGCCTCCACCAGTTCCACCAGCTTTTCCTGATTGCTCAAATCAATTTTATTGACGAGCAACAATACAGGTACTTCCATGCGGCTTACTTTCTCCACAAAATCATTATGCTTGTCAGGTGTCTCGACCACATCCGTCACATACAGCAACACATCTGCATCTGTCAATGCCGAAGTGGAGAAGTTCAGCATAGACTCTTGCAATTTATAAGTAGGTTTCAGTACGCCCGGCGTATCCGAAAATACAATCTGCATATCATCCGTATTATATATACCCATAATCCGATGACGGGTGGTCTGCGCTTTGAAAGTGGCGATTGAAATACGCTCACCTACCAGTGCATTCATCAATGTAGACTTACCTACATTGGGATTTCCCACAATATTGACAAAACCTGCTTTATGCATAATCCTCACGTATTTGAATTGAGACAAAAAAACGCATCGAATCGAAATAGGATGCGTCTTTTTATCATATTTTGTTTGTAACGGTTACATTACTGTTTCTTACCGTCATAACCCCATTTCACGTAAACAGCTCCCCAGGTAAATCCTGCTCCGAATGCCGTAAAGATAAGGTTATCTCCTTTCTTCAGCTTCTCTTCAAAGTCCCAGATACAAAGCGGAAGCGTACCTGCGCTCGTATTACCGTAGCGGTCGATATTTATCAGCACTTTCTCATGAGGAACTTCCAAGCGGTGCGCCACAGCATCGATAATGCGCAGATTAGCCTGATGGGGAATCACCCAGTCAATCGTATCTTTTGTCAGATTATTTTTTTCTGCAATCGCAGCGCTTATATCCGACATGTTGGATACTGCATATTTAAATACCGTGCGACCCTCCTGATAAAGGTAATGCATGTGATTGTCTATCGTGAAATAAGAAGGAGGACAAACAGAACCGCCAGCTTTCAGATGCAGGAAAGGCAATCCCTTTCCGTCTGTTCTAAGCATAGCATCCATAACGCCCAATTCTTCTGTTGTTGGTTCCATCATAAAGGCAGCCGCACCGTCACCGAAAATCGGACAGGTAGCACGGTCTGTATAGTTCACGATTGACGACATCTTGTCTGCACCTACAATAATAACTTTCTTGTATCTACCCGAACGAATAAAGTTCGCAGCCGTCTCCATCATATAAAGGAAACCGCAACAAGCGGCAGACATATCAAATGCAAAGGCATTTTTCAATCCAAGCTTGTCGCACAAGATAGATGCAATAGAGGGGAATTGATAGTCCGGAGTGGAAGTAGCGACAATCACCAGGTCGATGTCATCCGGATTGGAACCGGTACGCTGCATTAATTGCTTTGCAGCCTTGCGTGCCATGTATGATGTGCCCAAACCCTCTTCATTCAGGATGTGTCTTTCCTTAACTCCGATACGGGTCATAATCCATTCATCATTGGTATCTACCATTTTGGATATCTCGTCATTTGTCAAGATATAATCAGGCACATAACCGCCGACTCCTGTAATTACTGCATTTATTTTTTCCATTAATCTTGTTTACTTATAAAGATACTTAAACAACGGCAGTCTAAAAAGGTTTGTTCATTGAATGCTACAAATCTTTTCAGACGCCCGATATTCAAGTATAAGTTTAGTCAAACTGCCCAATTAAACAGCAGCTTCTTTCTCTACTGCCAGCTTACCACGATAGTAGCCACATGCACCACATACAGTGTGATATACATGCCATTCACCGCAATTCGGGCAAATAGCCAGTGTAGGAGCTACTGCTTTATCATGAGTTCTTCTCTTCGCAGTTCTTGTTTTTGACTGTCTTCTCTTAGGATGTGCCATTTTCTTTAATCTTTAATTGTTATCTAATATTTTTTTTAATTCGTCCCAACGCGGGTCTACCGCTGTTTCCGTATCATCATTTGCAAGTTCATCGCTGTCCTCCGAAACAAAAGAATCTTCATCCATCTCATCATCCGGGGTAGTACGCAAATGCTTGCTCAATTTACTACTCATTGCCTTGTTGCATTTGCCCGGAGCGTGTACATGCTTCATCGGGATTGCCAAGGCTATAAACTCATACATGAACCACGCCACATTGATTTCTCCTTCTTCTTCAGGAATGACAATCAGATTATCACCCTCTTCGGCATATTCATGTCCGAACTTCACCAGCAACTTATCTGTAGAACTTACCGGCTGTTCCATGTCATCCAAACAGCGATCGCATGGAACCCACACCATTCCGTCTGTCTGAAAATTCAATTCGAAAGCACGAGATGTTTTCTTTACAACCAAAACAACATTGACTTTGCCCTTCTGCACTTCCGGACCGTCAATATTAGCGAAGAAAAGGTTATCCAATACAAATTCATATTTGCATGAATCTGCCTGCATACCTTTCAAATCGATTTTGTATTTATCAAACTTTCCCAAAGCTTCTTTTATTTATTCGGGCGACAAAGATACAAATAATTATCCTCATTATGTAGTAATTAGAACAAAATATTCACTTTTTATATTCATTTCACCCTGTTTCGGTTACCGATAAGACTGATTTATATGGTATAAAAGGAAGCGTAACAGTACACAGAGAGTGAAATATTACTTTTCACAACAGAGAATACAAAGGATTCTTTCAGGCATAAAAACGGAAAGACATGAAAACATGCTTATCAAAAAGGCGATAGGATACAGTTGGAATATAATGCGAAACCGGTAATTTCAGGCAAAAGAGCATAAATCCCCTAAAAGCAGGGACACAGCTTAGCCTGCTCTTACGCCTGTATAGCAAATCTTCTTTATTAAAGGGATAGAGTGAAGTAAAGGGTTAGCTCAGTGCCCGAAATACGCTGTAGTACGGATATGATAAGATATAAGTTCCGGCACTCCTATGGGATACTCATTCGGTACGGGAAAGGAAAGGGAAATTTCAAAACCTGTTTAAAGAGACATAAATAAAACTCCTCCCCACATAAGAGACAGAGCTTTTTTTCAGACATAAGAACAGAAAGACATAAGAGGAGATGCTTGCCAGATATATGATGTGATATGGGTATGATGTGATACGATATAATATAATAGCCTAAAAGCAAAGAAAGAGAAATACTTCACAAGTATAAGAATAATCCCCACTAAAAATCTGCTGACCCCAAGAAAGCAAGCAAAACAAAGAAAAGAAAAGCAAGCAAAACAAGGCAAGTATAAGGCAAGGCAGACAAAATAACCCGAAAACAAGAAAGCCCCTGCATTCCGTCCGGTACGAATACCCATAACCATCTCGTATTGATCCACGAACTCCAGCAATTTATTAAAATCCTGTGGAGTTGTCTGAAGGTCTGCATCAATGTAGCCGACCCATCTTGAGAAGCTATTGTCGATTCCGGCTTTCATGGCAGCACTCAATCCCCCGTTTCGAGCCAAGTTTAAAAAGAAAAATGCTTCGTTACGTCCACAAACTTCCCGAATCAAACGTTCGCTATCATCTTTCGAACCGTCATTCACGAATAACACGCAAGAAGCCACCTTCGCATCCTTTAAAAACTCTCCCAATTCTTTCTCTAACCTCAAGATATTCCCCTCTTCGTTACCAGGCCGTCATGGATGCTCTCGTCGGTCCAGTCCGGCAGGGCCTCCAGCATGGGAATGGCGGCCTCCAGCATCCGTGCGCACACCTCGGGGTTGGTCTTGGACTTTTTGTTCGTGTAGCACTCAACGCCGTACTCGGGGAGGGCGTCGAAGAAGTCGACCTTTTCGGGAATGTCGGTGAGCTTTTCGCAGCGTGCCTGTAAGAGCGCCGCGATCTCACCGACGGAGTACGCTTCGTTCTTGACGGCCTGACGGATGTAAGGCTCGGCAACTTTACAGAATTCCTCGGGCGGGAGATTGCGCAGATAATTTGCGTTGAAATACGTCAGCTTTTCGATATCGAAAATGGCAGGGGACTTGGAGATGCCGCCGATGTCGAACGCCCCCACCAGCTCGTCGAGCGTGAAGAACTCCTGCTCGCTCTGCTCGCCGCGCGGCGACCAGCCGAGCAGCGCCACATAGTTGAGGATGGCGGGCGTCAGGTAGCCCTGCGCCTTGAGGTCTTCATAGCTCGGGTCGCCGTTGCGTTTACTCATCTTATGCTGCGCGTCGCGCATGACGGGGGAGCAGTGCACGTAGGTCGGCACCTCCCAGCCGAAGCCCTCGTAGAGGAGGTTGTACTTCGGGGCGGAGGAGAGATATTCGCTGCCGCGCACGACATGGGTGATGCCCATGAGGTGGTCGTCGATGACGTTGGCAAAGTTGTAGGTCGGCAGACCGTCGCGCTTCAAGAGTACCTGATCGTCGAGCGTCTTATTCTCCACCGTGATGTCGCCAAAGCTTGCATCGTGGAAGGTCGTGGTGCCGTCCTTCGGGATACGCTGGCGAATGACGTAGGGCTCGCCCGCGGCGACGCGCGCCTTGGCCTCTTCGAGCGGCAGGTCGCGGCAGGGATCGTCTGCGCGGTCAAATTCGCCGCTGTCCTCCTCGCTCTCGGCCTTTTCGCAGAAGCAGTAGTAGGCGTGGCCGCGCTCGACTAAAAGCTCGGCGTACCTGCCGTAGGTGTCGCGGCGCTCGCTCTGGATATACGGGGCGACGGGGCCGCCGACGTCGGGGCCTTCATCGTGGGAAAGGCCGCATTCCGCCATCGTGCGGTAGATGACGTCCGTTGCGCCCTCGACGAGACGCCCCTGGTCGGTATCCTCGATGCGGAGAATGAACGTGCCGTTTGCGTGGCGGGCGATCAGATAGGTGTAGAGCGCGGTGCGCAGGTTGCCCACGTGCATATAGCCCGTGGGGGAGGGAGCGAAGCGCGTGCGCACCTTACCGTGCGGGATCTTCGCTTCCATTTCCTCAAAATACTTCATGTCGATGGACATAGATGACCTCCTGAAGTGAAATCAAAATAAAGATAGCTTATTACACCATATTTTGACCGAAAAGTCAACGAACGCACGACGCTCTTTTTCACCGGAATATGCTTGTATTTTGAAAAGGGGTATGGTAACATAACAAATTGGGTCGATAGCTGCGCCAAAACGGCGCAATTCGAGATAAAATGAGAAAAACGAACAGATCGGAGAAAAAACGATGGAAAACATGGAAAACGCGGCGCGCAAGAAAGTGATGCTGTCCGGCATTCAGCCCAGCGGCGATCTGACCCTCGGGTCCTACCTCGGCGCGATCAAGAACTGGGCGGAGCGCGACGAGGAATTTGACAACTACTACTTCATGGCCGATATGCACTCGATCACCGTGCGTCAGGACCCTGCGGCGCTGCGCCGCCGCACGCTCGAGCAGCTGGCGCAGTACATCGCCTGCGGCTTGGACCCCGAGAAGAACACGCTGTTCATCCAGTCCCACGTGCCGCAGCACGCCGAGCTCGGCTGGGTCCTGAACTGCTATACGATGTTCGGCGAGCTCTCGCGCATGACGCAGTTTAAGGACAAGTCCGCCAAGAACAGCGAGAACATCAACGGCGGTCTCTTCACCTATCCTGCGCTGATGGCGGCGGATATCCTGCTCTATCAGCCCGACTATGTCCCTGTGGGCGAGGATCAGAAGCAGCATGTCGAGCTCTGCCGCAACATCGTCCAGCGCTTCAACGGCATCTATGGCGACGTCTTCAAGATGCCCGAGCCGTACATTCCCAAGGTCGGTGCGCGCGTGATGAGCCTGAGCGACCCGGGAGCCAAGATGTCGAAGTCCGATAAGGACCCCAACGGCTCCATTTACCTGATGGAAAAGCCCGAGGATATCCTGCGCAAGTTCAAGCGCGCCGTGACCGACAGCGACACGGAAAACTGCGTGCGCTATGATCCCACGAACAAGCCCGGCGTTGCGAACCTGATGACCATCTACTCCGCCGTGACGGGCAAGAGCTTTGACGAGATCGAGCAGGAGTTCGCCGGTAAGGGCTACGGCGCGTTCAAGCCCGCCGTGGGCGAGGCCGTCGTTGAAACCCTGCGCCCCATCCGCGAGGAGGCCACGCGCATTTTGGGCGACAAGGCGTATCTCGAGTCCGTGTATCGCGCGGGCGCACAGAAGGCGTCTTACGTGGCAGAAAAAACGCTGCGCAAGGTCTACAAGAAGGTCGGCTTTGTCGCGCGCTGATTAAAGGGTGGAGAACATGAACGGAATTCCGAAAGAGTTATTGCTGAGCGTCGGCGGCGCGCTGCTGTGCGCGTTTGCCGTCAGCTTTCTGATGTGCCCGCTCGTCAAGTCGTTTGCCTATAAGATCGGCGCGATCGACGTGCCGAAGGACAACCGTCGCATGCACAAAAAGCCCGTACCGCGCCTCGGCGGCCTCGCGATCTTCCTCGGCTTTATCGTGAGCATGCTGCTGTTCGTCAAGGTCGACCATCAGTTGCAGGGCATTTTGCTGGGCGCGTCCATCATCGTCGTTTTAGGCGTAGTGGACGATATGTCCCCGCTGCGCGCGTATTTTAAGTTCTGCGTGCAGATCTTCGCGGCGCTCGTCGCCGTGTTCCACGGCGTCGTGATCCAGATGCTCTCCAACCCGAACGTCTTTGCTGAAAGCCCGTATTGGGACCTCGGCTGGCTGTCCATCCCCATCACAGTCTTGTGGATCGTCGGTATCACGAACGCCGTCAACCTCATCGACGGCCTCGACGGCCTTGCCTGCGGCGTTTCGACCATCAGCGCCATTTCGATGCTCGTCATCGCGCTGCTCGTCTCTGAAAGCGATGTGGCGCTCGTGATGGCCGCGCTTGTGGGTGCGTGCCTCGGTTTCATGCCGTACAACAAGAATCCGGCCAAGATGTTTATGGGCGACACGGGCTCGACGTTCCTTGGCTACATCCTTGCGACGATCTCGATCCAGGGCCTTTTCAAGTATTACGCCATCGTGTCGTTCGCGGTGCCGTTCCTGATCCTGGGCCTGCCGATGTTCGACACGCTCTTTGCCATCATCCGCCGCCTTGCCCACGGGCAGAACCCGATGGCGCCTGACCGCGGACACATCCACCACCGCCTCATCGACATGGGCCTCAACCAGAAGCAGGCCGTCGCGGCGCTGTACGTCATCAGCAGTATCCTCGGACTTTCCGCCGTGGTGCTGACGTCGAGCGGCGCGATCAAGGCGATGCTCTTTCTGATGGCGCTGGCGGTGGCGG
>OKRY01002226.1_pt1 | contig 15304 bp, 9 predicted proteins | sample 1601121 | NCBI WGS metagenome assembly OKRY01 (sample SAMEA3541546, study PRJEB24748) | human gut metagenome | biome: human gut; feature: human-associated habitat; material: faeces | place: China | collected 2012
AGATTTGTGTCTGCGCGCACTTGACACAAACTCGGTATGCGCAAAAAGCGTGCGCGGAAATCAGAGGAAACATGGAATTTTCAGAACAATTAAAAATATATGCGGAAACGCACTTTGAAAACAGAAAAAAATATTTTGCGCCGATTTTATCCGAAATTGAGGCAGGCTTGTCTTTGTGCAGCGAGGAAGAGGCCCTGCTGATAAAATTTTTTTACGGGACGATGCCGCTGCGGGATGCCGGGGAATATCCGTTTGAAATATTTCTGAGTTATGTGCGCCATGCCCTCTGGCTGCGGAAAACGATAGACTGGTGCAAGAAGCTGCCGGAGGATCTGTTTGTCCACGACGTACTGTATTATCGGATCAACTCGGAGGACATCAGCGATTGCCGCAGTTTTTTTTACGAGCAGTTAAAAGATCGAATTGCGGGACTGGACGAATATCAGGCAGCGGTAGAGATCAACTACTGGTGCGCAGAGCATGCAACGTATGAAATGGCGGATGACCGAACGGCGGGGCCGATGACGATGTACCGGAGCGGAAAAGGACGCTGCGGCGAAGAATCAACTTTTACGGTGACGGCACTGCGCAGTGTCGGGCTTGCAGCACGTCAGGTATACACGCCGCGTTGGGCGCACTGCGATGATAACCATGCCTGGGTCGAGGTTTGGGTAAATGGAGAATGGCACTTCCTGGGGGCCTGCGAGCCGGAAGAAAAACTGGATCGCGGCTGGTTTACAGGACCTGCCGGACAGGCGCTTTTGATTCACAGCCGCACATTCGGCGATTATGCGGCGGGAAAGCGGGAAGAGGTAATCGGCAGGGATGGCGCGGTTGTCTGCCACAATGTCACCGCTTCCTATACAAAGACACGCAAGCTCCGGATTCAGGTGCGAAAACAGGACAACACTCCGGCAGCGCACGCACAAATTTCGGTGGAAATTCTAAACATGGCGGAATATTTTCCGGCAGCAGTGCTGGAAACCGACGAACAGGGCGAGACTTCGATCAGGCTTGGGCTGGGCGACATCCGGCTGCAGGCGCGGTCAGAGGGAAAGTTTGTGGAGCGTTATTGTAATCTGGCAGAGAACGGCGTCGAGGCGGCAGATGTAGATTGCGCTGTTACGCTTGTGCTGAAGGATTCGGAAGCGGGAATGAAAGATGCGCTTTCTGGCGTTTCTGCCTGCGAATGGCATTTGGCGAAGCTCTGCGCTCCGAAAGAAGTCGTTGTCCGGGAAAGTGTATTGAGTGAGGAAGAAGTGTCGCGTGGCACGCGGAGACTGGCGGATGCAGTGAAGCTGCGGGAAGAACGCTTCGATCAGCTGACCCGGCACGCGATTGCAGTGCATCCGGAGGAGGAAGAGAGGATGCGCGTTGCGGGAGAGAATGCAGAGGAGCTGACAGCTTTTCTGGAAAAGGATGATAACCCGGATCGCAAAAAGCTGCTGGACAGTCTGACGAAAAAAGATAATAAAGATCTGCGGGCAGAAGTGCTGGAAGACCACTTGTCAGCAAAGCGCGGCAGCTGGTCAGAAGATATACATGTACAGGATCTGCTGTGTCCCAGAATCTGGCTGGAAGAAATCGGCGCTTACAGAAGTTACATTTGCAGTGTGCTGACTGCTCAGGAGCAGGAAGCATTTGTCTCCAATCCAGAGCTGATATGGAATTATGTAAACCAAAATATTACCGATATCCCGGAAGAAGAATATAATACCCTTTGTGCGTCGCCGATCGGCTGTCTGAAGCTGAAAATGGGCAGTGCAGTTTCCCGGACGATTTTGTTTATTGCGATTTGCAGAAGCCTGAATATCCCGGCGAGATTGGATAAAAGCCTGATGCTTCCGGAATACTGGGCGGACGGCGCATTCCATGTACCGGTCAGCAGGGCGCAGGACTCGAAAGGAACGCTTCTGTTGCGAAATATTTTGGGAAAAGAATGGATTTATGCGCAGCACTGGACGCTGGGACGTCTGGAAAAGGATCATTTCGTGACAATGAATCATACCGGACTGGTATTTGAAAAGGAAACGTTAGAGCTTTTACTTCCGGTGGGAATTTATCGCCTGATTGCAGTAAAACGGCTATTGAACGGGGATCAGGAGGCAGCAGAGCTTTTGTTTACGATCGAAAAGGAGAAACAGACCGAGCTTTATATGCCGGATTTTGAAAAAACGGATGGTGTGATGCCGTGGGAAAAAGCCAGTGTATTGGATGAAATACAAAGCTGTCTGCTTCGGGACATCCTCTTACAGAGAGCAGATGAAACGCTTTGCAGTCTGGAAAAGTTGGTAAGCGGAAAACGCAGTATTCTGGCATTTCTGGAAATTGGGGCAGAGCCGACAGAGCATGTGCTGAATGAGGTTCTGGCACTGGAAAAGAGCGCAAAAGGAAATTCCAAAGGAATTGGCTGTCAGCTGCTTTTCGTTCTGCGGCAGGAAAAAGACCTGCAGCATAAAACGCTGCAGGAAGTGCTGGCGCTGGATGCGGGATCTGAGATAGAAATTTTATACGATATATCTGGCGGTGCTTCGGATGTCAATGCCGCACTGCACACCGCGACTGGTGACGCAGCGTCCGGTACCCTCTGTGGCTGGCAGGAAACTGCGAAGAGAATGAGGCTTGCCGAAAAGCTCCCGGTTCTGGCAGCTGTCAGACCGGATGGCACTGGCATTTACGGAAGCTGCGGATATCATGTGGGAAGTGTGGAGCTGATGGTGCGGATTCTGAAGGAAGCAGTCCGGACAGAAGCAGATTGATAAAAAACAATAGAATGCACGCTCTGCGAGCATTCTATTGTCATGAATCAGGGGCAGCGCCCGGGAAAATCCCCAGGAGCTGCCCCTTTTGGAAATGGAATTACATCATGCCTTCTTTGAGAATATTATGGTCGCGCAGAAGCTTTTCGATTACTGTGCCGGAAATTGCTTTTAACAGAGGCTTCTTGAGCTTATTGAGCGGTCCGGGAAGTTCGATCTCCAGCGGAGACACGCCATCCATCAGCTTTACGGAGCTGTCGAGAAGTTCACGGATATCATAAACGCTGCCCCATACCTCCGGAACACCACGGTCTACGCCAAGCAGTCCGTAAACGGCTTCCATAGCAGTACGAACAGAATATTCTGTCGTGAAGATAGTGTCTCTGGGGGTTTCCGCAAACTGACCCAGGAATGCGAAGTTTACGCAGCCATCCGGGATAACATCAGGGCGGTCACCCTTTGCTCTGGGCATGAAGAATGCGGTAATATAAGGCATCATGGTAGGAACGCAGACTGCACTGTGCTCTGCCAGCTCCGGAATTTCCTCTACCGGAACGCCGAGATGATACAGCCATTCTTCTGTAATTTCCTTACCGGTGCATTCTTTCATGGGCTTCTTGATATAATCGCCGGGAACGTCGGTGAACAGGCTGTATACCCATACACAAACCTGCTTCTTATCCTGTTCTTTGAACTGACCTTGACGGTTGATGGTCCAGCTTAACAGCCAGCTGGAATCCTGACAGCTTACGATACCGCCGGTAACGACTTTGCCGCTTCTGGGATCTCTCTGGCAGATTTTCTCAATATAAGGAATGATTTTGTCATCCAGAGTGGTAACAGTTGCAGATTCCCAGTTGGTCTTTTTAATATCGGAGCAGAACTTCTCGGGATGACCAAAGGAAGGATCCTGACGGGCGATATTTTTCCACAGATCCCATACGCCGCTGCTGCGAACTTCTGCATCGCCCACCGGAGCGTGATTCTGATCTCCGTAGATCGTTCCCTCTGTGCAGCTGCCGTTTGTTACGAATACCAGATCGTTTTCGGTTAAGGCAATCTTCTGCTCTTTCCCCTTTACCTTGCATTCGATGGTCTTTGCAACCTTTTTGCCGTCATGGAAATCAAAGATAACGTTGGTAACCTCGGTATTGAACTGGAACTGTACGCCTGCGTCCTCCAGGTATTTCTTCATCGGAAGGATCAGGGATTCATACTGATTGTATTTGGTGAATTTCAGTGCGCTGAAATCCGGGAGTCCGCCGATATGGTGGATGAAACGCTGGAAGTACAGCTTCATTTCCAGTGCGCTGTGCCAGTTCTCGAAAGCAAACATGGTGCGCCAGTATAACCAGAAGGTGGAGTTGAATACCTCGTCATCGAATACGTCTTCGATGGTCTTGTCGTACAGGTCTTCATCTTTTGTCAGGAACAGCTTCATGATTTCCATGCAGCCCTTCTGGCTTAAATTGAACTTGCCGTCCGTGTGTGCGTCTTCACCGCGGTTTACGGTTGCACGGCACAGGGAGTAGTTGGGATCGTGCTTATTTAACCAGTAATACTCGTCCAGTACGGATGCACCGGGCTTTTCCAGGGAAGGAATGCTGTGGAACAGATCCCACAGGCACTCGAAATGATTTTCCATCTCACGTCCACCGCGCATTACATAGCCTCTGGAGGGATCAAAGATACCGTCACATGCGCCGCCTGCAACGTCCATTGCTTCCAGAATGTGGATGTGGGAGCCGGGCATCTGACCGTCTCTTACAAGGAAGCACGCTGCTGCGAGAGAAGCCAGTCCGCTGCCTACCAGATATGCATTTTTGTTGTCAACGCCTTCCGGTTTTTCGGGACGGGCGAATGCTTCGTAGTTACCGTTGGTGTAGTAAATGCCCTTGCTGTTTTTCTCATATTTGCCCCGCTCTGTGTTGCGATAGCTCGGGTCAGGAGCAGGCATTTTGATGGTTTTTTCTGCGGTCTTTGCGACTGCTTCTTTAATCTCACCGGACAAGGTCTGACCTTCCGCTGCAAGACGGTCTGTATGTTTTTTTGCTGCAAATGCCGCTGCGCCGACGCCTGCTGCGAGGACAGCTGCTTTTGAAAGACCGGAATGTTTCTTTGCCATGATAAAATCCTCCATTTTCGATTTTCAATACCAATTTGTCAGTAAAAGGATGCCCGAATTTTCGGGAAACAATGAGAAATTTTTTCCTCTGTTTGTTTTATAGCTGTATCATATCGCAGGAAATGAGGTTCCTCAATTCACAGAATTGAAAGAGTGTAGCAAAATTTCCCAGTTTTTGAAATGTGTCTAAGATATAGGAGAAAACAGACGGACGGGTTGGCTTTTTATCCCGGACATGGAGGGTTCACATAAGATTGACATGGCGATAGATTCCGTTAAAATAGAAAGAAAGAGACAAAAAACAGGGGCAGTAGAGTATGGAATATTTGGATATCGTAGATGAAAATGGAGTACCGACCGGGAAAACAGCAGAACGGACAGCTGCACATAAGCAGGGACTGCGGCACCGTACCTCTCATGTCTGGATCCTGCGGGAACGGGCAGGAAAAGTTGAGGTACTGCTGCAGAAAAGAAGTCAGAATAAAGATTCCTTTCCGGGCTGTTACGATATTTCCAGCGCCGGACATATTCCTGCAGGAGTAGATTTCATTCCGTCTGCGCTGCGGGAGTTAAAGGAAGAACTGGGCTGCAGTGTTTCGGAAAATGAGTTAATTTATTGCGGACAGCGCAGATTTTCCTATGACGGCGTTTTTCATGGAAAGGAATTTCATGACAGGCAGGTCAGCAACGTTTATGCGCTATGGCTGGATCGAAGGCCGGAGGATTTTGTCCTGCAGAAAGAAGAACTGGAGGAAGTGCGCTGGTTTGAATTTGAAAGCTGTCTGAGACTGGTTGAGAAGAACGAAATTCCGCATTGCATTTATTTGGAAGAGCTGCAGATGCTGCTTCCAGAGGTGCGGAAGCGGGAAAGGCTCTGTATTCTGGTCACGCCGCCAGTGACGGAGGAAGAAAAGCAACAGCTTTTGCAGGCTGCGCCGGGACAGAAGTTTTTCTTTACGGAAAAGCCGGAGGTGACAGAAGAACAGCTGCGGCGCGCGGACATTATCCTTGGCAATTTGCAGAGTCCTTTGCAGTTAAAAAAGTGTGAAAACCTCAAATGGATTCAGTTGAATAATGCCGGGACGGAAGGCTATTGTGAACCGGGGCTTCTGCCGGAGAGTGCACAGCTTGCGAATGCGACGGGTGCTTATGGAATGGCGATTTCGGAGCATATGATCGGTTGTCTGTTTGCCTTGCGGAAAAAATTGCTGCTGTATTGGGACAACCAGAAAGCACATTGCTGGCATCCGGAAGGGCATGTAAAAGTAATCGAAAGATCGAATGTACTGGTGATCGGCTGCGGTGATATCGGAATGACGTTCGGCAGAAAGATGAATGCACTTGGCTGTCGGGTGAGCGGAATCCGCAGAAGAGTTTCTAAAAAGAGCGACTGCCCGGAATGGATGGAGGGTATGTACGGCATGGACAGTCTGGAAGAACTGCTTCCAAAGGCGGATATCGTGGCGATGAGCCTGCCGGGCAATGCATCGACGTATCATGTGCTGAGCCGGGAGCGGATTGCGTTGTTGTCGGACAATGCAGTTGTTTTAAACGTCGGACGCGGAACGGCGATCGATACGGATGCCCTTGCGGATGCGCTGTATGCGGGAAAAATCGCGGGGGCCGCGCTGGACGTCACAGATCCGGAGCCGCTTCCGGCAGACCATCGGCTCTGGAATGCGCCGAATCTCTTGATTACGCCGCATGTTTCCGGAGGTTTTTCCCTTCCGGAGACGCTGGAAAAGATCGTCGGACTGTTTGCAGACAATCTGGAACGGTATTTTGCAGGACAGCCGATTGAAAATCTTGTGAATCTGCAGACGGGGTATCGGGAGTAAAGTGCCTGTAAAGCAACTGTGGATTGCTGGCAGTTATGTACCGCAGGCGTGTAGAGTCCCAGTGAATTGTGTGGGATTTTTAGCGCAAAGCGCCTGCAAAATGGAGATCAGTATGGAAAAAGCATATAAACTGGAATTTGGGGGACAGCCCGGCGGAGAGCTTTTCATGACTTGCTGCGGGTGCTCTCGAACAGAACCCCTGCACTGCTTCGGACCGGCGATGAAGCCGCATTATCTGATTCATTATGTACTAAACGGCAGGGGGATTTTCAAAATGGAGGGCGAGGAATATCCGCTGGAAGCAGGATGCGGATTTTTGATTGAGCCGGGGCAGATGAGCTTTTATCAGGCGGATGAAAAAGATCCGTGGATGTACATCTGGGTCGGCTTTGCGGGTGAGCGCGCGGAAGAATATGTCAAAAGCATGGGGATTTCCCCGCGGCACCCGGTGTTTCATTCGGAGCAGTCGGACGAGCTTTACAGTATTGTCCGGGACATGATGGATCATAATACGGTCGGTGTTGCAAACGAGCTGCGCCGAAACGGTCTGCTGCATATTTTTCTGTCGGTTGTGGCGCAGAGTATGCCGGAGGAAAGGCGGGAGGAAACGGATCGGGCGAACCAGTATGTCCGCCGGGCAGTGGAATTTATTCAGCGTAACTACTGCAACCCGATCCGGGTAACGGACGTGGCGGATTATGTCTGTGTCAACCGCAGTTATCTATATACTCTGTTTCAGAAATCTCTCGGTATGTCCCCGCAGCAGTTTTTGGCGGCGTACCGGCTGACAAAGGCTGCGGAAATGCTGATGGTGCCGCATCTGCCGGTGGAAAGCATCGCATTGTCCTGCGGATATCAGGATCCGCTTGTGTTCAGCAAGGCGTTTCGGCAGATGAAGGGGGTTTCCCCGACGATGTATCGGAAGCAGATTCGGCAGGATGAAAACCGCGTCAACCGGGAGCACTTAAAACAGGTAGAGGAGTTTATCTCCAGAGTCGGCAGGCTCGAGCTGGGCGGGGAGCCGTGACGGCAGCGCTGCGCGGGTGTGTCGGGCATGATAAAACGTAGGATGTTGCGGACACGCAGACAGATCGCGCAGCACCGTGACACGCGGCACGGCATACCTCGTTGACTTTACTTCCGGATTCCGGCGAGCACCTCGTTAGGAATAACAAATTCCGGGCAGCCCATGGACATCGGTGCAACATCGCCTTCGTTGAAGCAAACCACAACCTCGTTGTTCTGATTCAAGTAGAAGGAAGTGTTGTCTGTGATAGAGGTAAAATCCCATTCCGGCATATCGGAATCGAGCCAGTAGATTTTATTTTCATCTGCCGCCATCTGTTCTTTCATCTGCTGTTTGATATTGTCGCTGATAGTGGTTAAATAATCGCTGCCCTCCTGGAAGAGATCTGCAAGCTGCAGGCGTTTTCCGGTGGAAAGGTCAATGGTGTAGTAGTAGTTCCATTCCGCACCGCTTCCGGCAGACTGGAAACAGGTCAGTTTCAGGGTGAAATACTGATCTGTGGTCGCCAGAATTTCGGATTTGACGGTCATATTCTGGTAACCCTCTTCATTTGCCTTACTTTCTTCGAATTCTGCGATCAGGCGGTCTGTGATGGCCTGAATCTCTGTATTGATTTCCTCTGCTGTTTTCTTCGTCTGTTCGGAAACGGCGGAGGATTTTTGTGTATCCGCGTCAGTGTCCGGTGCGACAGTTACCTCCGGAACCTGAATGTCTGCGCTGTTTCGGTCATCTTCGTAGTGATAGTCCCGGAAGGTAACGACTTCAACAAGCCTGGAGAGCACAGGAACCTGGCTCATTGCGTAGGCAACGGAAGCGGAGGTGTTCGGTAAGATGACCAGAGCGGCAGCGGCAGCAGCAGCGGCGATCCCGCAGCGGCGTGCGATGGAGCGTCTGTGGGAGACAGAGCTGTGGGCAGCATTGGAACCCTGCTGGCTGTTCTCCTGCTTTGCCTGAGAGATCTTTAGTTTCATTTGTAAAAGCTGTTCTTCGGACATGTGGATGTCCTGATATTCTTTTTTCAATTCCTGTAACTGTTTTTCACGATTTTCCATAATAAAAATCCTTTCTGAGAGTGATGGCGGGGCTGAGCCACCGCTTGAATGGTGTTGAACTTGCTGCACGCTGATGGGTCTCGAAGGTGGTCGGCAGCTGTGTCGGGCGGTCAGTCCAGCGACAACCGGAGTTTTTTGAGACTGCGGTATAGTCTGCTTTTGATGGTATTTGTGTTTTCTTCCATGATGGCTGCAATGTCTTCCAGCTTCATATCTTCAAAATATTTCAGCTCTACGATCATGCGGTCGCGGGGCGGCAGCAGCTCCAGCGCATGTTTCAGATCGAAATTCTCGTAAGCGTCTTCGTAGTGTGGCTCGTCGTTTCCTTCTTCCAACGGCTCCGTTTTTTTCTGCTTACAGAAAGAAAAAATCTCGTTGAGCATGATTCGATACAGCCAAGTGGCTGCATAACGGACCTCTTTTAAGTCAGAGCTGCTTCGGATAGCTTTATATGCGCCGTTCTGGACGATATCTCCTGCGTCTGCTTCGTTGTGGACGTAGCTGTAAGCGAGCCGGTAATATTGATCGTAATTTTGCAAAAGCAGATCTTCTACCGCTTTTTCTTTTGTTTTTCCGGATAATGATATCACGAAGAAATTCGCCTCCTTCTTTTGTTGTTCTGAGGATTAGACGTTGTAGGCGGGAAAAAAGTTTCAGGGAGTTTTAAATTTACTCTACCATACCATTATTTTTAACAAATTTGGTTGAAAAATTTCCGAAAATAGAACTATAGGTCCTTGAGTAGAACTAAAGGCTCGTGGAGCGGAACAGATAGGAAACCTATACTTTACCCATACTATCAGTACGAGACTATAACGATAAGGGGAAGGGAAAAGTATATGCTTGGGGAGCAGATTAAACGGTGCAGGGAGAAGCGTGGATTTACACAGGAGCAGCTTGCGGAAAAAATCGGAGTCAGCATAGAGACGATTTCCAGTATTGAACGGGGCATCAAAATGCCCAGACTGCAGAATTTTGTGGCGATCGCAAATCAGCTTGGCGTTTCAGCAGATGAACTTCTGCAGGACGAACTGGATTTCGGCTTTATCGCGGAAGCGAACGCTCTTTCCAAAAAGCTGGAGGAGTTGTCGAGGGCAGATCGGAAGCGGATTTTAGAGACCATGAACTTTCTGATTGTGCAGGCTGGCGGAAAGCCGGAATAAGAGTTTCGTTTTTCAATGGAAAAGAAAAACTGCATCGGACTGGAGAAACGACAGAAACAGGCGGGAGCTGACGGGTATCTGAATCGGACTGAATTAGGATAGGAAGCGTCGGCTCCGTTTGGTCCTGAGAAAAGGAGAGGTGATGTGCTTTTATAATTATCAATAATGATAGTGTATTATATGGTAGCAATATGAATTGATAAAGCAAGGGTTCTGTGGTAGTGTGGAACACATATTTTATATGTAAATGGCGAATACCGCGGCGATTCGGATTTGGGCAAGCTGATGCACGATTTTGATTGTACGGATGCGGAAGATATGTATTTTGATTCATGACAATAGAATGTTCGCGGAACTCGCCCCCTATTTTTACCAATTTCTACGAGCAGGCTGCTAATTTCGACGAGATTATTTGCCCCCCCGAAAAGTATGGTACAATCGATATAAGATATATTTTATGATGAACTGTGCGTGTGGGGAGGCAGATAATTCGCGCAGGCAGTTGATTGGTGACAACAGTACGTTCGCGCAGAGCGAGTTATAGATTGGAAGGGTGAGTATCAAAGCATCGGGAGTTTGTATTGCATTCTATAGTTTGAAAAAGAGAAATCTATCAACAGGGTAATAACAGGGGTAAACTACAATGAAAAAGAAAATATTGAGTGACACATTATTGCAGATCTTCCGAACCAGGAAGCGGTTTGTTTTTGGCATTTTAATTTCGCTGATTTTGGAGACGGTGATCTCTTTGGGATTGCCGGGCATACTCAGCAAGATCATTGACGGATTGGGAAAGCAGACGGTTACATGGCTGGTTGCGTTTATTCTGTTTTTCCTGGCGATTGTGGTCGTAAAAGGATTTGCAACAGTTTTAAATTCTTATTTAAGCGAAAAGATGGGCAGAAGCGTATGCGATGAAATCCGGAAAGAGCTGTTGAAAAAATTATTCCAGTTTTCCGTCTCCCAGCATAAAATGTCGAAAACCGGAGACTTTTTTGAGAAGATCGAAGGCGACGTCAACGTTATGGTTGGATTCTTTTCCAATATGCTGATCGACATCATGAGCAGCTCATTTATGATAGTGGGAATCCTGGTTGTATTCCTGACAAAGTCGCTGATTCTCGGCGGAATTTTTTGTGTGATAGCGGTTCTGATATTTGTCATTTTTATCGGAACCCAGAAGAGCCTTTCTGCATTATGGAACGATGCGCGAGTGAGTGAAACAAAGCTGTTTGGAGAGTTTTCCGAAGATGTGTATGCCGCGGCAGATGTAAAAGGAATTGGCAAAGAAGATTATATCCATGAGCGGTTCCATAAGGATTTTGCAGAGTTTGAGCAAAAACAGGTAAAGGCGTCCTTTTGGGGAAATTTGCCGGCGACGGTGTTTTTTTCCCTGCTAAATGTTGCGGAAGGCATTGCACTGCTGATCGGAGTCCAGCTGTTAAATCGTGGCAGATTGTCAATTGGAGAACTGTATTTGCTGACGAGTTATGTCGGCTTATTGAACATGCCGTTTTTTCATTTAAAATATCAGTTTGCGCAGATGCCGATGTCGCTTGCTGCTCTAAAAAGAGTGAATTCCATATTTGAAATGGAATCCCAGGAGGATCAAAACGAAGAAGCTGCAGAATTTAGCGGCAATGAGATTGTGTTTTCGGACGTTTCTTTTGGCTACAATCAGTCGAGGGTTTTGTCAGATATATCGTTTACGATCGGCTCGAATGAAAATGTGCTGATCGAGGGAAGGACAGGCTGCGGAAAGAGCACTATTTTGCATCTGATTGCAGGACTGTATGTACCGGACTGCGGCAAAATTCTGATCGGTGGAAAAGAAATCCGGGAGTTTAATCGGAGAAAATATGTGGAAAATGTTTTCTATATTTCCCAGTTTTATCCGATTATCGAAGATACGCTGCTGAACAATCTGGTGCGGTTTTACGACAATTACGAGAAGCAGTCGGTTGAGCTGGCGCTGAAAATCACCCATATGGATCAGTGGATGGAAGAGACGAAAATCGGTCTGGAAGATACCATCAAACCGGAAGATTTTACGGTAAATGAGGCGCAGATTTTGGCATGGACGGCAGCATTAATTGCAAAGCCCCGTATTTTGCTGGTCGATGAATTCGACGCTTCCATAGACGATAAAATCCTCACGACGATTGACACGCTCCTTGAAAAGGAATTTACGGGTTCTACGATTATCATGGTGTCCCATAAAAACAGGAGTGCCTTGAAATTCCACAAAAAGATACATATGGAAGAAAGTCGGATACAGGTAGAAACCTGCTGAGAATCGAGAGGGACAAATTATGAAAATGAAAAAGAGAGAACTATATCGGGCTTTCACGAAAGACATAAAGGCTTTTGGACTACTTGTGATAGCGGTCGAAACGATCACTTATACGTTCAGTTTTTTAATGAGCGGTATTGCAAAAAAAGACATTTTTAACGTGATTGAAGGAAAAGACGTCACACTTGGAATCTATTCCCTAAACATTTTAATCTTGATCAACGTGATGGTTCCACTGATCATCAATTGTGTAAAACAGGTCAATTCCGCTTTTGTGGAAAAATGGAAAACCAAGGCGAGATACAACGTAAAAAGTGTATTGTTAAACTATGTGTTGAGGGAATCGCTGAATCCGGCGCGAGAGACAGACGGCGCAGTTTTAAATTATTACCGGAATGAATGCGAGGACGTCGTAAATTTCTTTTTGGAATTTTATTATCAGGTTCCCAAAATCGTATTATCCGTTTCGATATTAATCGTGATGTTTTTTATCAACCCGATCTTTGCGGCTGTAAGCCTGTTCCCGACTGCTTTGACGGTTTTTCTGGTAAAAGTTCTTGGCAAGAAAATTTTCTTATACCGGACGAATTCCCGGAAAAACACAAAAGAAGTGACGAGTTTTCTGAATAACTTTTTTGAAAACACCGAGTATTTTTATATGATCGGAAACCGGGAACGGGTGATTTCCGCGTATGAGAGAAAATGTCAGGAGAGATCGAAAAGCGAGGTTCGGGACAGAATTTTTGACAGCCTGCTGGGCAGTATTTCCGGCAATTCTTCGAATATGGCATTGGGCATTATTTTACTGATTGCATTGCCGTTTATGATGAACGGAATCTTTTCGGTTGGCGAATTTGTCATGTTTGGCTATTACTATGCGTTTCTGGCATATCTGCCGGATGCAATTGGAAATCTGGTAAAAAGAAAGAAACAGACCAACGCATCGCTGGATCGCCTTGGATTTTTGCTTCAGGAAGCAGATTGTGCAGGCTCTGTCAGGGAAAAAGACGGATATGATTTTTCGATCGGTGCAGGCGATGGAAAGAAAATGTTCCATGCGGCGGAAAAAGGAATCGTGATATTAAAAGGCGAAAAGAGCAGTGAAGCGCTGCGCACATTATTTTCCGTATGCGACAGAGAATTGAAGGATAAAAAATGCGTCTATGTACCGAGTGAGCCGGTTTTATTCGATGACTCTCTTTTGGAAAATATTTCTATGGGAGGGCGGATTGAGGATGTAAAAATGAATGGCATTCTGGAGAAAACAGCTCTGGTCGAGGATGTGAAAACCTTTGAGGATGGACTGCTCAAGCGGTGTGGAAAAAAGGGAGAGAACCTGTCCGGTGGGCAGAGAAAAAGAGTCGGGATCGCACGGGGACTTTATCAGGATGCGGATGTGCTGTTTCTGGATGGTGTGGCGGATCGGGTGGATTCTGCAACGGCAAGATTTCTGGTGGAGCATGTTTTAGAAGAATTTCAGGGACTGGTGGTAATGGTGTTTGAGGATGGCTTTTCGCAGAAGCTGGACGGAATGGTTGTTGAGGTGTGAGCCTTAAATAAGTAAGTAGAGAATGTGCGGATGCCGGTATGATGCATGAGGCTTCATGCCGCCGTGATGGTCTGCACCGGAGATGCTTCTCCTATCACGATACTCACACTTTCTGAAGAGGAAGCACTTCATGCACAGAAAGTCATTCGGGATGGAAGAGAGCTTCTTGTGATTTAGGAGATGGATCTGTATCAGAGGGAGAATGGGACAATTGCAGGTCTTCTTCGGACGAAAAAAATGGCAATGCCGGAAGTCAGAGTCTATCCTTCGCCAGATGAAGCACCATAGGGTTTGCAGATTGGTAAATGCGCTTTTAGAGACTACTTCGTTTATAATTTTTTAGTCTAAAAGAGCGTGTAAAAAATGATTTCTCATTTTTTCACACGCCCCTTTCTATATTACTGTATAGCAGCATAACTGGAGAATATGAAAGCACTGAAACTGATAAATAATTTTATGATTGTCTCATAGCTAATGTAATAAGGGAATTTTTTTATTACTAATTCAGGCAAAATAGTTCCAGGTAAACATCCAGCATACCAAAGAGGCTTAAAAATGTAAAAAATTTTTTCGATAAGCGTAGGAAGGATGTTCCCTCGTGAAAATGCAATATATAAAATTCGGAAAATTCCGGCAAACCAATAAAAGGGGGAAAAATAAATTAGTTTGCTTGACGATTTTGCAATGTGATATAAAAGTGAAAGTTGTAAAGAATAGTAAATAATTGCAAATAGCGTTGAGTAAAAGAGAGGAGTATATAACCAAATATAAGTACCAAAGTAAATGTAAGTCATTGCATTCATCAGTGAAATTAAAATGATATGCCATAAAATTTGTTTTGAATGATTCATTTTGTCTCCAATTGAACTGTTTCAAAATAGTTGATTATACAGCTGTTTCGAAGCAGTTTCTTTTTGTGTTTCTTTGCAGAATTGTCTGTATTGAGAATAGAATAGCTATCGCACAGATACATATTTTGATGATCACTTCAAGGGTTAGATGTAAGGGAACAGGGGAATGAGGGATCAATATATAAGGAGTGTAGGTACAGGGGAACCAGTCACTTGCCCAAAATAGTGAAGAAATATTATAAAACATAGGAGGCTGAGCTACGGAGCAAAATCCAACATGAGCTAAATTACGCCATAATTCAATCATCCAATGAAATGGAAAAAAGTATATGGCTTTACTGAATGATTTTGCAACGTGGTATAAAAGGTAAAGTTGAAAGAAGTAAAAAAAGGCAGCGGATAATAATCTTAATTGCAGGTTAAAAGGTATTTGCTGCTTTGCTGATAGAAGAAGACGGATATAAAGATGAGACGTTATATTTATTAAAGTAATTAGTATGCAGCTCAAAATAATTTTTCTTTTAGGATTCATATTTGTTCTCCAGTTGTTTCCGGTTTTGAATCCAGATTTTGTAATCAATAATAAATAACAGAAAAAAGTTATTTTCATGACGACTAACGGATAAAAGGTTTTTAAGCCATTATTA
>OKRY01002231.1_pt1 | contig 15294 bp, 10 predicted proteins | sample 1601121 | NCBI WGS metagenome assembly OKRY01 (sample SAMEA3541546, study PRJEB24748) | human gut metagenome | biome: human gut; feature: human-associated habitat; material: faeces | place: China | collected 2012
GGAAGTCTGTCAAATCTTGCGGGCGGGCTGCTGATACTCATACTGAAGCCATTCAGGGTCGGAGATTATATAGTGGAGAACAATACCCACTGTGAGGGAACAGTAGTGTCCATAGATATATTCTATACAAGACTTATAACCCTCGACAACAAATCAGTCGTCATACCGAATGGCAACATATCCAATACATCCCTTGTGAATGTGACTGAGCACGATATGAGGAGAGTGGAGATACCATTTTCCGTTGCGTATGACTCCGATATGGAGAAGGTCAAGAGAGTCACACTTGAGACCATAAAGGATGTTGACGGTTTCCTTAAGGATGAGCAGGTTCTCTTCTATATAGATGAATTTGCTGACAGCGGTATCAATATGTATGTGAAGTTCTATGCGACGATAGAGAAGTTTTTCGATGCCAAGTGGGATGCCATGTGGAAGCTCAAGAAGGCATTTGATGAGAACGGCATAGAGATTCCGTTCAATCAGGTGGATGTGCACATGAGACAATAGTTCATTAACACACATAAAATGCTTGATTTCTTGCAAAAATAAAGGCAATCGAGTATAATCATGTGGATGTAGGTATCAAAGACTGTGTATTTACTGCACAGTCTTAATATAAATTTGTTTAAGGAGTGATTGATATGACAAAGATTGATATTATCTCAGGCTTCCTTGGGGCCGGTAAGACAACGTTGATCAAGAAACTTATTGAGCAGGCATTTAAGGGCGAGAAGCTGGTTCTCATAGAGAACGAGTTTGGTGAGATAGGAATCGATGGCGGTTTCCTGAAGGATGCCGGCGTTCAGATCACAGAGATGAACTCAGGTTGTATCTGTTGTTCACTGGTCGGAGATTTTGGTACTGCACTCAAGCAGGTTATCACAGATTACACGCCTGACAGGATCATCATTGAGCCGTCAGGAGTTGGTAAGCTGTCTGATGTTATCAAGGCAGTAAAGGATGTATCAGGCAATCTTGATGTTGAGCTCGACAGCTACACAACAGTTGCCGATGTGTCAAAGGTTAAGATATATATGAAGAACTTCGGTGAGTTCTTCAATAACCAGATCGAGAGTGCCAACACTATCATCCTGAGCAGAACACAGACAACCACACAGGATAAGATCGAGAAGGCTGTAGCCATGATCAGAGAGAAGAACGATCATGCAACCATCATCACAACTCCATGGGATGAGATCGATGGAGCAGCCATCAGAGAGGCTATGCAGAACTACAAGTCTCTTGAGGAGACAATGATGGATGAGGCTAAGAAGGGACATGATCATGACCACGACCACGGTGATGAGTGCACATGTGGCTGTCACGACCATGACCATCATCACGACCATGATGACGACCATGAGCATCATCACGACCACGATGAGCACGAGCATCACCACGATCACGATGACCACGATCATCATCATGATCACGACCATGGCGATGAGTGTACATGTGGCTGCCATGACCATGATCACCACCATCATCACGCAGATGAGGTATTTACAAGCTGGGGCAAGGAGACTCCTCACAAGTACAATGAGGACAAGCTCAGAGAGATCCTTGACACTCTGGCTGACACAGAGAAGTACGGTGTTATCCTCAGAGCAAAGGGTATCGTTCCTAGCGATGCAGGTGAGTGGCTGTACTTTGATCTTGTACCAGGCGAGTTCGAGATCAGAAAGGGCAAGGCTGACATCACTGGTAAGCTTTGCGTAATAGGAAGCAAGCTTAAGGAGGACGACCTTGCAGAATTGTTCGAGGTTTAAGCAGGTTGTTCTATGATAAGGAGTTAATATGATGGGACGTCAGAATAAAGAGATACCTGTATATGTGTTCATGGGATTCCTTGAGAGTGGCAAGACAACATTTGCCAAGGAGACCCTGATGGACAGAGGCTTTACAGGTGGAGCCAAGACACTTCTTCTCGTCTGTGAGGACGGAGAGGAGGAGTATGATCTTGAGGCTCTGAAGAAGGCTAATATATATACAGAGTTCATAGAGGAAGATCAGCTCACCACAGACCATCTCCTTGACCTTCAGGACAAATACAATCCGGAGCAGGTCATGATCGAGTACAATGGTATGTGGAAGCTCGATAAGATATTTGAGATAAGGGTTCCAAAGGGATGGACAGTTGTCCAGGTCATCTCATTTGTGAATGCGGAGACATACGATGTGTATTCACAGAACATGAAGGCAACCATGGTTGAGCAGTTCAACAGTGCGGACATGGTCATCTTCAACAGGTGTGATGAGAATTCCAAGATACCTGAGTGGAGAAGATCCATCAAGGCGGTGAACAGAAGAGCACAGATCATCTTTGAGATGAAAGATGGCTCCATTGCACCTGAGACAAATGAACCTGAGGATCTGCCATACGATGTGAGCGCAGATGTGATAGAACTGCCGGATGACGATTTCGGTATCTGGTATGTGGATGCATCTGACATGAAAGAGAGATACGACGGCAAGAAGATCCACTTCAAGGCCATGGTATTTAGACCAAAGCAGTACGGCAGCAATGCATTTGTTCCTGGAAGATTCGCCATGACATGCTGTGTTGAGGATATCCAGTTTGTCGGATTCAAGTGCTATTATCAGGGTGCTAAGAATCTTGTGGACAGACAGTGGGTTGATGTCACAGCCAAGATAGGCTACGAGTATTACCCAGATTTTGAAGGTGAAGGACCTGTTCTCACAGCAGAGAAGGTCACACTCACAAGTGCACCTGATGAAGAGGTAGTATATTTCAGTTAAGAGTTGAGCAGCTCCCTGAATACATGATATTTGATGTATCCGGGGAGCTTTTTTTGTGCGGACGGGGAATGCCGGAAGAGCTTTGACGTGTCCTTACGAAAGTGTAAGTTGCGTTATTTACCGGCAGAATTTATTATAAGTTTAGTGTAAAAAATAAAGTCAAATTGGAAGGAAAGACTTATGATCAGATCGGCGAAACTTGCGTGTGGCGGTGCGGTTGCACTTATGCTGCTTGGAGGTATGATCTGTCCAGCTATGGCGGAAACGAACACAGATAGTGCATATGGACGGGTTGAACAGAGGATAATTGAAAATAACCCTGATTTTGATATACAGCTAAAGTATGGACTCAATGGATATGCGGTAAATGACAGAGGCAGTGTTATCAGGCTGGATATTGTGTGTGACACAGATTTTGCGGGAAATGTGTCTGTGCAGACGAGCTATTCCGAGGGTTTTGGCACAAAGAATATGACATATGCCAAAGATGTGGAATTCAAGGCGGGTGAAAATACAACGCTGGAATTCTGTGTCGACAATATGGGCTCCGGCATAGCAAAGGTTGAGATCAAGGACAGCGACGGAGTGCTGGTGTACTCAGAGCGGGATTCGCTGAGTATAGAGGGCAATGATATGGTAGCCGCAGTGGGAGTGATTAGTGACAGACAGGATGCCATGTCTTATATAGAGGATGTTTCCATGGACAATGTGTATGATAATGCAAAGGTAGAGACGGTTGCATTGTCACCTTCAGATATTCCTGAGTCCGAGGAGGGAATGGAGGCTATAGAGTATCTGTTGGTGGATGATTATGATCTGTCGGGCTTGTCAGAGAAGCAGAGTGCTGCCATAAAACAATGGGTGTACAGTGGTGGAGCTATGATACTGGCAAAATCGTCAGGTGAAAATGAACTCAGCAGCTTTGACGGGGACTTTGTCTCCGCTGTTAATGACACACAAAAGGTACATGAGCTGGACGGCTCAGATGGGTACTATCTGAATATGGGACATGGCAGGATCGTGGTGCTCCCATATTCGCTTGCACAGACTGATGAGAAGGATAAGACTGCCCAGGCGCAGGCTGCTCTGGAGGCGGGCTTTACGGATATGACACATAACTGGATCGATGGAGGCTGGTATTATGGAGGCACATATTATGGATATGATGTGGCAAATGCAGCAAACAAGAGAAAGACCCCGTCACCTGTTGTCATTATGATCGTGCTGATCATATATATCATTGTGTGTGGCCCTGTGGCGTACATCGTCCTCAGCAGGCTCAAAAAGAAGGAGCTCATATGGGGAGTTATCCCGGTATGTGCAATTATCGGTACATGCGCCATATATATGGTAAGCCTCAAGTACAGAGTTACAAAGCCTATCGGACTTACATTTGTGGCTGCGGATATAAGCGGTGATACCAAGCGGGAGGATGCATATTCATATATAATAGGCGGCAGATCAGGCCAATACAAGATAGACATCAACAGCAAATATTCCAACATCGAGATGGATGATTCCATGGGATCCAGCTTTTATGACAATCTCAATGCGGTAAAAAATGATGGAAAAGATGGCGTTACACTGAATTACTACAGCAATCGTTCATTTGGCACTATATCAGCTAATGCAAGCTTTGCTGGAAGCAACGATATTGGAAGGATTCGGAAGAATTTGACATTATATACAGATGGCTTTGAGGGAACATTGACAAATGACACCTCGTACGATGTGGAGAATCTTGTGGTCATGTCCGAGGGATATTATTACGTTGCTGATGTCCTGAGAGCGGGAGATACCATACGGATAAGCAGGAAGAATACCCACAAATTTGACGGCGGCTCCATACTTGACGGAATGAGATCATATTACACGAAGAAGTATGGTGAGGATTATTTCGGAGATGATGAATCGTCGGCGGAATGGTCCGGAAATTATTACATGCAGCTCCGGCTTGCCCAGTACAGTAGACTCGCTGCAGATGACGGCGTTGTGGCTGTGTGGGGAACCATACAGCGGGATCCGGATATGATGAGTGATGCCGATACGGAAAATTATGGCAGCTATATGGTATACGACATAGATACCCTTAAATATGAGGATGTGGATGGAGTTTATTATTACAGCATTTATGACAGGGATGAGAATGGAATCGGCGGATCAGATTATGGTGATGACGATCTGTTGATGTATTCTGAAACCGTGGACGTTAACATCAGATTTGGCAAGAATGATGATATAACGGAACTGATATACGATAAGACCCAGGCGGGAAGCGGCAAGAACAAGGTCGTAGTGCAGATGCTCAACAGAGAGACCGGCGAATATGACACGGTATTTGCCGATGGACAGACGATCATAAAGGGGCAGGAACTTGACAAATATATGTCGGACGGATGCCTGGCTATGAGATTTATATCTCCTCAGCAGGGAGATTATTATGTGGACAGTTACCTTCCACATATCAGTGCGAGGGGAGGTGTCCGGTAATGGTTGATATAGAAGAACTCACCAAGAGATATGGAAAGTTTGTTGCGCTCGATCATATGAACCTTCATATTGATAAGGGCGAGATATTCGGATTTGTCGGACCAAATGGTGCCGGTAAGACGACAACCATGAGGATCATGTGCGGACTCCTTAAAGCCACATCGGGAAAGGTCACCATAGACGGTGTAGACGCACTTGGCAGACCTGCGGATGTGAAACGGAAGATAGGATATGTTCCTGACTTTTTCGGTGTGTACGACAATCTGAAGGTCATGGAGTACATGGATTTTTATGGCTCCATGTACGGCATGAGCAAGCGGGAAGTGGAGAAGGTCGCAGATAAATATCTGGAGCTTGTCGCCATTCAGGATAAAAAGGACGAGTTCGTCGACAGCCTTTCAAGAGGTATGAAGCAGAGACTTTGTGTAGCAAGAGCGCTCATACATGATCCCGAGCTTCTGGTGCTCGATGAGCCGAGTTCGGGTCTGGATCCAAGGTCAAGACATGATATGAAGAATATACTGCGTGATCTGAAGGAGATGGGCAAGACCATCGTGATAAGCTCGCATATTCTGCCGGAGCTTTCAGAGATGTGTACGAGTATAGGTGTCATAGACCACGGAAAGATAGTGGCCAGCGGAAGCGTGGATGAGATTGTAAATGGTGATAAGAACATGCCTCCTGTAAGGATAAAGGGATATATGTTGGGACTTGATGCGGAGGCCTCAGCCAACAGGATATCTGTCATTGTGAAGGAAAGATTCAATGTGGATCGCATAAGTATACAAGATGGAGAAATTCTTGTCTATTATTCAGGCACGAGGGAGTCTGACGCCGAGCTTCTCAGAAGTCTTGTGGACAACGGTGTGCACGTTCATCAGTTTTTCAGGGAGAAGGAAGATCTGGAATCCCTGTTCCTTAAGATTACGGGAGGTGAGAATCGTGGCGCGAAGAACAATTATTAATCCCATATTGAAGAAGGATATTCTGGTAAATGCGAGAAGTGCCAGAATGGTCGTGACGATAACAGTCATCAACTGCCTGTTTGCGCTGGTTGTCGGAATGCTCTTCATGACGAGCAGAGGCTCAGCATATCAGGTATATTATTCAAATATTGCACAGATGTTTCCTGTGCTTGCGGTGTGTGAGCTGTGCATAATAGGACTCATAGTTCCGATAATCACATCCACCTCGATATCCGGTGAGAGGGAGAGACAGACGCTTGAGATCATGCTGACGACTCCGGTAAGACCTATATCGATAGTTGCCGGAAAGCTCCTGTCGGCAGTTGCCACCACGGCAATGTATGTCATAGCAACTCTTCCGTTTATGGCGGTTGCATTCATAGTTGGAGGAATGGGCTGGGACGAACTGTTCAAATACCTTGGAATGGTTCTCTTTATAGATATATACGTTGGTAGTATCGGAATATTTTACTCCTGCGTGAAGAGAACTTCTGTGTCGGCGGCCATATCAACCATAGTGACTATAGCCACTATTGTGTTTTTATCATGTGCGATAGGAAAAGTTTTTGAATCTATGATGTATATGTCGGACGGTTCAAGAAGCAGTTATGCTGCTTATATGATGGGAAAGGCAGTGTGCTATGCAGTCAATCCTGCCATATGGATAGCAGAAAATTTCGTCAGATTGCTCGAGGATGAATCTGTGGTGGAAACTATGACGGGATACGGTAAATACACGAATTTCGTGGTGGATCATATGGCCGTGATCTCAGTGTGTGTGAATCTCGCAGCATCATTTGTGCTGCTTAAGGTGGCTTCGGTGAAGCTGATTAAGGGCGGCAGAAAAAGGAAAAAGTCAAGGATATGATATTCCAAACAGGTATACAAAATGGAGTTTGACTTGTGTTTGATTATGGGATATCCTTTTTAGTGTAATATGTGCTCCGATGGAGAGGCTGCTCGGCAGAGCGGGAAGGAGCACTTGCTTATGTATAGTAAAGTATTAAGTGGACTTGTACAGGGAATCGACGGGACGCTCATATCAGTGGAGACGGATATACACGATGGGCTTCCCGTTATGAATATGGTCGGATACCTGTCCTCCTGCGTGAAGGAAGCAGGAGAACGGGTCCGGACTGCACTGCGCAATTCCGGTTTCAACATTCCTCCGAAGAGAATAACGATCAATCTCTTTCCGGCGGATATCAGAAAGGAAGGCACTGCCTTCGATCTGCCCATCGCAGCGGGTATGCTGGCGTCCATGGGCGTTATTCCAACAGACAATATAAAGAACATACTTATCCTTGGAGAGCTGGGGCTTGACGGACATGTGAATACGGTGAGCGGTGTGCTGTCCATAGTTCACTCTGCGTACAGCGAAGGTGTGAGGAGCTGTATAGTGCCGGCGGGGAATTCCAGGGAGGCCGCCATTATACGTGGGATGACTGTTATACCGGTCACAAGTATAGGAGAGCTGGTCGATCACTTGAGTGGTATACAGACCATAGAGCCTGAATATGTTGATGTAGAAGCCATGCTGGATACGTCAGGGGATGAAGCTGAAGTGGATTTCTCTGAGGTAATGGGGCATGAATCCCTTAAACGTGGAGTGGAGATAGCCGCGGCGGGAATGCACAACATACTCATGACAGGCCCCGCCGGGGCAGGCAAATCCATGATAGCCAGACGTATCCCGACGATACTTCCGAGACTCAGCCTTGAGGAGAGTATAGAGATAACGAAGGTGTACAGTGTGGCGGGGCTTCTGGATGAATCCTGTCATATAATAAACCGCCGTCCATTCCGGGCACCTCATCATACGATATCCCTGCATGCCCTGTCCGGCGGCGGGCATAATCCGAGACCAGGAGAGATCAGTCTTGCACACGGTGGTGTGCTGTTTCTCGATGAGCTGCCGGAGTTTAACCGGAACGTGCTCGAGGTCATGAGACAGCCCCTTGAGGACGGTGAGGTCAGTATATCAAGGCTTGGTGGAATATACAGATTTCCTGCGGACTTCATGCTGGTTGCGGCGAGAAATCCATGCCCCTGCGGACAGTACCCGGATATGAACAGGTGTACATGCACGGTCAGGCAGATCAGGAATTATAATGCCAGGATAAGCAAGCCTCTGCTTGACAGGATAGATATAAATGTGGATGTTAGGAAGGTGGACTGCAGACAGTTATTTGGTGGCCGGACAGGGAAGAATTCAGCAGAAATGAGGGAGAGTGTGCTGAGAGCCCAGAGGATACAGAGTGAAAGGTTCAGCGGTGAAAATATACGGTTCAATTCCCAGATGGATTCGGCATTATGTAGTAAATATGTAGTGCTTGACGGCGAGGCAAAGAATTTCATGGAGGACTGTTTTGCCGATATGGATATGACTGCGAGAGGAGCATACAGGGTACTCAAGATAGCCAGGACTATTGCGGATCTCGATGGAGATCCTGAGGTCTGGATAAAACACCTGAGAGAAGCGGTGTTCTTCAGAAATGCGGACATTCAGGGAGGTGTGTGACATGACGGAGGAATTACTTTATCTCTGGTTTGGGATGATAAGCAGGATGACTCACACTGTGAAGATGAACGTTGCCATGAAATACGGAGGTATAAGAGGACTGTGGAACACTTCTGAGGAACAGCTTCGGGATGAACTCACACAGGCTCAGGCTGACGGATTCCTTGAACACAGGGATGCCGGGAAAGTTGCGGCATATGCAGAGGAGCTTCGAAGAAATGACATTACATATATTTATCCGGGACATAAGCTGTATCCCGGGAAGCTGTATGATATACCGGATCCCCCTATGCTTCTGTTTGCAGCAGGGGATGTGGATGTGCTGGCGGATCTGGACCCTGCGGTTGCGGTGGTAGGGGCAAGAAAGGCCTCTGTGTACGGAAGGGAAGCTGCCGACAGGCTGTCGGGGGAGCTTGCAGCATCAGGGGTTACTATAGTCAGTGGAATGGCACTGGGAATAGATGGTGCTGCGCACAGAGCTGCCATGAAGGCCGGAGGAAAGACTGTGGCTGTGCTCGGAAGTGGTATAAATGTTCCGTATCCGAGGGAGAACTATGATATATATCACGACATAAGAAATGGCGGCGGAGTAGTGCTGTCGGAATGTGGGCTTGACATAAGACCGGATGCTTTCAGATTCCCGTACAGGAACAGGATAATCAGTGGACTTTCGTCCGGTGTGCTCGTCGTTGAGGCGAGGGAAAAAAGCGGTTCTCTGATCACTGCGGACCAGGCGCTGGAGCAGGGGCGGGAAGTGTATGCTGTTCCCGGGAGGATCACGGATTCGGGCAGCAGAGGCTGTAACGGACTTATCAGAATGGGGGCGGTGTGTGTCACACAGGTGGAGGATATACTTGATGAAATGGGCATAAACCGAGCTGAATCAAAGGCGTTTAACAAAAATTTACTTGCGCCTGCAGAGAAAAAAGTGTATAGTTGTGTACGTTTGGAATCAAGGCATATAGATGATATATGCTTCGAGACTGGGATTTCAGTGTCTGAGGTGACTCAGATATTGTATGAATTAGAACAGAAAAGATTGATAAAACAGTTGGTAAGAAATTATTATGTCAGAGCCTGACCATGAAAATGAACACTGCCGGAAGATGCTCTGGGATGATAAGAATTACAGGAAACCTACAGAAAGGACAGATAGCTATGGCAAAAAATCTTGTTATTGTTGAGTCTCCGGCTAAAGCTAAGACAATAAAAAAGTTTCTTGGATCAAACTATGAGGTGATTGCTTCGAATGGCCATGTGAGAGATCTGCCAAAGAGTCAGATGGGAATAGACGTCGATAATGATTTCGAGCCCAAATATATCACTATAAGGGGTAAAGGTGATATCCTTGCCGCTCTGAGAAAAGCGGTTAAGAAGGCCGACAAGATCTATCTCGCAACTGACCCGGACCGTGAGGGAGAGGCTATATCCTATCATTTGATGAAAGCACTTAAGCTGGAGAATAAGGATTACAAGAGAATTACGTTCAATGAGATCACAAAGAATGCGGTAAAGAATTCTATAAAGCAGGCAAGGGACATAGACATGAACCTTGTGGATGCCCAGCAGGCGAGACGAGTGCTCGACAGACTTGTTGGTTACAAGATCAGCCCGGTTCTCTGGGCAAAGATCAAGAGAGGTCTTTCTGCCGGACGTGTACAGTCTGTTGCACTCAAGCTCGTGTGTGACAGGGAGAAGGAGATAAATGATTTTATCCCGCAGGAATACTGGACACTGGACGCGAATCTGACTGGCGGCAAGCTCAAGAAGCCTATCACGTTCAAGTTTACCGGAGATGGTAAGAATAAGGAAGAGATATCAGGCAGAGCGGCACTCGATGAGATACTCAGCGGTCTTCAAGATGGAGAGTACGTTGTAAAGTCCATAAAAGAGAGTGAGAGAAACAAGAAGGCACCGCTGCCATTTACAACAAGTACGCTGCAGCAGGAGGCTTCATCGAAGCTCAATTTTGCGACATCCAAGACGATGAGAATCGCACAGCAGCTCTATGAGGGAGTTGATATCAAGGGCCGTGGAACGATAGGTCTCATAACATACCTGAGAACAGATTCCACTAGAATATCAGAGGAAGCAGTTGCTGCTGCTGACAAATATATAACGGACAATTTCGGTGAGATATATATTGGCGATTCAAATGGACGCGCCAAGACAGACAAGAAGATACAGGATGCTCATGAGGCTATCAGACCTACAGATGTGACTCTGTCACCGGTCATGGTAAAGGAACAGCTCTCAAGGGATCAGTTCAGACTGTATCAGCTCATATATAATCGTTTCCTTGCAAGCCAGATGGCGGGGGCGGTATATTCTGTCAAGAGTGTAAAGGTAAGCTGCGGCGATGCGACATTCCAGACATCTGCATCAAAGATAGCATTTGACGGATTCCTTGCTGTATACAATCTGGACAATGACAGAGGAGAGACAGTTGCGGGAATCAACAATCTTGCTGAGGGCGATGTGCTGGAGCTTGACGGCTTTGAGGAGAAACAGCATTTTACACAGCCGCCTGCAAGATATACAGAGGCATTGCTTGTCAAGACATTGGAGGAGCTTGGAATTGGAAGACCAAGTACCTATGCTCCAACCATATCGACCATACTTGCGAGAAGATATATAACGAAGGAACAGAAGAAGTTATATGTGACAGCCATAGGTGATGCGGTTAACCAGAGCATGGAGCAGGCGTTCCCGGTTATCATAGATGTGAATTTCACGGCTAACATGGAGTCCCTTCTCGATAAGATAGGAGAGGGAACTGTGGACTGGAAAGTGGTTGTCCGCAATTTCTATCCGGATCTCGACGAGGCGGTGAAGAAGGCGGAGGCAGAACTTGAGTCCATCAAGATAGAGGATGAGGTGTCCGAGGAAGTGTGTGACGTGTGTGGACGAAACATGGTCATCAAGTATGGTCCTCACGGCAAATTCCTGGCGTGTCCTGGATTCCCTGAGTGCAGATTTACAAAGCCGTTCTACGAGAAGATAGGTGTTACCTGTCCTAAGTGTGGCGGAGACGTGGTCATCAAGACGACGAGAAAGGGCAGAAGATACTATGGATGTATCAATGCACCTGAGTGTGATTTCATGTCATGGGCAATGCCAAGCAATGAGAAATGTCCTGAATGTGGAAAGTACATGATAGTAAAGGGCAATAAGCTGGTATGCTCAGATCAGGAGTGTGGTTATACCTGCAACAACAAGGCGGCGGAGACTGCTGATAAATAATTAAGATATAAGATATGTGACAGACAGATTCCTAATTGGAGACAATTAGTGAATTTGTCTGTTTTTTTGTTGAATTGTAGAAAAATTAAAAGAAGTGTATGGTTGTCATAATTATTAAAATTGTGTCGAAAAAAAGACTGACCACTATATGTTGTGGCTGAAAAATCCAGTAAAATCAACACTTTCTTAAATCTTTGTTTTTAGGACAACTTTACATAAAATATGGTTGTTATGTCAATCTTGTTGTGGTAGAATCACAAATAGTCATAATATTTCGAGCAAAAGATACTTTTTGTTACATAAAAAAATGGAGGATAACTTATGAGTGTACAATTGTTAGATAAAACACGAAAAATCAACAAGTTATTGCACAATAACAATTCACATAAGGTTGTTTTTAATGACATTTGTGATGTGCTCAGCGACATTCTTGCTTCAAACGTGATGGTAATAAGCAAGAAGGGCAAGATACTCGGACTCAAGAACAGAGAGGATATTCCGGAGATCCATGAGCTCATTGAGGGTAAGGTAGGAAGTCTCATAGACAACATGCTCAACGAGCGTCTTCTTCTCGTCCTGTCCACTAAGGAGAATGTTAATCTGACGACACTTGGATTTGATGGAAAGGATATAGACAAGTATCATGGTCTGCTCCTTCCTATTGATATAGCAGGAGAGAGACTTGGAACTCTGTTTCTGTACAGACTTCAGACTGAGTACGATATAGATGACATCATTCTTGGCGAATATGGAACCACCGTTGTGGGACTTGAGATGATGCGGGCGCTCAATGAGGAGAATGCTGAGGAAAACCGCAAGCTGGCCATAGTGAGATCAGCGATCAACACTCTGTCGTTTTCAGAGCTGCAGGCGATCAAACACATTTTTTCCGAGCTTGACGGCGAAGAGGGAATACTGGTGGCAAGCAAGGTCGCAGACAGGGTAGGCATAACAAGATCGGTTATAGTGAACGCACTCAGAAAGTTTGAGAGCGCAGGTGTTATCGAGGCGAGATCATCGGGAATGAAGGGCTCGCAATGTTTTGCTTTTCGGCGTCCGTGCGCTCGTAATAGCCCACGTGTGCGCCGGACTCACCCTCGCCCGCGGCGGTCAGCGTGTACCGATCCGCCTTCGCCGCGATCGTGCTCCCGGTGGCGCTCACTCGGTTATTCGCGGCAAACCAGGCCAGGCACGCAAAGATGGCAACGATGGCGGCCAGCACAAACAGACCGCTCACCAGGAAATCCTTCCAGAAATCCTTGAGGGTCCGCACGTGCTCGTCGGCAGCTTGACGGTACTCGGCCGCCGTCTTGTGCTGCTGGAGCTCGCTATGTCGGTCCATGCCACTCATCGCTTACGTTTGCCCTGCTTGCGGGCTTGCCATCCTTTTCCGCTCGGTCGCGTTTATCCGTTGTTCGCAGGTAGAGAATTCAGGCAGAATACAACACCGTACGATAAGGTAAAAGAATAGCATTGACCTGCGGTTCGCTCCACAACGCAAGCCTTAATGATGTCTTAAAAGTCAAACCCTTGGTGCAAGCGGTCAGGTTACTTCGCGCCAACATGGTGCAAACAAACCTGACCCCCTTGCACCAATCCGCAGCACCGGGCAGCGGACACACGGCGTGCCGCCCCTTAACACCCCAACGCGCGCACGGGTATCACGTAGATACCGTCCTCGACCTCGCGGGCGTACTCACCCACCCCCACAATCACGGCCATAAACTCCGGTTCGCGTGTGCGTGAACGAGGATTTCCACAGACCTTCTTGCGAACGCGCTTGAGGCTCTCGACGCCGGCGCTCGCCTTATCTTCGCTCACCTTAATCTCAAAGGCGGCCCACCGTCCGTCAGCTAGCTGCACGATGGCATCGCATTCAAGGCCCGAATCGTCGCGATAATAGCGCACGGGCGTACTATCCAGCAGGTCGAGCGAACGTGCGTAGACCGAAAGGTCGCGTATGACCAAATTCTCAAACACCAGACCAAATGTCTGCCAGTCGGCAAGCAGCGCCTGCGAGGACATACCTAGCAAGGCGCAAGCAAGGCTCGGATCTGCCAGATAGCGCTTGGGCTTGACGGTAAAGCGCCGTTTGTCGCGCGCGGCGGGAACCCAACCGGGGACCTCCTCGAGAATGAACATGCCTTTGAGGGCATCCAGGTACCTGCGCACCTTGGTCTCATCGGCAAACGCTGCGGGTTCCTCCTCGGCACCGAACATATCCATAAGAATCGTTTTATACGTGGTTGCCTGTCCCAGATTGCGCGCGATCGATGCGGAGACTCGACGAGCAATATCGAGGTCGAGACCGACCGCCGGGAAGCTGCTCGAAAACGTGGTGTTGAGATATTCGCGGGCGATGAGCTGGGCGTCAGCCGAAACCATATCGATCGCCTCGGGCCAGCCGCCGCGGCAAGCGGCTTCGACAAGCCCCGGTGTATCGCCATCGCACCGGCAGGGCTCAAAACGATGCTCAAACAAGCCCGCCAGGCTCACCTTGCCGTTGGACTCACCTGTCTCGGCAAGCGTCATGGGGTGCATGCGGACGCGGCCGATGCGGCCAGCTCCACTATGCGCGGGCGCCTCCGCCTTTGAGCCAAACGCGGGCGTGGCGGAACCCGTGAGGATATAGGCGCCGCGCGTACCCCGGGTGCGGTCAACCTCGTGTCTAACGTAGTCCCAAATCTGGGGAACGCGCTGCCACTCATCGATAATATGCGGACGGTCTCCCAGCAACATCATCGCTGGGTCGGCACGCGCGAGGTCGAGATTCTCGTCGACATACGAGGCGGACGCCCCGTGCTCGAGCGCGGCCCACGTCTTGCCGCACCACTTGGTGCCCGCAATCTCGACCGCGCCAAAGACACGAAGGTAGCGCTCGATTTTCGCATCCACGATACGTGGGATGTATCCGTCCCGATGTGGCCTCTCACCTGCCATGAGCCACCTCCGCAGATTTCCAGTTCCTGCTTTCTGATTCTTCTATACCACTGTAGCAAATTCGGATTTTCGGGTGGTTGCGATTCGGATTTTCGTGTTCATATAATTCGGATTTTCTGGTGCATGAGATTCGGATTTTCTGAACCCGCTGGTCAGAGGCACTCTTATCGACAAAAAGGCAGGGAGCACCGATACGTCACTCCCCGCCCACTCAATACGCGATAGTTTTCTTGCTTAGAGCTCGTTGGCCGCGTGATACGCCGTGCGAATGGCGCTCGCGATGTCGGCGGTGCGCTCGCCCGAGCAGTCGCCCACGTAGGTCACGGGTACCGTCACGCCGTCCAGGTCAAACGCGTTGGCCTTGGAGCCCAC
>OKRY01002240.1_pt1 | contig 15276 bp, 8 predicted proteins | sample 1601121 | NCBI WGS metagenome assembly OKRY01 (sample SAMEA3541546, study PRJEB24748) | human gut metagenome | biome: human gut; feature: human-associated habitat; material: faeces | place: China | collected 2012
TGTGTATCAATGAAAAAGATTTATTGGGTGAACCTGCGATATCTCCTGCATACAGCATTCTGGCTAAATAATACACTGCCGCATCAGGATCAGAACCTCGCATACTTTTTATAAATGCAGATACTGTATCATAATGGTTGTCTCCTGATTTATCATATCTAACAGCTCTTTTCTGAATACATTGTTCTGCAACTTCCATTGTTATATGAATTGTTCCGTCTTCACTTTTATCAGTAGTTAAAATTCCTAATTCAATAGCATTTAATGCTGTTCTTGCATCACCATTTGAAATTTCAGCTAAAAAGTCAGCCGCATCATCATCTATTCTCGCATTAAACGCGCCCATTCCTTTTTCTTTATCATCAACCGCTCTTAAAATTAACTGCTTTATATTATCTGTTGAAAGCGGCTTTAATTCAAAAACAATAGAACGTGAAATTAAAGCCCCATTAACTTCAAAGTATGGATTTTCAGTGGTTGCTCCTATAAGAATTAACGTTCCATCTTCTACAAATGGTAAAAGGTAATCCTGCTGTCCCTTATTAAAGCGATGAATTTCATCTACAAACAATATAGTCTTTCTTCCATACATACCCATTGTCTGTTTAGCCTTTTCCACTACTTCTTCCATATCTTTCTTGCCTGCAACAGTAGCATTTATCTGAGTAAATTCTGCGCTTGTTGTATTCGCAATTACTTTTGCCAATGTTGTTTTCCCAGTCCCCGGTGGTCCATAAAAAATAATTGAACTTAACTTATCTGCTTTAATTGCTCTATATAAAAGTTTATCTTTACCTATAATATGCTCCTGTCCAACTACTTCGTCTAATGTTGTTGGTCTTAGCCTGCTTGCTAATGGAGAATCCTTCTCCATATTTTCATTTCTCATAAAATCAAATAAATCCATTGATTTCACTTCCTTATTTTACTTTTAATTACTCACTTGTGAATTATCTGACCCAATAATCAAAATTATTTTAACAATATATACCTTTAGAATAGTACTTTAAGGCATATCCGTTTTTTATTTTATCACATTTTACCTTCTTTTTGTACATTATCTATGAATTAGAATAGTATTACCAATTACTGCTTAAATATGGCATCAAAGTTGGGGCGTTTGCCCTAACATCATAATAAATGTTTATTCACATTCCACAATTTTACTTTAAGGCTTAGATTATTATGCCCTGATAGTAAGCTTATCAAGTATATTTGTGCTTTTTTCGCGCATTTCGCTTAATTTAATTAAGTTTTTACTTTTCTTTTTTTGTTTTTCTTAAGTTTTATTGTTGTCTTTTCTTAATTATGTTAAAGTTCTACTTAATGGCGTCTATGCTAATGTAGCTATAGACTCTAATTACTAAACATAGATTTTTCTATGTACAATAGGAGGTCACTATGAAAAGTATATTATCTGTTGGGATGGATGTCCACAAAAATTCGTTTAGTTTATGTGCTTATGATGGTTATACCGGAGAAATCGTTTCAGAATCCACGTTTGCTTCTGATGTAAAACTAGTAATTAAGTTTATTGAAAAACTTAAAAGTCGTTATGAGAACGATGTAGAAATCAAATGTGGTTATGAAGCAGGTTGTCTTGGATATTCTCTTTATAAGTCGTTAACTTCAAGAGGAGTGGATTGTGTGATTTTGGCTCCTACAACTATGCAGGTTTCTGCAAAAAATTAGATGGTAAAGAATGATAGAATGGATGCTTTGAATATTGCAAAGAACTTGGCTAGTGGATCATATAAAGCTGTATATGTTCCAGATGAAGAAGATGTTGAAATAAAAGAATACATCCGTATGATTCATGATTTCAAAAAGGAATTAAAAAGAGTTAAGCAGGAAATCTACGCGTTTGTATTGCGTCATGGCTATCAATATGATGGTAAATCAAAATGGACAATTCACTATATGAATTGGATCAGAGAATTGGAAATGTCAGAAATTCAACGAGAAACCTTAGATGAATATCTTGCAGAAATGGACAATCTTAATGATAAAATTGAACGATTTATGAATCGTATTGATGAGATGTATCAAAGCGATAGATACAATGAAAAGGTATCTGAATTGAGATGCTTCAAAGGTATAGATACGTTTGCAGCTATGACTATACAGGTAGAAACAGCTGATTTTGAACGTTTTCCAAACGCAAAAGCATATGCATCTTATACTGGTTTAACGACCGGGGAACATTCTAGTGGTGACAAAAACAACCGAATTGGTATTACAAAGCAAGGAAATACAGTGATTAGAAAAACACTAGTAGAATGTGCACAATCTTTGGTGAAAGGAAACGTATATACACCAAAATCAAAAAGGCCAAAAAGTCGTCAAAAAGGTATGGATGTAAATATTATTGCATATGCGGATAAGGCGACAGAACGTTTGAAGAAAAAATACCAAAAATTGATTGAACGAAATGTGCCTAGAAATAAGGCAATAGTCGCTGTAGCTAGAGAGTTAGCATGTTTTATTTGGGGAATGGAAACAGGAAATATCCATTAAAATAGAAAAAACGAACGAAAGGAGACATGAAGAAAGACTTTTAGAAAGACAAAGGATTGATGATATAGAGGAGCTTCGTAAATAATGAAACAGGTCTGGTTATTTGCGGTAAAACTCTTAAGGCAATAGCGGCGTAGGAATCAAGTCGCGAGGAGGACTGCGCAAAAAAGTTATTGATCCACGACATCTAGATTAACAAACCCTATTCGATGGACCATTAACCTTAGGTAACCAATCCACGAATCACAGAGTGGTTAACTGTCGATAGATTTGTTTAGGAGTTCCTGTATGTCATCAATCTAAAACTGAATATTTATGAAATATGAGTGTAATTTTGTCTTGACAAAGGTCACTTCATAACAGTTTTCTACTTCATTATAAATCTAGTCATACAATTAATCTGTCTGATCAACTGCATTTTTTTCTTACAAATTTTATTATTTCATGCTATATTATAAGTGGAGATAGAAATATCTTCAGTGAACAAGCACTTTAAGCTGAAGACAATAGGAAGTCGTTAAAACATCCTAATCGTGGTCACTATAAGTGATGGGGTGACAACCACCAGTAAAGTTGAAGACAATGGGAAGTCGTTAAAACATCCTAATCATTGTCGTTATAAGCGATGGGCTGGCAGCCAGCAGAAAACTTGTATTAGGATTATGAAGATGTCTTAGGACATCTTTTTTGTTTATGTATGGAAATAAAGTGTGAATTTAATATAAATATCATATATTAATTTTATTGATATTTAATACAGGATTTAATTCTCATTTAAGTATCATATTAGTCTTTTAAATTCATTTTATCTATAGTATAATCAAAGTCGAATAACAAATAATTTCATCCTTTACCATTTAGAAGAAAGAAGATACCCATCTATGTATAAACCTAATGAACGTGATAAAGAAATATTTAGACAAAGAATAATTAAAGGCGCTCAACTCTTTGATAAATATTTGTTACATAAAGAATTTATCATAATCACTATTGACTTTGAGATATACAAAGTCACATTTAAAAAAAAAGAATTTTTACACTTAACAGGATTGACTGTTAATGTTGGTGAAAATTTGTTTTACGACCTTTGTAAAAGTAGCAAAATCTCAAAAAACAACATTAACAATTTTCAAAGACATAACAAAAATACTTTGATGACTAAAACAGAAAATATTAACAAACTGATAAAATTTATTTATGCAGACGCCTCTACAAATTTAATTCTTAAAGATTTTATCATGAGTTCGGCTCCAAACAGACCATTTCCATGTGCTATAGAGAATTCTAAAGAAAATATGGTTCTTGCCTTTGCGAAGACAAACAACCTTGGTCTAAAAGCAAAAAGCTTAAGAAAGAAAACAAATAACGAAATATTTGCTTCTTCCCACTTAATACTTGCTATTTTCTTAAAGGAAGAAAACGATGCATTAGCAAACTCGATAGTATATATAAAAAACACGCGCAATTTACTTGAATGTCCTAATATTAATGAATATGTTTCGATTAAAATATTAAACAAGTTTATAGAGTTAAAATAAGCGTAGCCTAATTAAATCCTTTTTAAATAATGTTTACACTATACAAAAAAAACTGGACTCCATCTCAATCAAGTTGAGGTAGGATTCCAGGGTGCGCATCTCACGCCTTCGTCAAGTTCATTGTACCACATATTTTTCAATGCTACAATCTATAAAATTGCTTTCATACAATCCTACAATTAATTAAGACACATCTAATCTTTCGGTTTAGCATCCTTTAAGAAACTAAGTGCAATCATGACTATGACTATACCTATTGGGAAGGCTGCAATAATACTCACACTTTGTAAGTTGTTCATTGAACTTTGTGCAAACAATAATGCGATTGGAAGAAGAATCAATAGAATACACCACATCAATTGAAGTGTTTTGTGTGGCATTTCATCTTCTTTTAATTCGTGATAGCAATAACATGAAGCCGTTAGTGCAATAGAATCAAAGCTAGTCGCATAGAAGGCAATCATGGTAAATAATACGGCAACCATAACAAATGGTGCACAAGGAAGTGTTTTAATAATATCTACGATCATCCCATATAAATCACCAGTCTTGGCATATTGTGCCATGAAATCAGCAATACCATGCATTTGAAGTCCCATAGAGTAGTTTCCTAAAACAATGAAACTTATTAGTGTAGATCCTACACCAAATACATATCCTCCAAGAATGGTTTGTCTAACGGTTCTTCCTCTTGAAATACTTCCAATAAAGAATGGAGCGGCTACACACCATACCATCCAATATGCCCAATAGTAAATGGTCCAATTTTGTGGGAAGTTTGTACTTCGTAATGGATCTGTAAATGTCGATAGTCCAATGAAGTTTTCTACCATCGTTCCAAGTGAATTTAATCCAGTTTCAATAATATAACGGGCTTGTCCTCCAAATAATAAGACGAAGGCTAATAAACCAAAGAAGAAATAGATACAAAGGTTTGCCAAACGACTAATTCCTTTAAAACCATGTAGTAATGAATATGTATATACAATACATGTAATAATTAGAATTACAATATTAATAGCTGTACGACTTATAGTTAAATGGAATAAGTCTTGAATAATTGTTGCCATTAAAGGAGTGGCTACACTAAATGTAGTAGCTGTTCCTGCAAGAAGGGCAAATACGGCTAATAAATCAATGATTCTTCCTGGCCATTTATCGGTATATTTACCAAGTAAGGGGCGACATGCTTCTGAATATTTTTGACGATTTCTTTTTCTAACGTGAAGCATAAAACCAAAGGCTACGGCTAATACTAAATAAAAGCTCCAAGGAATTAAACTCCAGTGAAATAATGGATAGACACCTGCCCATTGTTGAATGCTTCCCATTTCTTTAATATGTGGATCCGATGCATACATCACCCATTCTGAAAAAGAATAGAATAAAATATCAGCTGCAAGACCACATGTAAACATCATAGAACCCCACGCAAAGAATGAGTATTTTGGTTTTTCTTTTTTTTCACCTAAGACAATATCGCCATATTTAGAAAAGGCAATGTAAATAGATAGTAAAAAGATTCCTAGTCCAATAATCAAATAATAACTTCCAAATGTATCTCCAAAGAAGAAGCGAATTTGACTTAATACTACATTGGATTGTTCTGGAGCTACAAAGAAAACAAAACATAATACTAAAATAAGACATAATGGTAATAGTGTAATCATCCAATCTATTTTGTTTTTCATTGTTTGTACCCCCTGTAACTTGAATCCATTTCAATCAATTCATCCAATCCATCAATTTCTACTACATCCTCTTTTTTCATTGGCATAACACCCAATTGGTAGTGTTCTGGATGACAAAACATAGCCACATCATCCCAATAGATCTGGCGATTTTGTTTCGTATCAAATTCATATTCCAAATCTTGTTTTAATTGTTTTCCATCTTGACTATTCCATCTTGAAATACTATAAAGTTGCCAACCCTTTAAACCACCCGTACGACTACAAGAAGTGACAATACCATTCTCTACTTGTTGTAGCCATTCGTCTGTACCATTTTCAACATACACACTGTTATAGCCTGAACGCTCAAATTCTGGTTTTAAGATTTCGGAATTAAAAATAATTTGATCCCCATCCAAAATAATGGCATTTTCTATATGATCTCTAGCTACATATAAGGAGGCAATGTTGTTGCATGTATCAAAATAAGGATTGTCAATGACTTTTAAACCGGCATATTCCTTTTCTAAACCATAGAATTTTCCTTTTAAATATCCCACCACAACATAGATTTCATAAATCCCATTCTTATGAAGTGCATCAATGACAGTATCGATCATTCTTACACCATTCACTTTGACTAATGGTTTTGGTGTTTCAAGCGTTAAAGGACTCATACGAGAACCAAACCCAGCCGCCATAATAATGGCTTTTTCTACTTTGAACATAAACACATTCCTCTTTCTTCCAACATTTCTTTAACGATTCGATAATATTCTTTGGCATAACGATATTGTTTTAGTGAATATTCACCAAACTCAACGCCTAAGTTACGCTTATATTCACACCAATTGCTCCATAATAAACCACAAATAGCAATATAGGCATAAATCTTAATTCGAACCATATCATCACAGTCTTTGTCAAAATATAAATCTATCAATGTTTCCACATCATTACGATCATACATGGAATAAATCGCAAACATCGCAATATCAATATGCTGATCTTGCATACCCGCATATTCCCAATCAATTAAATACAAAGAATCTTTTGAAAACAAGAAATTATCTGGTACTGAATCAATATGCGATAAACCCCACTCTTTAGGTTGCCCATCCACAAATTCTTTTAATTCATAAATATGTTTCTTTGTTTCTTTATAATCCCTATAAATACTAGGAGAACCCTGCCAATACGATTCATACTTTTCTAATTCTTCAAATACTTCAAAAGTATGATTCACTTTTAATTTTTTATTGTGGAAAGCACGAAGCTTTTTCATACAATCACGAACATCTCCAAAATAAGTTGGATCACAAGCATGTGCATCCTCAATATATTCTGTAATCTTATATCCATTATCTGGATTCATATAAATAACGGGATCACAAATATGCTCATCTTTGATCACTTGATATACATCATACTCATGTCTTCGATTAATTAACTTATCCGTACCTTCACCTGGAACACGCATAATATATCGTTTTGAATTCACTTCAAAACTAAAGGAACGATTGGTCATACCCTTCTTTAAAGGATAAATCGATTGAATGTCACTCAATTCACAATGAAGCGTATCACTAATAATCTGCATCAAATGCGAATTTAATGTTTCCGTATCCTCATCCAAATCCCTTAATTGTTCATAAGTATTCACTTCATAAGCCTTATTAAAGACATAAGGAGAAACTATCATCTTATCCTTGACATATAAAGCATCTTCCCAAAAAGCATGTTCATACTCTCTTTGACAAGACATAGAAGAAATACGCTTACGAATAATTGGAGCATCCATAAATGAAATATAAGAAATACCAATCATTGTATCCCCCACTTCATTCATCTTAGTTTTAACGAGTTCAAATTTTTTATTTAAACGAACCGAAGTATTCAATGTTTCCTCATTTTTAATCATGTACCAAGAATACAATTCACAAGCACTAAACGGATTTTCTTCACACCAAATATCACAAGGAACAATATACGTATTCTCTAAATTTGAATTCACAAGATCTAATGAATACATATTATTCTTTCTTGCATATTCCATGTTACAAACCAAACTCACATTATAATCATCAATCAGGAATTCAAACTCTTCCTTCATAAATCCAACAACAACACAAATGTCATACACACCCACTTCATGAAGTTGACAAATCAAACGTTCAATTAATGTTTGTCCTTGTACTTTTAATAAAGCCTTAGGCACCTCCGTATTAATAGGAACCATACGCATACCTAAACCAGCCGCTAAAATAATAGCTTTTTTAGGCTTATAGGATTTAATCAAAACTTGACTCTTATCTGTGAGATTCCAATTCGAATCTATATACTCATTATTTTGAAGAAATTGAATCGACTGGTTGATTTTTCCTAAAGAATAACCACATACATCCGCCAAATGACGCTGACTCACCTTTCCAAGCTCATATATTTTCTTTAAAACACTTTTATCGACAATGTTCATATAATTGTTTTCTCCTTATTACGTGAACATTGTAGTACAAAAAGAAAAGGAATGCAAATAAAATTACATTCCTCAATAAAAAAATACAATCTATTATTTGGCTACAAAGTAATCCGTGATGGATAAAGCAGGGTTTGCGAATGCAAGTATAGGCATAAGCCTTAGAATTCTCTAGCTCCTTGGATTCCTTTTTTTGTTTTATTCTCAACTACAAGACTATTTTAATTACTCGCATAGATTTGTAGTGCTTGAGAAATATTTTCAACACGAGCCACTAAAGTCTCTTCTCCTTCTTCACCATCCAAGGTCCAAGCTAATTTTTCTTGAGATTCAATGATGATGGATTTAGCTTGATATCTCTCTACATATTTCATATTTAATTCTGGATGTAAAACACCCAAAGGATAATTATATAATTCTAAAGGATTAGGCGTATGTTCCACTAAAATAATGTCAAACAAACCATCTTTAAATGTATTGTCGGCTTGTTCTACCATTTCAAAACCTGCAACACGATTGCCATTAATAATTAAGCCAAACATTAAATCCTTCTCAAAAACTTTACCATCCAAATTCATCTTAACATGATAGGGGTGTAAATTTGGAATTTCATGTAATGCTTTAATAATATAAGCAAGGTTACCAATTTGTTTCTTTAACTCTTGTTTCGTTTCATAACTCACATTACAAAAAGCTCCAAATCCGGCTACATAATTAAAATAACGTGAGTTCATCTTACCCACATCAAAAGATTCAATATTTCCAGCACATGCCACCGTTGCACATTGTTTCATATCGTTTGTGAGGCCAAAATTCGTACCAAAATCATTCATTGTACCTGTAGGAAAATAGGAAATAACAGGTTTATGTTTTAATTTCATCAATCCATTTGTAGCCTCATTTAAAGTACCATCTCCACCAAATACAGCTACCACATCAAATCTTTCGCCATTTTCTTCAATATAACGAGTTACGTCCATTGGTTTTTGTGACAAATAAATTTCCATTTGGTAATTGTTGGCAGAAAATACATTTAAGGCATCTAATACAGATTCTTTTGAATTTTTCTTACCCGAATTTGGATTAATCAATACAAGAACTTTTTTTCGATTCATTTACTCTTTACTCTTTCCATACAATATATACTTATCATAATAATTTGAATGCATCATTGTTTGTTTATTCAATTTTTTATATCCAATCTCTTCAACGACTGTAGGCGTATCTGTAAATAAATTCGTACCCAAGCCTAATCGTGGAGAATCAAAAGTAATGCCTAAGCTTGCCACTGTTGTAGGATACAAATCATAGGTTGAAACAGTACGCGAATTTTGTGTTTCAGGGCTAATAGCCGGATTTACAATCGTATAATACACCTTACGATCATAACCACTATCTTCTATATTCTTAAACCAATCATTATCCATACTCTTATGATCTCCTGCAAGTACAATGGTAGTATTGGCATACCAATCTTGTTGTTGGATCCATTGTACTAATTCAGTTACATGTTTACTTGAACAACGAATCACATTTGAATATTGATCTCCATATAAATCTTCACATTCCTCACATGGATAGCCTCCTACAAAATGCGTATCGGCTGTCAACATATTAAAATTGAATGGTTGTCCACTTGCGGCTAAATTTGTTAATTCAATTTTCGCAAATTCAAATAATTTTATATCTTCATAACCCCACCAAACGTAATAATCCTTATCAATCCAACCATTTTCAACAGCTGAATCGTAATCGACAATCTTATAATTTCCATGAAGATTGAAATAATACTCTCTTCCTCCAAATTTTGCATCAGACCCCAACAAAATTTCATTTTGATAGCCATTATCCTCTAACAAATCACCTAAAGTATAGGCACCTGGTAAAAATGATTTATCCGATAAATAAGAGTTTGCTCCTGCAGGCGTATTTAAAGGTAACCCACTTGTTTGTCCGACTAAAGCAGCTGCAGTCCAGCCTGACATAGCCGGTGCATAAAAACCATTATTACTATAATCGCCATTGGTAAATGTTAAATTGTTTTCCGATAGTTCTGTTAATTCTGGAATCAAAGATTCTTCAAAATAACCACCATGCGCCGTATCTTCATACGTTGTTTCCATAGATTCCATAAAAATATAAACTAAATTACGTTTTGTTTCAGGAAATGTATAGTTTACACTTGAAGGATCCACATAATACTTTTCATAAATATTCGATGGATGCATGACATTATACCAATACTCATCAATTCCAACGGCATAAATGCAATCTGTAATTCCAAAAACATATACAATTAAACAACAAATAGATGAAATAACAATTAATATACAATTTGTTTTATGTTGAAGCTCACCATTCTTAATATCTACACTTGTTTTCCAATCACTAATCATTAATAGTAGTAACAAAATACATGAAACGATAATAGGCATTGGTAAACATTCAGATACAAACGAATCTAATACGGCAGAATCTGCACCATCCATTGGCACCATTATGTGAAATAGTACTTGTTCAAATGGAATATCACCAAATGCTTCTGGTACCCATTTAGCTACTTGAAATAATAATAAACCTATAAAAACTAATATTACGATCAATACGGAAATCATTCTTCTCTTTTTCATTGAAATCACCTTTATATAAAAAACAAATAAATTTTAACACAAAAAAAGAACATTCGAAATGAATATTCTTTTTAAAATGTATTTATTTTAAAGCTTTGGCTACATAGATTCCGTTTGAATCGACATAATAACGATCATGATCAACCCAAGATGACTTCACATATTTTCCATCACTTCCACACCAATAGTTACCTACCCATGCATTTGTAACTTTAATACCTGAACTATTTAGATAGTAGTCACCAATCCATCTGTTTTTAAGATAAGCTCCATCACTTCCTACATAGTAGCCATCTGGTGTAAATGTATTTGTATACATTACTCCATCATTACCTAAATAATAAGCTCCTTGCCAAGCATTCTTTTTAGTTAGACCACTTACTTCCATGTAGTAGTATTTTCCATCAACTTTAATCCAAGAATTTCTTACATAAACACCACGCGCATCTACATAATAACGATTATTATCTACCCAACTTGATTTCACATACTTACCATCTTCACCACACCAGTAGTCACCTACCCATGCATTTGTGGCTTTAACACCAGAACCATTCAAATAGTAATCACCAACCCATTGGTTTGTGACATAAATACCATTGGCTCCGACATAATATTTATTGTTGTCTACCCAACTAGATTTAACATATTTACCATCACTACCACACCAATAGCTTCCTGCCCATCTATTGATATATGGATTTCCATTACTATCTAGATAATAATCACCAGACCATTGATTCTTAGCTACTTTACCATCTGCATTCAAATAATAGTCTTTATCTTCTGCAGTAATCTTCTGATTTCTTACATAAACACCATCTGCACCGACATAATATCCATCTGGAGTAAAGGCATTTGTAAGCATTACACCATCAGATCCTAAATAGTAATTTCCTTGCCAAGAAGATTTTAACATTGCACCAGAAGCATTAAAGAAATACCAGTTAGATTTGATTTGTTTCCAACCCGTTACCATATAGCCACTTACATCAAAGTAATATGTTTGTCCTAAAATTGTTTCAAAATCATTAGATGTATATGATCCATCACCATGTCTATACCACCATTGATTTCCAGATTGAATCCATTTATTTTCAATCCATAAACCATCACTTCCAACATAACAATCGCCAATCCATTTATTTGTGGCCATCTTACCATCACTTTCTAAGTAATAGTTTCCTTGCCATTTATTAGTAACTAAATGACCATTTGAATCTACAAAATACCAATCATTATCTAATTTATGCCATCCAGGAGTACCTGTTACTTTTAAATAAGCATCTAGTTCATCCTGAGCCTTTTTCAATTCAGCCTTAGCCTTATCATAATTCTCTGTTGCAATATCTAATTCTTTTTTATTTTCATTATTGATAGCCTCTGCTTTATTAAATTCATCAACAGCTTTTAAATATACATTATAAGCTTCCTTCATAGAATTCAATTTAGCATACAAACCATTAATGATTTCATCATCACTACTTACTACATCCAAAACACCATTTGGATTTGCACATAGCTTATCATATGTATCCATTACTTTTTGAATTTCAGCTATTCTAGCCTTCATTGATGCCTGTTCATTCTCTAATTGTTTGATAGATGCATCTAATTTAGAAACAGCTTCCTTAAACGATTGAATATCCTTTTGATAACTATCTATTACAGATTTTTTACTAACAATATCTTGTTTATATGTATTAACCGAACTCTGCTTTTGAATCACACTATCATAAGCCTTCTTAGTATTTGATAAAGTATTTTCTTTTGTAGAAACACTATTTTTAGCTGCTAATAAATCCTTATTCAATTCAGAAAGTTTTACATTTAAACGATCCAAACTATTCTTACTAGAATCATACAAGCCCTTTTTACTAGATTCATCCGATTTAGCTGTTTTTAAAACATTTGTCTTTTCATCCAAATTCTTTTTGGCAACCTCAAGATTTGACTGAGCCAACTCTACACCCTTATTTGATTCGGCCAAAACCTTTTTCTTTGAATCTAAATTAGCCTTAGCATCATTCACCAATGCCGTTTTATCTGCAACATTTTGATCAGCAATCATTTTCTCTTTTTGAGCATCCGCTAAAGTCTTTTGAGCATTTACCAAATCATTTGTTTCCGCATTTTTTTTAGAAGCCTTTAAAGAATTGATCTCACTCAATAAACTTGATGCAGCACTATCACTCATCAATTGATCAAGACGAGCCTGTTTTGTATCTACCTTAGATTGAGCGGCCGTAACTGCATTTTGTGCTGAAGTTGCTTGATCAGTTGCAGTTTGAACATTTGTTTGTGCACTTGATTGAGTTGCTTGTTTTGTTGCGAATAAAGCCTTTTGATTTTCTAATTCTGCCTTCAATGATTCTAGTTTCAACTCTCCGTCTTTCAAAATACTATCCGCATTCATAAACTTGTTATAGTACTCATTAAACTTAGCTTCAAACTCATCGATCGTCATTGTATTTGCAGTCGTTATGTAAGAAGAGTATTGAACAAAATCAAACACTTGTCCTGCATTACATTCCCATCCATCTGGTGCTGGATCTTTTGAATAAATATAAGCTGTACCTGTAGTTGTATAATCCTTATTGATGATATTTATGTAATGGCCTACCTGAGGATATTTTTGATTTAAAGCCTGTTGAACTTCTTTATATTTAGCTGCATCATTTTTCAAATCATCTTTTGTCCAACCCCTTGCAGTAATATAATCATATACTTGTTTTTCTTCTGTATACCAACCGTTAAATAACAATTCATCATTACTTTTATAAGTAGCAGCCGCTATGTTTTCTCCAACACGATAAAGTTTGGAATGCCCAAATATTTTCCCATTGGCTGTCGCATTAAGTTGTACCTGTGAAATCGCAAATAATGTTGGATTGACCGTTAAATCACTTAATCCCGGTACATTTGCATCCGTTGTTCTTAATTTATTTCCATAACGAACCATACTTAATGCACGCTTGAAATTTTCTAAACTCGTCGCATCATTTTCTGCACCAATATTTGTATATCCACCATTTAAAGTACTCTGTTTTTCTAAGATTTTTAATGCATCTGTGTATCCATAAGCTTCAAAGAATCCTTTAGAACCTTGGGCAATCTTAGTCTGTGCCTGCTCTTTATCTGTTCTTAATTGATCTACAAGTTTTTGTTGATTTGTCACTGCATCTTGTGCTTCATTGACCTTTGTTTGTTGAGCGGTTACTTCTTTTTTAGCACTCTCTAAAACCTGTTTTGCATTCTCCAAAGCTGTATCCTTATTTGTTTTATCTTGTTTTGCAGATTCAAGTTCTTTTTTTGCACTCTCCAATTCTTGTTGAGCAACACCAATATTTTTATCTAAGCCATCCAATTCTTTTTGTTTAGAATCAATTTGTGATTGTAAAAACTGAATATTTGTATTCACTTGATTTAAATTTGTTTGAGCCTTATTTACTGCATTTTCTTTAGCACTTTGCTCATTTGTAGCACTCTTTAAATTATTTTGAGCCGTAACCAAATCCTTTTCAGCCTGAATTACATCCGCTTCATATTGAGCTTTTAAAGTAGGATCACTTGCACTATCATAAATAGCCTTCTTTTCATTATAATTTGAAGTTGCACTATCTAAATCCTTTTGAGCTTGTAAAGTCACACTCTGTGCTCTTTCATAAGCTGCTTTGGCATCCTCATAACTCTTTGTAGCATCAACAATACTTGCTTCAACACTAGCCTTTTGTGCACTTAAATCATCCACCGTCTTTTGTGCATCAGCCAAATCTTTTTGTGCTTTTTCTAAAGCTAACTTTTTAGCTTCCACATCCTTTGACAAAGCTTCTTCACTACTACCATTCAATAAAGCATCATACTCTTTTTGCGCCTTATCCAATTGAGTTTGTGCTTCAATTAATTTGTTAGAAGCATCATCCAATTTAGATGACAATTCCTTTTTCCTATCATTTGCCAAAGTTAATTCTTTTTGATTTTCCTCTAAATTTGAAATTTGTTGTTCTAAAGCCTTTAAAATTTCATTTTGAGTTTCAAGTGAAACTATATCATAATCATTCTTTTTCGATAATTGATACGCATTTAAAACATCATACGTCGAAGTTTTATAATTTTCATACTTCGATCTTGCATCACTCTCAACCTTTTTAGCTTTTTCTGCTTTTTTAGAAGCATCCAAAAGCTGTTCTTCTAATAATTCTTTTTTTGTTTTCTTTGCATTTGTATTCTCAAAAACTAAATGATTTTCTGTAGAATCCATTGCTGTACCTTTTGCGAAAACATTCAACTGACCAGCTTGAGTTATAACCATACTGGCAGCCGCAAATCCCGTTAATAATTTTGATTTACTCTTCATAGTACCCTCCAAAACTATATATATAACCTAATTGAACTAACACACTCTGGCGAGTGTGGGCTTTTTTTCATAAAGCTTAGTTCTT
>OKRY01002252.1_pt1 | contig 15205 bp, 10 predicted proteins | sample 1601121 | NCBI WGS metagenome assembly OKRY01 (sample SAMEA3541546, study PRJEB24748) | human gut metagenome | biome: human gut; feature: human-associated habitat; material: faeces | place: China | collected 2012
GCGTTGCGGTGCCGTACAGGATCTCGCCCAGCTCCTTGGTGTTGATGTAGTACACCCGCTGATCCTTGCCGGTGTCGCCGCCGTAGGTAAAGCGCTTGGCTACGGTTTGGAAAGTGGCTGCCAGACTGTCGCCGAAGTTGCCGGTGAACACGCTGGGCTCGGTGGAGGAATTGAAGGTATACTCGCCCGGCTCGGCGCACACTTCCACCACCTTGCCCTGCTCCACGATGAGCATACACTGACCATCGGCCACGGCAACGCCGCTGCCGTTGGTGATGATGTTATCCTCGCCGTGGTTGGAGCTGCGGCGGGAAGTGCGCTTCTGGCCCTTGACCATCAGCACATCCTTATCCAGCGCATCGCAATAGAAAAATTCTTTCCACTGGTCTGCAAGCGTTCCGCCCAGTGCGCCCATACCTGCTTTGATCAAACCCATAGTAATTTCCTCCTGTATGTTTTATTGTTTTTGCTCTCTTCTTTATCATGCAGAACGATTTCATTTGCAAAAAAGGTTCTGCCTGCTCAGGGGTAAGGGTCAGATAATTGATATTATAATCATACTGCAATGCGGCGCTGAACGCAAGGCATTTCTAACCGTTGCCACCTGCCTTTGCAGCTTCTTTCACAAAAAAGAACACCGGAGCGTCCATAGAGACTCCGGTGTTCCGAAATAATATTTTTATGCTTGTCCCGTACCCAAAAAAGGCTTAGAACCGCCGCCATGTATCCGGCATAAACAGCACCAGCATGGGGAAGATCTCCAGACGGCCGGCCAGCATATCGAAGATGAGCACCAGCTTTGCGGGGTCTGCAAAGCAGCCGAAGTTCTGCATTGGGCCTGCCATTTCCAAGCCCGGGCCGATGTTGTTCAGGGTAGCAGCCACGGCGGTAAAGTTCGTCACCATATCAAAGCCGTTCAGGCTGATGAGGAAGAAGGAGGCCGCAAAGATAAAGATATAGGCCGCAATGAACACGTTGGTGGTGCGGATGGTCTCGTGGTTCAGCAGCTTGCCGTCCATGCGGGCGGGCGCTACCACCTGCGGGTGCAGGGCGGTCTTGAGCTCCTTGGCCAGGGTCTTACCCAGAATGAGGAAACGGCTCACCTTGATGCCGCCGCCGGTACTGCCGGCGCAGGCGCCAATGAACATGAGCATGACCAGAATCTCTTTCGAGAGGGTCGGCCACAGGTCAAAATCGCAGCTGGAAAAGCCGGTGGTGGTGATGATGGAGCCCACCTGAAAAGCGGCCTGCCGCAGCGCCTCGCCAAAGCTGTTGTACATACTATAAATATTCGCAGTGATGATACCCACTGCCACGACGATGACCACAAAGTAGCCCCGCACCTCCTCGCTGGCAGCAGCGCGGCGGAACTTGCGCATGAGCAGCAGGAAGTAGGCGTTGAAGTTGACGCCGAACAGGATCATGAAAATGGTCACGACCCACTGGATGTAGGGCGAAAAGCTGGCAAAGCTGTCGTTGCGGAAGCCGAAGCCGCCGGTACCCGCCGTACCAAAGGCAGTGAGCATGGCTTCGAACAGGGGCATTCGGCCAATCAGCAGGAACACCAGCTCCAGCACGGTAAGGGCAAAGTAGATGCCGTACAGGATCTTAGCGGTGGACTGCACCTTAGGCACAAGCTTGTCCACCTGCGGGCCGGGGCTTTCGGCTTTCATCAGGTTGACGTGAGAGCCGCCAGTCAGCGGCAGCAGCGAGAGCAGAAACACCAGAACACCCATGCCGCCAATCCAGTGGGTGAAGCTGCGCCAGAACAGAATGCCGTTGGGCAGCCCCTCCACGGCGGGCAGGATGCTGGCACCGGTGGTGGTAAAGCCGGAGACCGTCTCAAACAGGGCATCCACGGGGTTCGGGATGCAGCCGGTGAGCACAAAGGGCACCGCGCCCATCACCGAGATGAACACCCAGCACAGCGAGGTAGCCGCAAAGCCTTCGCGCATATAGAACACCTTACTGCGGGGTTTGATGGTGTGCAGGGCGTAGCCGATGCCAGCGCTGACGGCAGCTGTGAGCAGAAACACGCCCAGCACCATCCACTCGCCATACACTAAGCTGGCGGCGGCTGGCAGCAGCAACAACGCGCCCTCGATCATCAGCACATAGCCCAGCAGACGGAAAACGATCGCATAGTTCATAGTCCGCCTCCGTCAGTGCTCCACGATATCGCGCAGATCGTGCAGACCGTGCTCCAGCGTAACCACGATGACGTTATCGCCCACTTGGATTTGGTCGCCGCCGCGGGGAATCAGGATCTTGCTGCCGCGGGTAATACAGCACAGCAGCAGGTTCTTTTTCAGGTGCAGCTGGCTCAGGGGCACACCGGTAGCGGCGCTCTCCTCGTGCACTGTAAACTCCAGCGCCTCCACGCGGTCATCCAGTATGCGGTACAGAGTCTTGATGTTGTTGCCTGCCTCGTTTTGCAGGGCGCGGACGTACTGCACGATGTAGTCACAGGTCATGTACTTGGGGTAGACCACGCTGCCCAGATCCAGCCCGGCCAGAATATCGTCAAATTCCAGACGGTTGACCTTGGTCACCAGCTTGCCATTGGAGTGCTTTTTGGCAAACAGGGTCAGCAGCACGTTCTCCTCGTCGATGTTGGTCAGCGCCACAAAGGCTTCGGTGGATTCCAGACCCTCGGAAAGCAGAAACTCGCGGTTGGAGCCGTCCTCGTTCAGGATCTGTGCGCCGGGCAGCTGCTCTGCCAGTTCTACGCAGCGGGCGGCATCCCGCTCCACAATGCGCACCCGCACATGGTTTTCCAGCAGTTCCTGACTGAGGTAGTAGGCAATGGCACCGCCGCCCACGATGAGGGCGTTGCGTACCGGCTGCACCGGCAGATGCAGCTGCTGGAAGAAGGCATGGGCCTTTTCCTGCGTAGCAAGGAAGGTGACCTGATCGCCCTTTTGCAGCACAAAGTTACCGTTGGGGATGATGACCCCGCCGTCACGCTCTACTGCACACACCAGAATATCGCTCTTGAGCCGGGTGGGGATCTCGCGGATGGCCACGCCGTCCAGTGCATCGGGCAGCGCAAACTTGATCAGCCGCACACGGCCGTCCGCAAAGGTATCGATCTTGCTGGCACCGGGGAACCGCAGCAGATGAGAGATCTCCTTTGCCGCTGCCATTTCCGGGTTGATGATGGCGGAAATGCCGATCTGCTTTTTGATAAAGTCCAGCTCGTGGCTGTAGGACGGGTTGCGCACGCGGGCAATGCCGTGGCAGTGGCCCGCCTTTTTGGCAAACATGCAGCAAAGCAGGTTCAGTTCGTCCGAGCCGGTGACCGCAATGAACACGTCCGCATCCTCAATGCCCGCCTCAGACAGGGTGGTGATGGACGAGCCATTGCCTACAATGCCCAGCACGTCGTAGCTTTCGGTCAGGTGCTCCACGCGCGCTTTGTTGGTGTCCACCACAGTCACGTTGTGGCCTTCCTCGCTGAGCTGGCGCGCCAGAGCCGTGCCGACCTTGCCGCCGCCCACCAGAATGATCTTCATAACAAGTCCTTTCTCCTTTGGCAGCCCCTTTTCCCGGGGCATACAAGTACAGTGTAGTATACCATATCCCGATGCAAAGTTCTACCGTTTGTCCCGCAAATACAGCGAATTGCTTAAAAAGCGACAGTTCTTTTGTGCAAGATGGCCTGTTCTCAGCGTGAAAGCGCAAAAAGGGACTGCCACACAGCTTTGTGCAGCAGTCCCCTTGGGACGAAACGATTTAGAATGCCCACCGCGTACGCTTTGGGCATCCTCAGCGGAAAAAATATTGTTATAAGAGCAAGGTCGGTCAGCCTGCGAGCTGCCCGGCATTGCATTTTCACAGAAAAACAGGTCTCCCCTGCCGTCCGGTCTCAGTACCGCTCTATGCCGTCCTTGGTGACAAGTGCGTACACCAGCGGGGCTTCCTCCGGCTTTTCAGTGCCGTACACAAGGCCGCTGCGGTACTCGGCTGCGGCAGCTTCAAACTTGTCCGCAGCGCCGTAGAAGGTGGCAAGGCTTTCGCCCTTATGGACGTAGTCACCGCGCTTTTTGTGCAGGGTGATACCGGCGGCAAAGTCCAGCGGATCGCCCTTTTTCTGGCGGCCTGCGCCCAGCAGCACGCTGGCAGAGCCGATCTTTTCCGCATCGTTGGCCACAATGTAGCCGTCCTGCTCAGCCAGCAGTTCATAGCTGGCGGCGGGCTGTGCAAACAGACTGTAATCGTCCAGCACCCGGATGTCGCCGCCCTGTGCGGCAAACATTTCCTTGCACTTGGCAAAGGCAGAGCCGTCCGCAATGACAGCCTCGGCCATAGCGCGGCAGTGGGCGGCATCGCCCTTGCCTGCCAGTACCAGCATGTTGGCCGCCAATTGCAGGCACACCTCGGTCAGGTCTGCCGGGCCGTGGCCTTTGAGCACGTCCATGCTCTCCATCACTTCCAGACTGTTGCCGATGTTGTGCCCCAGCGGGGTGTCCATATCGGTGATCATGGCAGCTACCCGGCGGCCATGGTGGGTGCCAATGGCGACCATCAGCTGTGCCAGCTCAATGCTCTGGTCAACAGTTTTCATAAAAGCACCGGTGCCGGTGGTGACGTCCAGCAGAATGGCGTCCGAACCGGAGGCCAGCTTTTTGGACATGATGCTGGAGGCGATCAGCGGGATGCAGCTGACGGTAGCGGTAACGTCCCGCAGAGCGTACATCTTTTTATCCGCCACAGCGATACCCTCGCTCTGGCCGATGACCGACAGACCGATCTGGTTCACCTGTGCAAAAAACTCCTCCTGCGAGAGGGCAGTTTTTGTGCCGGGCACGCTTTCCATTTTATCAATGGTGCCGCCGGTGTGGCCGAGACCCCGGCCGCTCATTTTGGCGATCTTCACCCCGCAGGCCGCCACGATGGGCGCGATGACCAGCGTGGTCTTGTCGCCCACACCGCCGGTGGAGTGCTTGTCCACCTTGATGCCCGGAATGGGCGAAAGGTCTACCATCACACCGCTGTGCGCCATCACATCGGTCAGCTCAGCGGTCTCCGCGTTGGTCATGCCGCGCAGATACACCGCCATCATCCATGCGGCCATCTGGTAGTCAGCCACTTCCCCGCTGACAAAGCCATTGACGATGGCCTCCAGTTCCTCCCGGGTGTGGGTGCCGCCATCCCGCTTTTTTGCGATCAGATCATAAATACGCATCGTTTCACGCTCCTGTTCTTATTGTTTTTGGGGCGTTTTATGCCCGGATCTCCTGCCATACGCTCTTGCCGTCCAGCGTGGAGGCGTCCACTTCCAGATATTCGCAGATGGTCTGGGCGATGGTGCCGAAGCACAGCTTAGTGCCCAGATCCGTCCCCGCCTTCACACCCTTGCCGCAGACCAGATACGGCACATACTCGCGGGTATGGTCGGTGGTCTTGGTGTAAGAGGGGTCGCAGCCGTGGTCGGCGGTGATCATGAGCAGGTCGCCCTCCCGCATCCCCGGCAGGAAATCAGCCAGAAAACGGTCGAACTCCGTAGCGGCGGCAGCGTAGCCTGCCACATCGCGGCGGTGGCCGTAGAGCATATCAAAGTCTACCAGATTCACGAAGGCAAGGCCTTCAAAATCCCGGGTCTGCAGAGCCTTGGTAAAGGCGATGCCGTTGGTGTTACCGGTGGTCTTGATCTTTTCGGTCACGCCCTCGCCGTCAAAGATATCGTAGATCTTGCCCACGGCGATCACGTCCTTACCGGCATCCTTCAGCAGATCCAGCATGGTGGCGCGGGGCGGCTTCAGGCTCAGGTCGTGGCGGTTGGTGGTGCGGTAGAAGGTATCCGCGCTGTTGCCCAGGAAGGGGCGGGCGATCACACGCCCTACGCCGTACTTGCCCTTGAGCATTTCCCGGGCGATCTCGCAGTAGCGGTACAGCTCCTGCACCGGTACAAGCTCCTCGTTGGCAGCCACCTGAAAAACGCTGTCGGCGCTGGTATAGACGATGAGGGCATTTTCCCGCATGGCCTGCTCGCCGTAGTCCTTCAGCACCTGCGTGCCGGAATAGGGCTTGTTGCACAGTACCTTGTGGCCGGTCTTTTGCTCATACTCCCGGATCAGCTCCTCCGGGAAGCCCTCGGGGAAGGTGGGCAGCGGCTCCGGGCTGACTACACCGGCGATCTCCCAGTGGCCGATGGTGGTATCCTTGCCCATGCTCTGCTCCTGCAGGCGGGCAAAGGCAGCCGCCGGGGCATCCGTCTTTTCCCCTGCGGTCACGCCGTCAATGTTGAACAAGCCCAGCTTGCGCAGATTGGGGCAATTGAAATTGGGGTGGTTCGCAATGGCACCCAAGGTGTTGGTGCCTGCATCGCCAAAGGCAGCGGCATCCGGCTCTGCGCCGATGCCAAAGCTGTCCAGCACGATCAGAAAAACGCGTTTTTCCATAATGGTCACTCCATTCTCCGGGCGTTCCCCGGAACAGTACTACTTTATTACCCCTATTATAAGCAAAAACCCCCTCCGATGCAAGAGGAAGCAGTCTTGTATGTTCTTATCAGTTTTCACGTTTTGCAGCAGTTTTCCCCTGTCAGACAGCACGCAGAAAGCTGCGGCGCATCGTTAAAAGTTTTGCAATCTTTCCTTTAGGCATCAACAGATGCAAAAACTTGTATTCAAGCAAAAATTCCTCTTGCTCTCTTGCGCCGGAATGATTATAATAATAGGTGGTAGAGTTTTGGGTTTTCCCGCTCTGCCATATAAACCGACCCGCTGTACCGGGAGCTTTTACTCCCATTGGTCATACACAGCAGCCTGCAGGGATGCTGTGCCGGATATAGGTAAGAGAGAGTTGACGGAGGTATATTGCATGAGAAAGACGAAAATTATTTGCACCCTTGGTCCTTCCACCGATAAGGAAGGCGTGCTGCGCGATCTGATCGCCAACGGCATGAACGTGGCCCGCTTCAATTTTTCCCACGGTTCCCACGAGGAGCATCTGGGTCGCCTTGAAAAGCTGAAGGCTCTGCGTGAGGAGCTGGGTAAGCCCGTGGCTGCACTGCTGGACACCAAGGGTCCCGAGATCCGCCTGAAGGACTTCAAGAACGGCGTTGAGAATCTGGTTGCCGGCCAGACCTTTACCCTGACCACCCGCGATGTGGAGGGCACCAACGAGATCTGCTCCATCACCTACAAGGATCTGCCCATGGACGTGGAGCCGAACGGCACCATCATGCTGGACGACGGCCTGATCAAGCTGCAGATCCAGACCGTGAACGACACCGACATCGTCTGCACCGTACTGAATAGCGGCAAGATCAAGAACAAGAAGGGCGTCAACGTGCCCGGCGTGCACCTGTCTATGCCGTATATGAGCCAGCGCGATAAGGATGACATCATCTTCGGCATCCAGCAGGGTTACGATTTCATCGCTGCCTCCTTTGTGCGCACCGCACAGGACGTGTACGATATCCGCAACCTGCTGAACCAGTACGATTCCAACATCCGCATCATTGCAAAGATCGAGAACCGCGAGGGCGTGAATAACATCGACAGCATTTTGGCTGCTGCCGATGCCGTGATGGTGGCCCGTGGCGATCTGGGCGTGGAGATCGACTTCACCGAGCTGCCCGGCATCCAGAAGACCATCATCGACCGCTCCTTCTCCTTCGGCAAGCCCATCGTCACCGCTACCCAGATGCTGGACAGCATGATCGTGAACCCCCGCCCCACCCGCGCCGAGATTTCGGACGTGGCAAACGCCATTTACGATGGCACCTCTGCCATTATGCTGTCCGGTGAGACCGCTGCCGGTGCCTACCCTGTGGAGGCGCTCAAGACCATGTCTGCCATTGCTGAGCGCACTGAGCAGGAGGGCTTCCATCTGCGCAGCCGCACGATGGATTCCAACCCCGGCAAGATCAGCGTATCCGACGCTACCGCCCATGCCGCCTGCCTGACCGCACGGGACGTGAACGCTGCTGCCATCGTGACCGTGTCTGAGTCCGGCACCACTGCCCGCCTGCTGAGCAAGTACCGCCCGCAGCAGCCCATCATTGCCTGCGTCATGCGCGAGCAGGTGCAGCGTCAGCTGTCCCTGAGCTGGGGCATCACCCCGCTGATGATGTCTCTGGCACACAGCACCGATGAGCTGATCGAGATGTCCACTGCTCTGGCCAAGGAGAACGGCTACCTGCACAACGGCGAGCTGGCTGTTGTGACCGCAGGCGTGCCCGTGGGCGTTTCCGGCACCACCAACATGATCAAGATCCACATGGTGGGCAACTGTCTGGCTACCGGCGTGGGCGTCGGCCCCGAGAACAATGATGTTGCCAGCGGCAAGGCCTGTGTCTGCCGCACCATGGACGAGGTGCGCGCCAAGTTCAAGCCCGGCATGGTGCTTGTAGTGCCCTCCACCAGCAACGAGATGCTGAGCTTCGTGCGCGACGCTGCCGCTCTGGTGGTAGAGGAGCCCGGCCTGAACAGCCACGCCGCTATTGCCGGCAAGGCACTGCTGAAGCCCACCGTTGTGGGTGCCGCCGGTGCTACCAGCCACATCCGCGATGGTCTGATGGTGGCTGTGGACTGCGCACACGGCAGTGTGCAGCGCCTGCAGGGCTGATAAAGGAGAGCTGTAGTATGGAACGTATCGCAAGTTTTTGCGTGGATCACACCCGGCTGGAGCGCGGGATGTACCTGAGCCGTCAGGACGGCGATGTGCTCACCTGGGACATCCGCATGAAAAAGCCCAATCAGGGCGATTACCTGACCACTGCTGCCGCCCACACGCTGGAGCATCTGTTTGCCACCTACGCGCGCAACAGCGCCGTGAAGGATGGGGTGATCTATGTTGGCCCCATGGGCTGCCGCACCGGCTTTTACCTGCTCACCCGAGGGCTGACCCCGGCACAGGCGCTGCAGCTGACGGTGGACGCCTACCGCTTTATGGCCGATTTTGAGGGTGCCGTGCCCGGTGCCAGCGAGGTGGAGTGCGGCAACTACCGCGATATGGATCTGCCTGCCGCCAAGGCTGAAGCCGCTGCCATGCTGCCCGTGCTGGAAGCGCTGACCGCAGAGGATCTGCACTACTGATCTGTCAATATAAAGAGAGCGCCGCACAAAATACCGTGCAGCGCTCTTTTTGTTACAAAATGATGCGAAAGTATTATTTATAATTTTAGGGCAGGGGAACGTCTGCGGATGTTCCCCTGCCCTGTTTTTACTAAAAGAAATCTCAAATCAGCCCCAAGGCTGCAAACTCCTTGGCAATGCCGTCCTCGTACACCGAGGGGGCAATGCGGTCGCAGCGCTGCTTCAGGCTTGCAGAGCCGTCGGCCATACAGACACTGATGCCGACCACATCGGTCATCTGCAGGTCGTTGTCGCTGTCGCCAAAGCCGATGCTGTTCTGCAGGGGCACGCCGAGATAGTCACATACGGCCTTGATGCCGCGCCCCTTATCAAACTTGCGGTTGATGAGCTCGCCGTTCACATAGCCGCCGTTCAGACCGTCCGGCTTGCTCTCGCAGAACACGAATCTGTCCTCGTACAGGCGCTTGGCCTCGTTCAAGTCCTCGCTGCGCTCTGCGATATATACGATCTTATACAGCGGCTCGCCCTTGTACTCGGCCAGCGGGCTCATGGTCATGCCGTCCTCCATGGCCTTGCGCCAGCGGGCGGCTTCGCTGTTCAGGGGGCCTGCATCCCGGTGGGTGAAGCTCCAGCGCTCGATCATCTTCAGGCTGCCGTAGGTGGCATCCCGCGCTTCCAGCGTGCACTCCACGCCGTGGCGCTCCATGGCGCTGCGCACGCCCTGTGCCAGCTGCGGCTCCATAGGCAGGTCTACCAGCACCTTATCCCCGCAGAACACATAACCGCCGGCGCTGCATACCGCGCCGTCAAAGCCATAGTCCAGCAGCGGCTGGGTCATGCGCAGGTTGCGCCCGGTGCACAGAAACAGCTTGTGGCCATTGGCATGTGCTTTGTGCAGCGCTTCCACCGTGCTTTGGGGGATCAGCATCTCGCCCGGGGGCAGCAGAGTGCCATCAATGTCTAAAAAAATCAGTTTTTGTTTCATTCGTTCCTCTTTTTTTACAGTGAGCCGCGCTCTACCAGCGTATAGCCCAGCGTGGTCTGGCGTACCGGTGCAGCGTCCGGCCCGGTATGCTCTAAGCTTTGCAGCAGCATCCGGGCAGCCTCCTGCCCGACCTGCCGCTGATAAAAGCGGATGGTGGTCAGGCCGGGTTCCACCACCTTGCCTGCCCAGTTGTCTCCGATGCCGGCAAGACCTACATCCTGCCCTACTTTGCGCCCGGCGTCGCGCAGCACCTGCAAAGCGCCAAAGGCCACGGTGTCTGTCACGCAGACTACACCGTCCAACTGCGGGCAGCGTGCCAGCAGCTCTTCCATGCAGCGGTGCCCTTCTTCCATGGAAAAGGCGGCGCAGTAAGCGCGGGGCAGACCATCTGCGTTTAGTCCCACCTCCCGCAGTGCATCCTGCACACCCTGACGGCGGGCTATGCCGGTGGCGGCGTCCTGCTCGCTACCGCCGATATACACGATATTTTTGCGGCCATGCTCCAGCATCTTCCGGGTCAGGTCGCGGGCAGCAGAGCGGTCGTCGTTATAAACGCAGGGCAGGTCTGCAAAACGCTGCCCTGTTACTACCACGGGCACACGGCAGTCCTTCAGCGCCTTGCACAGCTGCGGGTTGGAATCATAGCCCAGCAGGATGATACCGGCCACATGATTGCGCTGCAGCGCTGTAAGATATTCCAGCTCCATCTGCCCGTCCAGCTCGGTGTCTGCCAGCAGCATCAGGTAACGGCTGGCCCCCAGCTCGGCTGCAATGCCGCTGGTGATCTGCCCCACCGACTGGGAGCTGATGCTGGGCACAATGACCCCCACCTGACGCACCTTGCCGGTGCGCAGGGTCTGCGCCGCAGTATCCGGGCTGTAGCCGGTCTTTTCCACTACGGCTTGTATCACGGCGCGCTTCTGCTCGCTGAGGGGGCCGCCGTTCAAATAGCGGCTGACCGCAGCGCTGGAAACGCCTGCCATCTTTGCAATATCACTGATGGTCATGGGGTTATTCTCCGTTCCCTCTCCGGTGGTAATGTGTAAACGTTTTCATGCTTATTATAAATCCGTTTCATATTTCCCGCAAGAGGTGCAATGACCGTTTTTCTGTGGGGCTGCCCGCTGCTTTTTTGGTGATTTTACACAATCCAAACAATCTTGCTTTCTGATTTACCGCCAGAATTGCGAAAACCCTTGCGCTTATACAAGTCCCATGCTGATGGCGCGTGCTATAAGTCCCAGCACCAGCGCTGCCAGAATAATACCAAGTGCCACCCTGCTCTCGCCGCCGGTCTGCTGCTTTTTGCTGCGGGAGGCTGTGCCGCGGCTCTGCTTTGTACCGGTGCTGCGGCTGCGGGCAGAGGTGCTCTGCCGCCCGGCAGTGCTTTTGGTGCTACGGACAGTCTGGGGATTGCGGGGCTTTGTGCGGGCGGCGGCTTTTCCCTGCTGTGCGTTCTGCGGGCTGCTCTGACGCACTTTAAGGGGCTTGCCCTCGCTGCAGCGGCTCAGGTAGTCCTCTGCCTCGCGGTAATACTGCGCCAGTTCGTTTTCCTTAAAGGCAGTACCGGCGTAGCCCTCCTCCAGCGCCTCAATGGCTTCGTTGAACAGCAGGGCTGCCTGTGCGCCGTCTGCTGCAACTGCCGCGTGAGCAGCTTCGTTGCGGGCGGTGCGGATGGCGTTGCAGGCATGGCGGGCGGCAGAGGGATGTGCCGTGTTGCCCAGCAGGTCCAGCGGGCGGGCGGCATCGGTCTCCGGGTCCAGCAGCACCCGCATACACAGGGTAGTGTCCAGCTGCTGCCAGCTGGTCTTGCCGGTAAGATCCGGCATACGGTCGTAGTAATCCGGGCTTTCCTGCTTGCGGGCAGCAATATACTCCAGCAGCGCATCCAGACTGTGCGCCCCGGGCTTGCGCTCCCAGTGCCAGCGCAGCAGGCGGCGGCTGATCTCATCGCAGGCGGTCTTGATCTCAAAAGCCACCTGTAAGGCTTGTTCCGGCATGGTATTTCCTTTCTGTGCAGTGCACACAAAAGGCGGAGAAGGCACGCTGCCCCCTCCGCCGGGATGATCTTATTTTACAGCACGAACTGGTAGTACACAAAGCCGCACAGTGCAATAGCTGCGCACAGGATGGCCGTAATGGGCGGCACCCAGCGGATCAGCGCTTCTGCCACGCTGTCCCGGTTGTCCTCGTACTCCTCGTACTCTTCGTCCTCCACAGGCGCGGGCTGACGCACCGGAGCCGGACGACGGGCGGGGATCACGCGGGTGCCCTCGTCTGCCGCAGCAGCGCCGGAAAGCGGTGCGCGGGCAGAGGCATCCAGCACCCGGGTAGGCTCCGAGACAGGCTGGATGGGGTCAGCCTTTGGCTCGTAGACCGGTGCTCCCACGACCCGGGTGGGCTCTTCTACAGGAGCCGCCGGAGCAGCAGGGGCTGCGCCCACGATGCGGGTAGGCTCCTCCACCGCAGCGGGCGCTGCGGGAGCAGCTGGGGCGTTAAGGGGCATTTCCATCTCGTCTGCCGGGGCAGCGGGCTGCAGCAGAGTGTTCAGCGCGTTCTGCAACAGGATACGGTCACAACCGCACTCCGAGCAGTAAACCGTGTCCTCCTCGGTGGGGTGGAAGGCGCCGCAGGCGCAGTACCAGCCGTTCTCGAACACCTGCGGCTGATACTTGAGCCCGGTGCGGTTCATGCGGGCCTCCAGCGCCTTTTGCAGCTCCGGAGCCAGACGGCGGGGTGCGGGCAGACGCACACGCTTGATGCCGTCCAGATGCACCACGCGCTTGCCGTTGTACACATTGCACAGGGTAACATCCACGCTGGTGATGGCCTTGGCCGTGATGAACACAGCATCATCCTGCCCAAACAGCTCGCCGGGTTTTACCTGCAGATCCCGGTACTCGAACTTATCCTCGCACAGGATCACGCCATCCACGCCCTTGCACTTGAAGTGGATTTCCAGTGCGGTCAGGGTTACGCGGGAAATATTCTTGAAGGTCAGGCAGACAGCGTGCTCGCCGCTGACGTCTCCCTTGAGCAGCTCCACGCAGACAAACTGCACCGGACTGCCAGGGGTATAGTAGTTTGCGCGGGTCTGTGCGACCGGGTTAAAATTTTCCTCCACGATGCTCGCTCCTTTCCTAAAAAAGCTTAGTCCTGCTGCTCCGGGGCGTCCGGCTGCGGCATTTCCGGCTGGGCAGGCTCGGCCTGCTCGGCGGGTTCTGCACGCTCGGCAGTCTCCGCAGGCTCTGCGGGCTGCACCGGGGCGGGCTGCATGGTCTGGTCGGGCTGTGCCTGCTCGGGCTTTGCATCCTCGCAGGGAGGCAGGGTGCCGCCGGCCATAATGGTGTTGAACTGCTCCTCGTTGAGCTTTTCGCGCTCCATCAGAGCCTTGGCCAGCGCATGGAGCTGGTCGATGTGCTCGGTCAGGGTGCGGCGGCAGGTCTCGTAGGCCTCGTCAATGATATCGCGGGTCTCGCTGTCGATCTCGGCAGCGGTGGTCTCGCTGTAACCCTTGCCCTGACCAAAGTCGCGGCCAAGGAAGGTCTCCTCCTGCGAGGTGCCGTAGACCACGGGGCCCAGACGCTCGGAGAAGCCGTAGCGGGTGATCATCTGGCGTGCGATGTTGGTAGCCTGCTGCAGGTCGTTGGAGGCACCGGTGGAGATGTCCTCCAGAATCAGCTGCTCGGCCACACGGCCGCCCAGGCTGGACACGATATCCTCAAACATCTCGCCCTTGGTCACATAGCTGCGATCCTTCTCAGGCAGATACATGGTGTAACCGCCGGCCTGACCGCGCGGGATGATGGTGATCTCGTGCACGCGGGGATGATGCTTGCAGTAGAAGCCTGCCACTGCGTGACCGGCCTCGTGGTAGGCGGTGAGTTTTTTCTCCTCCGGGGTGACCACGCGGCTCTTCTTCTCGGGGCCAGCCATCACCTTCATGGAGGCTTCCTCGATATCCTCCATGGTAATGGCCTTGCGGTTGCGGCGGGCTGCCAGCAGCGCGGCCTCGTTGACAAGGTTCTCAAGGTCTGCACCGGCAAAACCGGCAGTGCGCTGGGCAATAACCTTCAGTGAGACGTCCGGTGCAAGGGGCTTGTTGCGGGTATGCACCTTCAGGATCTCCTCGCGGCCCTTGACATCCGGCAGACCCACATAGACCTGACGGTCGAAGCGGCCGGGACGCAGCAGTGCCTTATCCAGAATATCAGCACGGTTGGTGGCAGCCATGACGATGATGCCGTCGTTGGCCTCAAAGCCATCCATCTCCACCAGCAGCTGGTTCAAAGTCTGCTCGCGCTCATCGTGACCGCCGCCCAGACCTGCGCCGCGCTGACGACCCACAGCATCGATCTCGTCGATAAAGATGATGCAGGGCATGGTCTTTTTAGCCTTATCGAACAGGTCACGCACGCGGGATGCGCCCACGCCGACATACATCTCCACAAAGTCAGAGCCGGAGATGGAGTAGAAGGGCACCCCCGCCTCGCCTGCACAGGCACGCGCCAGCAGGGTCTTACCGGTACCCGGAGGGCCCACCAGCAGGATGCCCTTGGGCATGGAGGCGCCGATCTCCTGATACTTACCGGGGTCATGGAGATAGTTGACGATCTCCTGCAGGTTCTCCTTGGCCTCATCCTCGCCGGCCACGTCGGCAAAGCGGATGCCCTGGGAGGACTGCACATAGATCTTGGCGTTGGATTTTCCCGCGCCGAACATCATGGAGCCGGGGCCTCCGGCCCGGTCCGTCAGCTTCTTGGTCATCAGCTGGCCGATGGCGATGAAGATGATGATGGGCAGGATCCACGTCAGCACAAAGCTCAGCAGGGGCGAGGTCTCCCCCACGATGTCCCGGGTGAACTCCGCTCCGGCGTCATACAGCCGCTGGGTCAGGTCCGGGTCGTTCATGGGCCCGGTTTTATAGACCTTGCTGCCGTCCTTGTTGGTGAAGATGATCTGGTTGTCCTCCACCTCCACCTGGCCGATCTCCTTGTTTTCGGTCATGGTCATGAAGGTGCCGTAGTCCACCTCCTGCACCGCGTGCCGGGCCACCAGGGGCACCAGCAGAAAGTTGATCAGCAGCAGCACCACTAAGGCCACGCCGTAATAATAGATCAACGGTTTTTTCGGGGGCTTTACTTCTTTCATATGCCGTCCTCCTGCATCGTCC
>OKRY01002257.1_pt1 | contig 15185 bp, 12 predicted proteins | sample 1601121 | NCBI WGS metagenome assembly OKRY01 (sample SAMEA3541546, study PRJEB24748) | human gut metagenome | biome: human gut; feature: human-associated habitat; material: faeces | place: China | collected 2012
TTCCTACAGAGGTACTTGCCAGGCAGCAGTATGAGTCTATAAGAAATATGTTCGCTCATTTGCAGAAATACAAATATGGCAGCAAGATTAGTTGTCCGAGTTGTGGAAAACCCCGATGCTTTGTCAAATATGTCGATGCAGAAGGCGAGATTGTTTTTCCTGGCAATGTCGGTAAGTGTGACCACGAGAATAGCTGTGGCTATCACTATACTCCGAAAGAATACTTTAATGACTATCCTGATGTGTTAAGTCGGAATCAAGGTGTGAGTGAATCATTCCGGGTTACTGCCTGTAAGTCCGTTGAGAAGAAGCCCGTTTGCATTGCTCCTTCATACATCGCTTCATCTTATGTGGATAAAAGTTTATCTCACTATGAAATCAACCCTTTGTATCGGTATCTATGCAATGTGTTTGGCGAAGAAGAAACCATACGTTTGTTCCAGTTATATCGCATCGGTACATCTGCAAAATGGGGTGGCTCGGCTGTGTTCTGGCAGATTGATATGAATGGTTTGGTCAGAACTGGAAAGATTATGTGTTATAATCCCGAAACCGGTCATCGAATAAAAGAACCTCAAGCCTTTGTCAGTTGGGCACATTCGGAGTTGCGTATGCCGGATTTCCATTTGAAGCAATGTCTGTTTGGAGAGTATTTGTTGAAGAGTTCAACCTCTTCTCCCGTGATGCTTGTTGAGAGTGAGAAGACTGCTGTTATAATGAGCCATTTTATTCCCGATTACCTCTGGCTGGCAACCGGTGGCAAGAACGGCTGTTTTAATCGCGAGGCAATGCAGGTTCTTCGAGACAGGAATATTACTCTATTACCGGATTTAGGTGCGACCGAACAATGGAAAGCGAAGTCGGCCATGCTATCAGAAATATGCAAGAAAGTCTCCGTGTCCGACATCTTGGAACGGATAGCGACTGAGGAACAACGCAATCAGGGATTGGACATTGCAGACTTCTTTCTTCTTTCGCCATCCAAACTACAGATACTCCAGCAAATGATTCAGCGTAACCCTGCTTTACAGTTGCTTATTGACGAACTCGGATTGGAACTTATTGAATAACGGAGGAACTTGTTCCGGGAGTTTACAGAAAGTCCATAACACAATAAGGACTTTTTGCCTGACGGCAATAAAATCCGGTCATTGCCACACTGCGTGAATTGGCACAGGAGCAAGCTCCAATTTTTAAAAACACTTTTAAGAAAAACATTATGAATACAGATATAAAACAAGCGATGCACGTTGAAGCTGCCAAGTCATTCAGCTCGGCAGAAGCCAACGAAAACGAAAGGCGTTGGAACGATGACAAGATTGACAGAAAGAACCAAGACTCCACGAACAATTATGACAAGACGAGAATGAAGCTTAATTTTGAAATCGGTTCAGATGGAAAGGTCCATCCATTGGGCTACAACGAAAAGCCGCTCGAAGTCCGTTTACAAGAGCGTTTATCAGAGTTAGGCTGGAAGCCATTCAAACCGGACAGCAAGATTCAGCCGAACTGCTGCGCCAGATTTATTTTTGGTGGCAATCACGACAGGACGATTGAAATGGCCTTCGGCAATCAGACCGTCAATTTGGAAAAGGATGCAGACAACAGTCATTTGCATCGGTGCGAGGAAATAGAACATTGGGCGAAGGATGTCTATGACTGGTGCGCAAAACGGTATGGACAAGAAAACATTGTCGGGTTCCAAGTGCATCTTGACGAAAGCAGTCCGCATATTCATGCTTTAGTTGTGCCAGTCGGGATCCGACCCAAAAGCGGTCGTGAGTGCGTAATGTGGTCAGCCAAGTTCGGAAAGAACCGTTATGAGTATGGTCAGATTCTTCGGGAGATGCATACATCACTATATGAAGAGGTTGGCAGCAAATACGGTCTTGAACGTGGAGACAGTATTGACGGGCGCAATGTGCAGCATCTGCACAAACGCGATTATATCCGCAAGTTGACCAAGGAGGCAAAGCAGGCGGAGAAAGCGGTCAAGGGACTTCAAACAATGATACAGAAATTGGAGGCTCAGATTTATAGTTATCAAACACAGCTTGAAGAAATTGACGAGTCTTTGGCTTCCGGTCAAATTGCACTCAGAGAATACGAATCCCGAAAGTCCGAGATAAAGAAACAAATTTCTGAATATCAGTCCAAACTTGAAGACAAATCTGATAAACTCTGTGCAAAAGAACAGGAGCTGGAGCAATTGACCAAAGATGCCTCCAACGCTCGTTCAGTTATTCAACCGTTCCGTAATTACAAGGTTGATTTCACGCCACCACAAATTACAGAAAAAGTCCCCGTGTTCGGTACTGACAAATGGGTAGAACGCCAGAATAAACATATCTCAAATCAATTTACCGCAATAGTCTGTAAAATCGAATCCCTATATATGAAAGAAGCAACTCGCCAAGTAGAATCTGCCCAACGAAACGTACTAGCAGATTATGGCGAACTTTTCCAACTACGCAGGGATGTGAAAATTTTGGCTGAGAATAACGATGACTTGAAATCCATATTGGAAACAATGCTTGACCAGATGGCAAATCCCTCCATTCGCTCAAAGGTATTCGCTATTGCCGATGCCCTTATAGGCGGAACACCTGCTTCCGTTTCCTCCGGTGGCGGAGGAAGTTCCTCTTCCGATCTTCGCTGGGATGGCCGCAAACCTGACGAGGAGGAAGAAGCCTATCGGCGAAGGTGTTTAATGTTTTCTTTGCAAGTTATTTGTAACTTGCAAAGAAAGAAGGTACATATAAGAATGTGAAGATATGCTATACTTGAATAGACTCTATCTATTATCGTTCATTATTGGTTCCATCATAACTAAATAATGCAGAAATAATATTTGCTTTTTCATTTTCAAAAACTAATTTGATTTTATCATTATAACACCTATCAACCCATAAATTTATACCAGGATCAGATAGATTTTCAAGCAATGTATCTCTCATATTATCGCAAATGTTCTGTATGCTGCCTCCTAATTCAGGAACAGCTGCATTTAGAATGATAATGAAATTTGTCCTAAAACTTTTAAACAGTTTTTGAATTTCTGCTTCTATCTCTGCTTTGTTAGCATTTTTATCTTTAAGTTTCTGTAATTCCAATTCTACATCTGAAAAGAATTGATATAGGTATTTTAGATTTGGCTCATATATAATTGTTTTTAAATAATCCATCTTGCGAGCTAAAACTCGATGGCTACCATCTTTTTTCTCTCTGAAAATATTTAATTTCCAAGCATAAATGAAATTAGCTATAGCAATTATTATCATTGATATTTTATACAAAATATCAATGATAATATTGAAAGAAGTGCTAGTGTTACTAACATCAACCTCTTGGCTTAGTTTCGTGATATTCTGTAATGTATCTACTAAAATATTAGATGTAATACTATCTGTTAATATCGTTGTCATTTTTGTAAAGCATTATTACGTTGCATGATACGTTCGATTGCCTCTTCTAATGGTGTGTCTATTTGGTAACCATTAGAGTTAATCGATACATTCTCCCTAAAATCATCAAGACCATAGTCTGAAACAATATTAACAAAAAATTCTTCCAAAAAGGAAGGGGTTATTGAAAAAGTTCCTTGCGGAATATCGATTTCAATATGATGATATTGCTTAAAAATAGCATCAATGTTTGATGCTAGGCGAACTTCTTCACCTCTATCACGCCCAGTGAACACTTTTGCCGCTTTGTTACCTAAACGAGTGCAAAAGTCTTCTAGGAAGATTTTGTTCTCAGAACTTTTCTTTTTCATTGTATGTTGCTATTATGAATTAACAATTGTGCTGATATTATAGTGCCAGGAAAATAGTTGTCAATATGAAATACATATTTTGAGTCAGGTTTATCTTCGAGACTATTAGTTGTGTTAAATGTCATTCTACTAACTATTTCACCATATTTATTCTGAATTCTAGCAATTCTATAGGTCCCGTCAAAATCAATTTGAGTGTTCCCGGAGATAATGCTCATCTTTGATATATTATCTACGTCTGTCGTTCCTTTTAAATTAAAAAAACTATCTATAAACTCAATGGTTCCATTCCCTCGTTTACGAATAGATGGAGGAATACTTGAAACACCTCCTTGCAAAGAATATAAGGTCCATAAATTCTCTTCGGTAAATGCCTTTGGACGGAAGAAACTCTTTTTATGAAAATTATCGGAAAGTTCCTGCATTTGTTTCAAACAATCGTTATTGAATGGCTGTACAGGATCTGGAAATTTAAACTTTTCGTATATAGTACAGCCCGAATTCATCATAACAAGATTTAAGATTCCCTGATGTTCATAATTGCTACTACTTTCTTCCATATATCCTATTAGATACCTATTATGTAATGATGAATGCTCTTCCGCATTCGAAATTATCTCACCAATTACATTGCCTAAATCTTGCCTAGCCTGTTGAGACAAGTTCATATTAAATCTACCTAAGCAATCTATTACGTATTGAATTAAATCCGTAGTGTCTATTTCTTTTTGACCGGATTGAACTTGCTTTGTAACACAGCTCCTATCAAGATGACGCAATTTAAATGGAATAATATTACTGAATTTTACATTTCGATGCAATAATTCAACAGGAGATCCTACAGAATTAATCATCAATTGAAGTTTTGGCTCATTTATAGAACATCCTCCAATTGATCTGATTTTAAGATATTTAGTTAGATTCGCCCGTTGGCATTGTTTTATAAACTCATGGTTGTCAATTAATATAGAATCCATAAATACTTGGGTAGCAAGATCGCATTTTTTGCAATTAGAATAGTCTAACCACAGATGTTCGCATGATTGATGCAGAATAACTGAAATCAACTTCTTGAGGAACTCGTATGAAGCAGATGGATTACTTATAATTGAGAACTCATTAGGAACTGCCAATCGCAATTCACGTTTAAAATTAAATCTATCTAACTTCTCCTGCCAAAAAGGAGAAGTTTTTGCGGTAATTAAATACTTGAAATGATTTGGCATGCAAGTATTAAATACATCGGTGAGAGAGTTGATATTTTTTCTCAGTTGTCGATAATAACCTGAGAAATTATATTGTACACTCAGCATACGTTTTCTCCGCAGCTTTTGTTTCATTTTGCTGCGAATTTTCCTACGAAAACGTCGATTCATTAAATATTTCGATACCACTATTCCTTTCATAATTATTTTGACTTTATGCCGTTAGCCACCCATAACCCTGAATTGCCATATCAATAAAATGGTTCATCAACAGGTTTGTTTTGTTATTGAATATTTCCTTGTCATATGATTCCGGCAGGTCTTTGTTTAAAGATAGCTGTATGATTCCCATAACCTTTTGTTTGGGCTGGTCATCCTTATACCAATCCACGACCATCACATTGTTCTTCTCTTCAGAAAGTTTCTTATACAGATTCTTTGCAGCCAGTTTTACTTTCTGTTCTTCTTTTTGAGTCAGTTTACGATCCTTGACAAGAAGGTCGAAAATCTCAAGTTCTTCTTCCTCCAAATCCATTTCGGTAGCGCGATTCTGTTCTCGTTTCAAATCTTCTATAAGTTGAAGAAGTCTTTCGTAATAGTCTTCATTCTCACTACCTCCAGCATTATAACGGTCGATAATATTCTTGTAACGTTCCGAGAATGCGATACGAGTACAATTTTTGTTGATAAGTTGTCTCAATGTATCTTCAATGTATTCACGCAAGCATTCTATTTCCAGCGGTTTATAAGGTGAATCGTTTATAATTCTGCGTACTGCGTCCACATCAAGTTTGCTAAGGTCAATAACCTTACTTTTATATATGCCATATCTGGCTTGGTCTTCTGCAACAACAGCCGATACGCTGTCATCTAGTGTATATGCCATTCTCGCCTTGGCTCGATTCAGTTTTTCATCGTCTATCTGGTTGCAGAAAAGTCCATGCATATAACTAATAGGCGCAAACCTATCGTTTTCCCAGCCTCTCTCGAATATTTCCGGTTTGCTGGCATCATAAAGATTCATCAGCAGGTTACTCAATACCTTGAACCTGTCTTTCCATTCATCTTTTTCGAGTATCTTTACATACGCCAGTCTTAAGAGTTCAAGTTGGTCAAGCGTATTGGATTCTGCTATAATGCTCTCGATACTTATGCCCAGTTGCATAAGGAACACTTCGCACTCCGTGATACATTCATCTATATTCAGAATAAGTGTCTCAATGTCTTTTGCCGGGTATTCCGAACCATTATCATTGGAAGCATAGTCGCTCAAAGCCAGCTGCATATACTTGAATACATTGACATAATCAACCACGATTCCGCAACTTTTGCCAGGGAATACACGGTTCGCGCGAGCTATTGCCTGCATCAAGGTATGCCCTTTCATGGGCTTATCCAGATATAATGTAGATAGAGAAGGCACATCAAAGCCTGTTAGCCACATCGCACATACGAAAACAAGACACAATGAATCATCCTTGTCCTTAAAACGGTCTTCGATGTCTTTTCCGTCAGACGTTATTTCATTCATCTTGTTTCTATGAAATGTAATGTCTAGACCCTGTGCAGAGAATCGTTCTGTTTCATCGGCATCTTCGCTTATTACAACAGCCATCTCTACACGGTTCATATAGTCGAGCTGTTTTGTGATGCGATCACGTTCTTCCTGAGTATTTGCAAGATTGCGTTCTCTGATAAAATTTCTTTTCTCCTCGGCCCAGTACTTCTGCACCTTATCGTACATTTTTACTGTAGTATACTTATCTACACACACGACCATTCCTTTGCCGAGAAAACCACGATGAGGAAAATGATGTGCTATATCCTGAGCTATCTTGTCAAGACGTTCATCGCGCTTGATTACTTCCAGAATACGAGACGATGAGTTTTCAAGTAGTTCAGTCTCACGGTCGTTCAGATTCTCGTCTTCTACAATCTGAGCAATGTCGGTATCAAGCCAGTCATTAGAAAGCCCGACTTCAGGTACTCTGCGACTGTAGAATAGAGGTACGGTACTACAATCTTCAACAGCCTGTGCAAAATTATATTCAGAAACATAGTCTCCGAACCATTGGTTTGTCAAGCGTTTGCTCCCTAAAAGAGGTGTTCCTGTAAATGCTATATAATTGGCATTTGGTAATGCGGTGTGCATATTTTCCGCCAACTGTTTATATTGCGTCCGGTGGGCCTCATCTACAAGCACAAAGATATCATTTCGCTCCGAAAGTAAAGGATATTTCTTGGTTTTGTCATACTGAAATTTATGGATTAGCGTAAACACCATTGGTTTGTTGCCTGACAAAAACTCCCGAAGTTGTGCAGCGTTTTTCGGCTGGCACTCTTCTTTATCACCAATCACCTCGGAACGCACAAAAGTCTTGTGAATTTGTGTGTCGAGATCGTCACGGTCAGTAATTATCAAAAACGTAAAATTTCCGTGTAGTTTACGTTTCACTTTACGCACGAACATTACCATTGAGTAACTTTTACCAGAACCTTGTGTATGCCAAAATACACCCAGCTTTCCTTTCAGTTCTTCTCGATTCTCAACGCTCTTCATCAGGTTGTTGACTCCCAGATATTGGTGGTTTTTGGCGATTATCTTGATGCGTTTGTTATCGAAGAAAATAAAGTTCTCTATGTAATCCAACAGACGTTCCTTGCGGAAAAGACCGTCAATCAGGTTAGTAATACTTAGTCCGTGTGTCTCTATCTGCTTGCGGTCAATTTTCTCTTTTTCATCATTCACTCGCAACCACTCAAAGAAGAACTCATAACCGGCGTTCCACGCACCGATTTTTGTCTGTAAACCATTCGAGAGAACGCATATCTGATTTAGCGCAAAGATGTTCGGAATATCTTTGCGATATGAAACAAGATTTTTGTTATAAGATTCCTCAACCTTTACGGTTGAGTTCTTCAATTCAATAAATACCAATGGCAAGCCATTGACGAATAGTAATACATCTGGACGTCGATAACGGAAATGGCCTTTTATCCACATCTGATTGACGCAATGGAAGTCATTGTTTTTTGGATTATCGAAATCTATCAGCTTGACAATATCAAAATCTTCCCGACCGTTTTTATGTATCTTCACCCTGATACCATTACGAAGCTGATTGTAGAACTTATAGTTCGTATCCACCATATCCGTACCGGTATAATCTTTTTGATACTCTTTCACAATGCCATTAAGAATCTCCGTATCAATCTGAGAATTGATACGTTGCAATGCTTTACGGAAGATTTCAGGCAGAATACACTCTTCAACACGCGAACGACCAGTCTTCGACACATCATTCTGCCCCTCTACGCTTGGATCACATTCTATACGTTGCCATCCGTATTCCGGCAAAGAAAGTCTCGTACATATTGCCTGTTCGATATTGTCTTCACTGATGAATGATTTCATATCTAATCCTCTTTTTCGTGTTTAGCTTTTAACTCAAGCTCCGCAACAGTGCGGTCAACCACTTCCTGGAGCTGGTATGTCGCTACCCCTAACGGCTTATTGATATCTTTTAAAGACCATTCCACTACGGTTTTGTCAGTAGACTTGCAGATAATCAGGCCCACTGAAGGATTATCACCTTCACCGCGAAGCAACTCATCGGCTGCCGTAACATAGAAATTGAGTTTACCGGCAAACTCGGGAATGTACTTTACTGCCTTCAACTCTATGATGACATACCGGTGTTGCGGAATATGGTAAAACACCAAATCCGGAAAGAATGTCTGCCCACCCGGCATTTGCAACTCCATCTGACGTCCTACAAAAGAGAATCCTTTGCCCAATTCCAATAAAAATTGAGTGATGTTAGAAACAAGCGCTTCTTCCAGGTCATGCTCGTCATATTCGGATTTCATTGACAAGAAATCAAAATGGTACGGGTCTTTCAGAATCTCCTTTGCGAACATATTCTGTGGAGCAGGCAATGTCTGTTCAAAGTTTGTAACGGCAGAGCCTTGGGCTTGGAACAATTTAGCAGAAATCTTGTTCTCAAGCAGACTGCGGCTCCAACCCTCTTCTACGACTTTATGGATATAGAACAACGCCTCGTCAAGGAATTGGCATTTGGAGATGATGGATATATGTTGTCCCCAAGGAACCTTCCCAAACAACTCCGGCATCTCTAATAGGTCAACAACTTGCCTGCCTTTTTCTGTCTTCATTTGGCCAACGACTTGTTGACCTTTTTCATTATCTAATTGGCCAACGGGCTGTTGGCTTTTTATAATTCGCTCATAATAAAAAGAATACCATTGTTTTATATACTTGATATTTGTATCCGAGAAACCCGTTATACCCGGAAATGCCTGACGCATATCAAGGGCGAACTGCTTCACAACTCCTGCGCCCCAACGCTCCTCTGCACGCAAGGCTACCAAATCCCGTCCGATACTCCAATAGAATTCAAGCATGGATGTATTGACCCGGATAGAGGCTTTTATCTGGCTTTGGCGGAAACGAGTCTTTACATCGGACAGCCACTCTACATATCTTGCGTCCGACAGCATTCCGTCCCGATATACAAATGTTGGCTTGCTTTCCATATCTTTCATTCTTTTAGAGCATTCAAATTTACGCTTTTACTTCCAGTTTCCCACTCATTAGGCGAGGCAAAAGGGCATCCCGTTGGCGAGTAAGATTTTCATTCTGCATTGCCAGTTTGTTGATTCCTTTAATGATAGGAATAATTTTGCTCTCAAATTTATTCATTATGTCCATTGACGGCAACAAAACCAATCCTTTGCGAAGAAATGCCTCGAACTTAAAGTTAATAATGCCGGTAGACTGTAATTGAAATCTATCTATTATCCGAGTATCATACAGATAGCGCATCCAATAATAGAAAAAATACGGAGATATATCTGTTCTCTTCAAGCGAATCAGTTTGCAAAAACTGGCACATATAACTCGACCTTCCTTAAAGCGGTCAATCATATCTTGAGTAACAAGAACGCTTCGACCGACTGGCTGCTCCGACGTTCCGCCAGAAATTTCCATAATGATGTCACCATCTTTTAGCTGTCGCGTCTTATAATTACTTATTTTATGGTAGCGATTTGGGCAACTTGATAAATCATATCGCCAAACACTGGGAAAATCTGCGCCTCTTATAACACTAGCCTCAATAGGATAATCTTCTGAATAATCATCATTTCCCCAACCTCCACCGATATAATATTCAAATACAGAACTCATATTTGTAACTTGAAAAGTAGCCGGTAACCTTCCTAGTTTACTTTCTACAAACTCTGTTTTCTCATATCCCGGAAAACGGAAACGGACAAACCATTCCTTGTAGAGATTTTCCGCCATTTGTTCCAGCAAACGAATACGCTTTGTATTGTTTTCTATCAGAGAGTCGTATGCGAAGAGAATAGAGGCGACCTTGTGCTGTTCGTCTTTTTTGTGAATAAGAATTTTCAACGAATGAAGATGATTCTGATTTAATGTTGGAACTCCGGCACCTGCATTAAACTGCTCAAGATGCATAGTTTGCAGATAATAATAGACATATCTTGGAAAATTTCCTTTGTAATCTTTAACATATAAAGATGTATTCAAGGGCCAACCGTCACTCTCAATATATTGAACTTTACCTAAACTTCCGGAGCGTCCAGTAATAACCATTGGTCCAATTACCTTATATTCATTGTGATATGCTTTTATGTTTGTGGATGCAACAACAGGGTATTTCCCCGATACAATTTGAGAATCGGGTAAATCAAAACCTCTATTGAGTTTTACAAAGTCGTCAAACCTTATTTTGTCCATATATTTACTTACTTCTCCCCAAACAAATCTTTCATATTCTTCTCTATCTCCGCCATAAGCGTTTCCACCTCGGCGTTGAGGGCTTTGAGTTCGGCGTGGTTGGTTTTCATCGTTTCGGCAAACTCTTCCTCCGTCATACCGTCATCCTCAATCACAACACCAACATATCGTCCGGCATTGAGCGAATAGTCCTGGTCAATGATTCCGTCCTCTCCTTCAAGTTTGGCTACTTTGCACAGACCGATAATATCTTTGTAAACACCTTCGGGCCAACGTTCCAATAACCAATCGACTTGCTCCTGTTTTCCGGCTTTCTTATATTCTTCTACGAGAGTCCAGAAAGCGGTACTATCACCCTCGTAAAGACGGGTGATGATACCGAGATTTTTTATCTGCTCGTCACTGAATTTGCGGTGGGCACGATCAACTTGGTTAAAGATATTTCTTGCGTCGATAAACAGGATTTCATCTTTGTTCTTTCTCTCTTTATTGAAAAACCAAAGCGTGGCCGGCAGGGTTACCGTTGAGAACATATTACTCGGCAGCGTCACCATCTGCGAAATGATGCCGTCTTCAATCATCTTCTTACGGATTTCCAACTCCGAACCACCTGCGTCGCTAGCAGAATTGGCCATTACAAGTGCTGCTTTTCCCGTATCATTCAGAGAAGTCGCAAAAAGTCCTATCCAAAGGTAGTTGGCATTCGGGACAGTTTCTTTTTTATCAGAAGCCTTTTTGCTTGACTTGGTTTTGTTGCGAGGCACACCATAGGTATTGAATCGTTTGTCGTCAATGACCTTATCCACAACTACCTCATCCACATTGAACGGCGGATTTGCCATAACATAGTCAAAATTACCGAATTCATCGTGAGGGTCGGAGTAGAAAGAGTTCGCTTCAATAATGTCACCTCGTACATTATTCAGTAAAAGATTCATTTTGGCGAGTTTGACCGTATCCGGATCTTTTTCCACACCGTAGCAGCGGAAGCGCATCATATCGCTGTTGGTGGCGTTATGGCGGTGCATATAACGGGCAGCCTGAACAAACATACCGCCGGAACCACATGCCGGGTCAAGAAATTTTTTGTCTCCGATAACAGGCTGCAAAACCTCTACCATATACTGAACAACTGAAGCCGGCGTATAGAAAACACCGCCGCCCTGACCCTCACTCAGTGCAAACTCGCCGAGAAAATATTCGTATATTTCACCGAAAAGATCAATGCTGATGTTTTCTGGTATATCCTTGAATATCCGTATAATCTTGCTGAGCAGTTCTGGTTCCTCCTCCGGAACCAGCTGCCCATAAACTTCCTTGGGGAGTACTCCATCCATTTTCGGATTTTCCTTTTCGATAGCTTGCATGGCTTTTTTGACAAGCATTGCTTTGTTTGCATCATCTGGTGCATTGTTGAGCTTATCAAAATACGCACATTCGGGAAGGAAGAACCCGCACTCCTCAATGGCGATATCCTTATAGGATTTCTCCATCCTCGTGCCTTTGTACTTGTTGTATTCCGCCTCTATCTTTTCTTTATGCTGCTTAAAGAGTATATCAGCATAACGTAAGAAAATGAGCCCGAGAATAGGCTGCCCATATTTATTGGCGGAAAGATGGGCACTGGCACGCAGCATATCCGCCGAGTGCCACAAATTATCTTTAAGTTGCTTGAGTTCCAGATCTGTCATAACCGCGCTATTGAGGTTTAACAATTAATTCCGTGTAGTCCACGTCCAAAAGTTCGGCTATCCTAAAAAACATGTCGATTGACGGTTGCGATGTATTCGTACACCATTTGCTGACAGTGCCGGGGTCTTTCCCCAACTGCTCTGCCAGCCATTTGTTTGTACGCTTATGTTCAACCAGCACAACCTTGATACGGTTCAAGTCTTTATTTGCCATCTTTAATAAACTTTTTGCTTATTTCTAATGGCAAATATAGCAACAAATTGAATTATTCTCTATTTTTTGGCGGAAAAACAATCGTGTACCATGCTTTTTGGGTGGAATATTACTATATTTGGGCATAAAAACTAATACACCAATAGAATTATGTATGATTTTACTCAAATTACACTTGTTATAGGTAAGCGCGATAACGCTTCTGGTCTTATCAGTATGTTAGGATCCGGATTTCTTATATCAAATGATGGTAAAGTAGTGACAGCTAGACATGTTGTTGGCAATGAGACAGCTGATTTATGTGTTTTACTGCCTCATATTCCCAATATTAACGCTTACCAAGATGTTACAGACTCTACATGTCGTCCTGTTCCTGCTATTGTTGAGGATATTAACCCAATTACTGATCTGTGTATATTGAAAACAGATTTGCGATTTAATGGAATATTACCTGCATTAGAGTCTTTAGACAATATTTCGGTCGGTGAAAAAATTGGTATGTTTGGTTTCCCTCATTGTGTTATGGGAAGACGCGTTTTAACTTACCAGGAAACAGAAATCGGAGCTAAAATGTTATTGGAAACCTCTGGGATTAAGTCCAAATATGCAACTATTAACATACAAACTAGACCTGGGCAATCTGGTTCATTAGTATTTAATCTGAAAGATGGTGCTATTATTGGTTTGTTGATTGGAACTTACGCTCCTTCTTCTGGGGTTATTATAGCAGGTATTAATCCTCATGAATTGAATCAAACTTCATATTGTATTTCTGCTAATCATATAAAGGAAATGTTATGATAGAAATAGAAAATTTATCATTGGATGAGTGGTATTCATGTCTTAAACCATACCAAAAAACATCCATTGAACAATTAGTCGCAAAATATGGGGAAGAAAAAGCAGCTGAGGAATGGTTGATGTCAAGAGGTCCTATGCAGACTGCTACTTTTGGAGGTGCACAAGTTGGATCAGGGAATAATCCAAATTATTGGCTTAGACTAAGAACGGAAATTGATAAACTTATTTGTGGACATCCTGATTACGAAAAAGAACAAGAAAAGTTTTTAGCAGCAGGAAAAACCATTGGGTTAGGAGGCGTTACTGCTTTAGCTAATTGGATAGCTCCAATTATAGGAATGTCGCCAGCGCTTTTAGCCCCTGCTATTATCTTGGTATTACATACAATGGCCAAAATGGGAGTAAAAGCTTATTGCTCCACAAAATCATTTGATTAATTATTTAACTGTTACAACAAAAATCGTTAATAATATGAGCCTTCCAAAATATCCAAAAACATCTACTGCCGAAAGGCTGGGTGTATTACATGTTGCTGCTATATTCACGGAAATGGGATTTATATTCAGAGAGATATCCAATTCTGATACAGGTATTGATGGATATATAGAAGAGGTTAATGATAATCATGAGGCAACAGGGCGATTGTTGGCAGTGCAAATAAAATCAGGAAAATCATATCTTAATGATCAAGGTGAGTACTTTGTGTATTATGCGGATGAATCGCACATAAAGTATTGGAAATTATATCCAATTCCTGTTTTATTGTGTATTCATAATCCAGAAACAGGAGACAGCTATTTTCATTGTATAAAATGTCATAGCCAGAATATATCCACTAAAATATGTATTCCCAAAGGACAAATATTGTCACCCAAGAACCGGGAAAATGTATTAAAAATTATTGGTGGGTATAGTGTCGTCTATCACACCACAAAAGAACTTTATGACATAATGAAGGACACCAAAATAATGTTAGCCAAGAGTTATGTGTCTTTTATGGATTTGTTTGTTGGAGGTTTAACAAATTTGTGTAGTGATCTTTTCTGTGACCTGTCAGTTTTGAGCAATCTTATCGATCTTCGAGGGAAACAGCCTATAATACATATTGGTAGTCAAGAACATGAGTTCTTATGGGACTTTATTAAATTTATAACTAAAGAAAATCTTGCAATCGTAAATTTTGATGCATGTTTATTCGATTGGGAAGAAAGAGAAATGACACCTAGATTTATAGCATCTCTTACCTATCGTGGTCTCGAATATATAAGTTATGTGGAAAGTAAACATCCAGAAACTGTTTGTGAAGCATCTGTTGATATCTTTACAGATCACTATTGGGATGAACGAATGGAAAAATTAAGAATAGATGGATGACGTTAACAATACATTTTGTTTGTCCACCACTTCCTCCCATCGCCCCAGCCCGTTTCAGACGGTGCGGTTTGTTTGTGCAAATTTTATTGATTGAGATATAATATATTGATAATCAATATGTATAAATTTCTTCAACGAGGAAGAATACTAAAAAGCGATTTTGAGGCCGGCGGCCTCAAAATAATATCAATGCGAAGCGGCACGATTCCCGGAATGTGCCGCTTCGCATTTTACATACCCGGCCAGGTCAGGGAATCCACAGGACCTCGTCGACGGCATAATGGGCCGTGAGGGTGCGTCCCAGCAGGTAGAAATAGTCCGAAAGCCGGTTCAGCCAGAC
>OKRY01002263.1_pt1 | contig 15168 bp, 12 predicted proteins | sample 1601121 | NCBI WGS metagenome assembly OKRY01 (sample SAMEA3541546, study PRJEB24748) | human gut metagenome | biome: human gut; feature: human-associated habitat; material: faeces | place: China | collected 2012
AAGGCATACTTAAAACTTTTATATATTTTGAATAACATATTTTCTTATCTAATTTGTGCTATTTATTTTGCCATTAATTTACAATTTTAAAATAGACCTGCTATCTTATATTTTTATTATGTTTCCATGAAATCTTCTTGTTTTGTATTATGTCTACTCTCAAAAATTTCTAGTCTGATCTTTAAGATTTTTAGCAATATCTAAGGGAACAAGGGATTCAGAAACAATCATACCATGTATTATTGGTGGTATAATTTTTAACTAAGTTTTTTTTATTTCTGGATCAACGACTAATAAAAGTTCTTTAAAACATCTTGTAATATCTTCTTGAGTATTATATACTTTATTCATAAACAACCTCTATTCTTTTTACTGATATATTAAGAATAACAAAAAAGGTTGTTTATTTCAATTTTGAGGGACAAAATGGGTGTAGAGTATCTATACCTGTTTTTTTCTGATTTCAAAAACTGTCCACTGGTAAGAGCTCAACAGATAAAAGTTAAGCTATTTTTTTCTTTATTAATTAACTCTGAAACAACCGACATCACTGTCTTTTAGATATTGGTATTTTTCTAAAAGTTGTTTTTCATTCTTGCAAATTATATCTAGAGATGTTCCTCCTAGTAGATACTTTTGAAGAGTGGCTTGTTTTAGAAAATCAATTGATAAATCAATACCGTTACTGTACTTATCTTTATTAGTGACATCTTTTATCTTACCGAATATAGCGGCGTCTTGCTTTTTAAACTCTGTTTCTATAATATCATCTTGATATGCTGTTAATACAAAGTTTAAGTTGTTTTGCTCACTAAAGGTATCTATCTTTTTCTTCATAAATTTTAAAATGTCTTTTGCTAGAGTATAAGTATCTTCTTCATCGTAATATCTTACGAGTCTTAATGACTCAGGATATTTCTTTTCGGAGAGATATCCGGTCAGTTTCACTTCCGCATCTGTCATTATATTCTTTGGCATTCTTCGCTTCCATTGGACTGTCTTATACTTTAAATTCGTCTTGGCTCTGACAACAAAGAAAGAGTCTGTAAGATGTATCTTATAGAGTTCTTTAAAGGAATCATAAGCCCTGTCGAAGATATAATAAGCATTTGGTTCATAATGGATTGAAGACAGTAATGTAGAATCATGCTTTGATGCAGTGGTTACGGTATAGAAGGCAGGAACTTGTGCTTCAATGTCATATAAGACATGAGCCTTAACTCCTCCTTTCTTGTTTCGGAACTTTGCCCATGGGAATGTTGCAAGACATAACGGAATCGTTGTTGAATCAAACGCATATTTCTTTCCGGAAATGTCAAGGATGTTGGTCGTCCGCTTCTCGCAGGCTTCCTTCATCATATAGAATGCAAATTCTTCAAAAATTCTATAATCACGGTTCCGGTTGGCTGTCGCAAGAGTTGTCTTGGCTATCGGTTCACGACCTAACCCAAGATGATATTGCTTGGCCCTATGCGCCTCGAAAGCAACGATTAAGTCTCGCAGGCTCTCACGGTTACTCAGTTGTCCAAACATCATCGCGAGCATCTGATTCCAGCAAGTGAAATGTTTCACATATCGGTTGCCACCATACTTGCGAACATAGTTGTTAAACTGAGTCCTGTTCAGAAAAGCGGTTAATTGAGAGAATACGTATTTGTCTTGGAACATAGCAGCCATTTGTATTAGACTGCAAAGTTGCAAAATCAAGTCCGTTTCATTTCAAAAAACCGTGTAATTGACTATATTTCAATAATTTCAAAGAACTATTTATCCACTTTTACGGGACAGTAGTGATTTGATTAGATTAAATAAAAAGCAGATAGATGTTAATCGTAAGTTAGGTATAGAATTAACGGCAGATGATGGTAGAGCTGTAACAATTTGTATTGATATAAGAAGTGATAAGATTAATATACTTGAGTATAATGGAGATAAAAATATTTCATATTATACAAAATGTACAGTTTACAAAATAATAGATAATGGTACACCAATGGATATCAATCCAAAAGTTACGTATGATTCTATATATGAGGCATACTGGTATTATATCGGAAGATATGGATGTGACTCTACGATAAATCTTTTAAATGTATTACAAGATCATGGTACTTTTATAAAAGATAAAAGTTAAATTTTGCAGTAATAGTATCATAAAAAAATCGCATAATGGATAAAAATAGAAAAACGAAATATGAGTATCTGTATATTCTGCCATAAAGATTCTTCAACCTCTAAGAGTGCTGAGCATATTATTCCCGAATCACTTGGAAATAAGGAATATATTCTTCCCACTGGATATGTTTGTGATACTTGCAACAATTACTTTTCTATTAAGATAGAAAGAGACTTATTAACACAACCTTATTTTGTTTCAATGCGATTCAGAAATGAAATTCTGACAAAAAAGGGAAACTTGTTAAAGAGAAGATGATATTCCCAGACATCTCAAAAAGTTGCGAGGTTGTAATGCAAACAACGAAAAACGGACTTATAGCATCATTTAATGACGAAGAACTTTATGAATTGATAAAGACCGGTAAAATAAGGACAATGTTAAGTCCATATATCCCTGCGCCAGAATATCCCAATACTATCATGTCTCGTTTCCTTGCCAAATGTGCTTATGAATATTTCTTGTACAATATGGGTGAAGATAAATATGATTTGTGTGTCCAAGAGCTATTAGGTGATGAATCTGATATATTGAAAGATTTACGAGAGTATGCCCGATATGGTAAGGGTAAATATTGGCAATACAGTCAGCGTCGGATATATTCGGAAGGAGATTGTTTCTTTAATCAAAATGAGAACATTCACTATGAGATACGTCATGAAATGAAGCTGTTCCCCAAAGAATACAAACGCTATTCCAATGGCAATGTTGAAGCAGAAATATATTTTGTAATATGCATAGCTGGAATCGAGTACGCCATTTGTTTATCAGATCCAGATATTTCAGAATATCAAAAATGGTTAGAAGAACATAATGGTATTTCTCCATTGACAGATGATACAGAAACATTCGTTTTTAGTTTGTCTAATGTGAATCCTATACTAATAAAGAAAGATGACAATAGAATTCATTGATAATAAAAGCAAGTTTTTTACTGATGTAAAAACATTGGGAAGAAAGTACTCTGCGACTTTAGGCTTTATGCCAGATGGCGGTTTTGACGATTATGCAAAAAACAAATGCATAATCGTTGCTCATGATGGTAGGGGCTTAGCTGGATACTTAATGTTTCGAGTAGCCTTCCGTTTGTCACGTATTAGTATTGTGCATCTGTGTGTTAGTGATAATTATAGAGGTAAAAATGTTTCCACAGCATTATTTAAAGCATTAAAGGAAAAATTTGAAAAGAAATATCGTGGAATTTCCCTTAGTTGTCGAACAGATTTCACATATGCGTCTAACAGATGGAGAAAATTAGGATTTGTTCCTCTTGGTAGAGTTAGAAGCAGAAGCTATGATGAGCATTATTTAAATATATGGTGGTATGATTTCAATCTGCCAAACTTATTTTCTGTATCTACGAACTTTAAGGTTAAAGCTTTGTTGGATATGAACATCATTGTAAAGTTACGGGAAGCAGAACGTACTGAGGCAGTAAATCCGCTTGAAGATCCCCGTGGATTGTTAGCAGATTGGCTTATTGATGAGGCAGAGCTCTGTTTTGCTCCAGAAGCCTACAATGAAATAGACAGAGATGAGAATTTACAGCGTGCTGAGAAAACTCGAAATTTTCTTACATCCTTTACTCAATTACAGGTTGACATTGAGGAACAGAAAAAAGTTGTAATGGATTTGGAAAGTATTATTGGAGGAACATCAGAGAATGATATTTCTGACAGGAAGCAAGTAGCCTCATGTATTGTATCCCGCACACCTTATTTTCTCACTTATGACGAGGGACTGCTTAATAAGAAAACCCAAATAGAGGACAAATATCCAATACAAATATATAATCCACAGGAGTTTATCATACATATAGACCAACTTCTACATGAAGAAGAATATTTGCCTAATCAATTGAAAGGTATATATTCAGACTCTATTTCAAAGTTAAATTCTCAGGAGTTATCCTCGTGTATTGATAAATTTTGGACACAGAAAAATGGCGAAGACAAACAAGCCTTTAGTACTTCCGTATATAATATGATAAATTACGAAGGAGGGGTTCTGTATGTTCTAAAACGAGATGGGAAAGTAATTGCATTTTATGGCTTTGTTGAAAAACAAAATTCAATTGACATTGAACTACTACGTATTTCTGCAAAAGATATTTGTAGTGCAGTATTTTTCAAACTTATCTCCGAAATCCATCAAAAAACATTAAAGAGTAATAAGTATCAGATACTATTAAAAGAGAAGTTTATCACTGAAGAACAAAAAGACATCCTTAGAAACTTCGGTTTTATCGAACAAGATGATTATTATGTAAAATACGTATTCAACAAAGTTATCGCAAAAGAAGATGTACTTCATATTACTCCAAAAATATATCCTGAAGTAACTGTCAACCATAGTGATAGAGTTCTATTTGAAGTAGAACGAAAACTATTCCCTCTAAAAATCAGAGGACTCAATATTCCTACATATATTATACCAATACAACCATATTGGGCAGGTCAACTATTTGACACCAGTATTGCAAACGAAGATTTATTCGGAGGAAGGCCAGACAAATTGTGGAGTTTTGAGAATGTGTACTATAGACATACAAAACCCATAACAGAAAGGTTTCCTGCACGAGTATTGTGGTATGCTAGTGGAGGTGATAAATTTTATTCTCATGCAAAATCAATAGTTGCCTCTTCATATTTGACAGATGTAATGACAGGAAATCCCAAGACATTATTCCGTGTGAATAAACGTTTTGGAATTTATGAGTGGCGAGATATTTCAAAATTATGTAATGGAAATATAACCACAAACATCAGAGCTTTAAAGTTTTGTCATACAGAAGTCTTTGACTATCCTGTAAATTATAATAAAATCCAAGAGATTTTGGTTTCTAATGGAAGAAAAAGAAATACTTTCGCTTCTCCTTTAGAAATCAATGAATCAATATTTTTCCAAATATATCAATTGGGCAAATGGAAAGAACAAAAATAGTACATAAATATTTGTTTATAGCAGTAAAACCAGAATATGCAAATAAATTGATTTCAGGTCAAAAGGATATTGAACTGAGAAAAATGAGACCTCATATTCAACCAGGGGATTATGTCATTATATATGCCTCTGCTCCAGTTAAAGCTGTAATCGGATTCGGAAAAGTAAAAAACATCATTGAATGTACTCCTAATGAAATGTGGGCAAAATATTCACTACGTTTAGGAATAATGCAACAAGATTTCGAGTCATATTATGTTAATCATAAAAAATCAATTGGTATTGAGTTCGAAATAATCAAACCAATAACACCTATTGGGTTGGAGGAATTAAAAAAAGTCGATTCTAAATTTCATCCTCCACAGATTTATAGATATGTAACAAATGAGGAAATTACAATTGCATTGTCGCAAAAGATTAAATAATAAATTACTCATACTGGAAAGTGAAAGATATGAATGAAAAAAACAAAATAATACTCTATCAGGACGATGATGAGATAACTCGCGTGTCTGTACGTTTTGCCGATGAGGATTTGTGGTTGACACAAAATCAGTTGGCGGAGATATATTGTACAACAAAGCAGAATATTAGTCAGCACATAGACAACATCTTAAATGATGGTGAGTTAGACGCAAATCGAACTGTAAAGGATTTCTTGACAGTTCGGCAAGAGGGTAAACGACAGGTGCAACGCAGTGTTCAACACTACAATCTTGACATGGTTATCGCCTTGGGCTATCGTGTGCAATCCCAAGTGGCTACTCGTTTCCGTCGCTGGGCTACTCAGAGGCTTCATGAGTATATCCAAAAGGGATTTGCGATGGATGATGAGCGGTTGAAGCAAGGGGGCAATAGGTATTTCCGTGAGTTGCTCCAGCGCATCAGGGATATTCGTAGTAGTGAACGCAATTTCTATCAACAGGTTACGGATATTTATGCAACTGCCACGGACTATGACCCACGCGATGAGATGACAAAAATGTTCTTTGCCACTGTGCAGAACAAATTGCATTATGCCGTTCACGAGAATACGGCAGCGGAAGTTATCTACAATCGCGTGGACAATGAAAAGCCATTTGTGGGCATGACGAACTTCAAGGGTAACTATGTGACCAAGGATGACGTGAAGATTGCCAAGAACTATCTGTCGGAGATTGAACTTCAACGTTTGAACTTGCTTGTCTCCGGCTTCTTGGACTTTGCCGAGTTCCAAGCACTGGAAATGAATCCTATGACAATGAAGGATTGGATAGAGGCATTGGACAATCAAATTATCGTTCACAAACGGAAAGTCTTGATTGGTAAGGGACACATCTCGCATAAGCAAGCGATTGAGAAGGCAGAAAAGGAGTTTGAAATTTACCGCAAACGCGAAATGGAACTGCTTGAAAGCGATTTTGACAGAGAAATCAAAAGATTGAGAGATAAAAATGATGGTAATTCCAAGTAAATCACTATATTTGCACCAAGAAACCATCCGCTTCCACGATGCGCAGAATGCAGAAGTCCAGCGGTGGAGCAATAGGAGGAGATTGCTGTTAAAGCGATTCTGAAAAGTAATGATATACAGCCACTTGAAGAAGGATTACGATTCCTGGTGGCACCACAGAATGAGAGAGAGTTGCAGCAATGCAACTCTTTTTTTATAACATTGTGTATTTGCTGCAAAACGGTCGGCAGGAATAGCACCCCGGACTATGCCGCCGGACAGACGATTCGCCCCCGCAAGCGTTTCCCGGCCTTCCGCTCCGGTTCCCGGAAAAAATACGAAGGGAAGACCGGAATCGGATTAAATGATTATTTTTGCATCGGAACAAATCGCCGCAAGCATGAAAAAACGCTGGATCGTCTTCACCGTATTACTTATCGTCGCCCTGACCGCATTCCTCTACATCCGCTTCTTCTTCGTCTTCGGCGAGGGCGTCAAAAGCGGAGAGTTGAACTATGTCGTCTATAAAGGGCTCGTCTTCAAAACCTACGAAGGCAAGCTGATCCAATCCGGCATACGGTCCAAAACGGCCGGTACGATCCAATCCTACGAATTCGAATTTTCCGTCGAAAACGAAGCGCTCGCCCGCAAGCTGATGCTGCTGGGCGGCAAAAACATCGAACTCCACTACAAGGAGTATTTCGGAGCGCTTCCCTGGCGGGGATTCTCGAAATTCGTGGTCGATAGTATCGTCACAAAACCGATCGGCTCCCTGCCGATCGACTCCGAAACGGAACGATAACAAACTACTCCGAAGTCGCAGCAAACGACTCCGGCCATTTTTCCCGAAATATTTTTTCGGTCCGACTACCCGAATCCGCAGACAGTACCCATGTTGCATCGTTTCCGACACTCCATCGCTTCGTTCTCGCTTCCGACGCGGCTCAACAACCCATTCCACTACACCCCGCATCCGCTGTGCGAATTAGCGGCCCGGGAGCTGCGAGCCTACTTGTGCGAACGGAAAGAGTGGACCGAAGAACTCTCTGCGGGTAAAATGTTCGGGGTGCTGGTCGTGAAGGATCCAGCCGGAACTGTGGGCTTTCTGGCCGCATTTTCAGGTAATCTGGCCGGCAGCAACAGCCACGAATACTTTGTCCCGCCCATCTACGACATGTTGCGGCCCGGTGATTTCTTCCGCACCGAAGAGGCCTCCATTTCGGACCTGAACCGGCAAATCGAAACCCTCGAAACGGCCGGCCGCTACAGGGAACTTCTCCGAACCATAGAAGAAACGGAAACAGAAGTCGCCCGGGAAATCGCAGCCGCAAAAGCCCGGATGCGAATCGCAAAAACCGCCCGAGAAGCCCGACGCAGGGAGCACCCGGACGAAAATACGCAGACGGCTTTAGTCCGGGAAAGCCAATACGAAAAAGCGGAGCTGCACCGGTTGAAACAGAGTTGGAAAAATCGGCTCGCATCGCTTCACGCGCAACGAACCTCCATCGCGGAACGAATCGAATCCCTGCGCTGCGAGCGTAAGGCCCGTTCTGCGGCTCTTCAGGCAAAACTATTTCGCAAGTTCCGTCTGCTCAACGCCCTCGGAGAGATACGCGATCTGGCGGAAATATTCGCACCGACTCCGCAGGGTACACCCCCGGCCGGTGCAGGGGAGTGTGCGGCCCCCAAACTGCTGCAATACGCTTTCGAACACCGGCTTACACCGCTGGCGATCGCCGAATTCTGGTGGGGAGCCTCGCCGAAGGGCGAAATCCGCCGTCACGGACACTACTATCCCGCCTGCCGAGGTAAATGCGGCCCGATTCTCGCCCACATGCTTCGGGGACTCGACGTCGAGCCCGAACCCGATCGCGCCTGCCCGCAGTCCGCCCCGGAGCTCCTGTACGAAGACCGCTGGATAGCCGCCGTCTTCAAACCTGCCGGGATGCTCTCCGTCCCCGGAAAATCGGAAGCTCCGTCGGTCCTCGACTGGGCTCGGGAGCGTTATCCCGCAGCTACGGGACCGCTCGTCGTCCACCGCCTCGATATGGACACCTCGGGTGTACTGCTGCTCGCCCTGACCAAAGAAGCGCACCAGGATCTCCAGGCCCAATTCAAACACCGGACCGTCCGAAAACGCTACATCGCCCTGCTGGAGGGGCGGATAACCCCGCCGAAAGGACGTATCGAACTACCCCTGCGACCGGACCTCCACGACCGTCCCCGACAGGCGGTCGATCCCCTGCACGGAAAGCCGGCGATCACGGAGTACGAAGTGTTGGAATTCCGGAACGGCCGCACCCGCATCGCCTTCTACCCGCTGACCGGCCGCACGCACCAGTTGCGCGTCCATGCGGCCCATCCATCGGGACTCAATGCTCCGATCGCGGGCGACCGACTGTACGGAACAGCCGGCCGGCGGTTGCTTCTGCATGCCGAACGGATCGAATTCCGCCATCCGGCGACAGGCGATCGGATAGCGATTGAAAAACCGGCGGATTTCTAATATCAATAAGAAAAAGCGGAGACATCACGTGCCCGCTTTTCCCACCATTTAACTTTTATTAACCCCAACCGGAACTATTTCATCCGGTTTATCATTTGTTACTTGTAATTCCTGACTGAAGCCACATGCGGAGCGATTTTCATTGTCCCGGTACGCACGCCCTGGGATTCAGGTGCCACGAATTCGGAAACAGGAGCCGCGCCCGCCTTGGTGAAGGTATGGCTCTGGCGCAACAGTACGCCCGGATTCTCGTCCGCAGCGACACCTACGGCCAGAATCGTATGCTCCGTATCCCATTTGCACAGGTAGAGCTTGCCGGTAGGACACCACGTACCGCCGACCAATAACGTTTCGATAACCTCGTCGTCGGAAATCGCACTGGTCGGATCGTTCGGATCCTCGGCGACCATCGTTCCGTACCACTCCTTCGCATTCTCGGCCGCAAAAGTCACCATGACATAGGCCTGCCCCCGGCAATCCGCGTACTTCTCGTTATCGAGTGCATAGAGGTCGTCGCCGTTGAAGTATTTGTCGATAGTCGCCGTTACCGTCGCATCGCTCACGGCTTTAGGCAGCGTCGTAATAGGATCGGAGATATAAACATCCGCTTGAGGCTTGCCGAACTCGTCGATGCTGGCCACCCATACATAATATTTCGTTCCCGGTTCGAGCACCTTCGTATAGCTGTAACCCGACTGGCCGCACACCCGGTTGTTATCGAGATTGTCGATGTCCTGCCCCACATACTCGGTCACGTAAGCCTTCATATCGGCCTTGTACCGCTCGTAATCGGCCTCGGAGATCAGATCGAACATATAAGGTACCGTATCGTCCGAAGGCTCGATCGATATATTCATTCCGCGCGAAGTAAGGTCAGAATGGGTCACCGTGAACTGGCACGCCGCCGGATCGATATTGGGTTTGCTCGTGCGGAACGGGAATTTCTGAATCGAAGTGGTCGGAGCACCGGCTGCCCAACCGAAGATCAGCACCCAATATTCGGTATCGGGCAGATAAACTCCTTCGTTCTTGTATTCATATACGCCCGGAGCAGCCATGAAATCGAGCATGAAGCTGTCCTCCGCTATGATTGTCTGGAGCAAAGCATCGTCGTCGAGTCCTTGGTAGCGGAACGCCGGACGGATGGCCGAATAATACGGAAACTCGAGATCGGACGGAGTAATCGTAAAGTCCGCTCCGTTATAATAACAGGTGAACTTCACCTCAAAAGTAGCTCCCGCAGCCAGCTCCTTGGTTTTGAAAGTCTTACTCTCGATTTTGGTATTCACTTCGCCCGCAGCATCGAGCCCCGCAGCAAAAGCCAGGTAATCGGTATTCGGATCCAGCCCCTCGAATGCATAGTTCGATTCGCCTTGAGATCCCAACTTTTTGAGAGCCTCTTCGACCGAGCCGTAATTCTTGACCGCTTCTGCCATCATATTCTTCATATATACGGCCAAATCGCCCGAGTGGTGCTGATCGAGGATCTGCTTGGAAAGAACGTCGTAATAGTAAACCGCATCGTTGTCCGAAGGCACCACTTTCATATTCACTCCGGTCGGAGTCGGCTCACCGAGCGTAATTTCAAATGTAGTTCCTGCCAGGGGGGGGGTAGCCGTCCCTTTCTGATCGACCTTCAATACCACCTGGGCCGTACCGGCCGTCACCGTCACCACTGCCTGGGGCTTCGGTTCCGAAGCCGTATTCTCCTCGGCCGTCACCGTGAAATGAGTGCCGTCCGACTTTTCGACTTTACACCATGTCTGATTCGATTCCACCTGCCATGTAGCCTGGTCGGTCTTAACCTCGATCGTCCTGGTACCGCCGACAGCTTCGAAAACCAGGTCGGTCGAAGGATCGATCTGCAACAATGCAGTCGCATTGTCGTCATCGCTACAACTTGTCGTAAACCCCAACAGACAGCATAATATCCCAAAATAAATTTTTTTCATATTTTAGTGCCTAAAATTTAACTATATAAGAGAAATATATTATAAAGTAATTTTTCCTTTCTAAAACAAGATTAAAAAATTATTCTGTAAAAGACAAATTTTGTTCCCGTTTTGAAATTACAATAACGACAAAAAGAACAAAAAATATCCGATTTAATCTGTTTTCGGTCAAAACCTTTCTTCGATCAACCTGTCTGCCGATTCCCATACCTATTTTATAATTGAATCCCAATCGATTCGACAGAAAAGTACGGAACATCCTCCACCGTGAATGCAATTTAGTACCTTTGTGGCGTAAAATTCGAATCAATATATTTTAATCATAGAATCCGCTCCGATTTTTCCACGGCCGGAGAGGTATAAAACGAAATCGCAATGCTGCCTCTCATCACACTACGACTGCAAAACCAGTTATTGGTTCAGCCGCCTTTCGACGCTCCGCAACAGGTCGTGGAGTGGATGGGAGCCGTACAAGCCCAGGACTACCGCATGGCCAAATGGGCCGTCGGCTGCCGCACCGCATCGACCGATGCCACACAGATCGAAGCCGCCCTGAACAGGGGCGACATCCTGCGCACGCACCTGTTGCGTCCGACGTGGCATTTCGTTTCTTCGAAAGACCTGCGCTGGATGCTCTCGCTCACTGCCGACCGCATCCGTGCCGCCAACGACTCCTACGCCCGGGGCACAGACGCCGCTCTCGACTCCAAATCGATTCACCGCTACATGAACCTGCTGCAAAAGACGCTGGAAGGGAACAAACACCGGACGAAAGAGGAAATCGGAGAAGCGCTGAATCAGCGGGGCATTCCACTCTCGCAATATGCGCTGCGGCATCTGCTGATGCGGGCCGAAACGGACGGCATCGTCTGCAGCGGCGCCGACAAGAAGGGCACCGCGACCTACGCCCTTCTCGACGAACGGGCTCCGCACGGCGAAGAACCTTCCCGTGAAGAGGCGTTGGCCCGGCTGGCCCGAATCTATTTCCGCAGCCACTCCCCCGCCACGCTCGCCGATTTCACCTGGTGGTCGGGACTCACCGCGACCGAAGCCCGCCGCGCCGTGGCGAGCATCGCCGAAGAACTCACGACCGAACATTTCGGCGACAGGGAATTTTTCGTATTCCGCAATGCTGCGGCAGCCGCTCCGTGCGACACGACGCATCTGCTGCCCGCCTACGACCAATACCTGATCGGCTACAAGGACCGTTCGGACGTCCTTGCAAAAGAGCACACCTCCAAAGCCTTCAACTCCTACGGAATTTTCCAACCGGTCATCCTTTGCGACGGACAGATCGTCGGCAATTGGAAACGAACCGCAGGACGAGGGAACGTCACCATACAAACGACCTTATGGGAAGATACCGCCCCCGAGTCGCTGGATGCCGCCGTCGCGCGGTACCGGTTGTTCATCGGCGGAACAAAGTCGGAAAACAGTCCGGAGGCTTTGTGAAATAATGATTACTTTTGCAGGGAACATCACGCAAGATTCCTCCGAAAACAATGAAAGAAAACTGGAAACCGGGAACGCTGATCTACCCGCTACCGGCCGTACTGGTCAGTTGCGGCGCCACCCCCGACGAATATAACCTGCTGACCGTCGCCTGGACGGGTACGGTCTGCACCAATCCCCCGATGTGCTACATCTCGGTCCGCCCGGAGCGGCACTCCTACGACATCATCCGCCGCACGGGTGAATTCGTCATCAACCTCACCACCGAAGAGCTGGCACGCGCTACGGACTGGTGCGGCGTACGTTCCGGCCGCGACCACGACAAATTTCGGGAAACGGGACTTACTCCGGTTCCGGCGACCGTCGTCAAGGCTCCCGTCGTAGCCGAAGCTCCCCTGTCGATCGAATGCCGCGTACGACAGATCCTACCGTTAGGATCGCACGACCTGTTTCTGGCCGAAGTGGTGAATATCCAGGCCGACAGCCGCTACATCGACTCCGAAACGGGTAAACTGGAGTTGCAGAAAGCCCGCCCCATCGTCTATTCGCACGGCGAATACTTCGCACTGGGCCGTATGCTGGGCTACTTCGGCTGGTCGGTCCGCCGCAAAAAGAGAATCAAACGGGAGCGACAACCCGACAAAATGAAAAAATAGCCCCTGCGGACGGAAAATTTCCGTCCGCTTCCTATTTCGGTACAGCCGGAAACGCCTATCTTTTTTCCGACAAGGCTGCGGCCCACTCCGGCTCGCGGAATCCGACCAAAATCTTGTCGGAAGCGATCAGCAAAGGCCGTTTCACCAACATACCGTCGGTCGAAAGCACGCGGATCAGCTCTTCGCGCGGAGCCGTGCGGACCTTTTCTTTCAAGTTGAGCGCCTTATAACGCAGACCGCTGGTATTGAAAAATCTATTGACCGCAAGACCGCTGCGATCGATCCACTCTTCGAGCTCCGCTTCGGAGGGATTCTGCTGCACGATATCGCGCACTTCGACTTCGATCCCGCGCTCCTGCAACCATTTAAGGGCTTTCTGACAAGTGCTGCAACGGGGATAGCAAATAAACAAGGGTTTCATTTTCATCGTATTTCGAAATACAAATATAGTGAAAACCGAGGGCTGAATCAAATTTGCACGAACCGACGCTCGAAGCATGCGCCGAGGACGCTCGTGAACTCTGCCATGCAAGGATGAGAAAACTGAAAATTAAGTTTGGCCTACCGCTTGTCTTCCATTATCTTTGCAGAAGATAGGATACGCCTCGGAAAACTGAGAGTAAGCTCCCGTTTTCTTCTCGACTTTCACTATCTTTGCAAAAGATCGGAAGCGGTTCGACAATCTTCGCGTGCAAGTCCCGCACGATTGCTCTCACCTTTCCCTGTCTTGGAAAAACGGAACCGAAGAATTTATGCTGCAACAAACCATCCGGAGTTGGATCGACCAACTGCTCGTTTACATCGGAATCTCTGCGGACAGCGCCCGCGGCATCGACCAATGGGTCATCCTGGCCATCATCGTCGCCATCGGCGTAGGGCTGGACTTCCTGATCCGCCTGCTGTTGTTGCAGGTCGTGCGACGCGTCGTCAAGCAGACCAAAGTCACGTGGGACGACATCATCTTCGACGACAAAGTCCTGCGGCGGCTGTGCCACATCGTCACCCCGATCCTGGTGGTGGTGATGCTGCCCATCGCCTTTCCCGATCAAAACGGCCTCGTCGTCCTGATCACGCGGCTGGTACAGATAGCGATCGTCATCGCCGTCCTGCGCTTCGTCAATTCCCTGCTGGAAGCCATATTTCAACTGATGGGCCGCCGGGAGGAGTGGAAAGGCAAGCCGCTGAAGGGCTTGATGCAGACCGGACAGGTCATCGCCTTCCTGGTCGCCGTCATCCTCGTCTTCTCGATTCTTCTCGACCGCTCTCCGGCGATGTTCCTCACCGGTCTGGGCGCTTCGGCCGCGATCTTCATGCTGGTCTTCCGCGACAGCATCCTGGGTTTCGTATCGGGCATCCAACTGTCGGCCAACAACATGCTCAAAGTCGGCGACTGGATCAGCATGCCCAAGTACGGCGCCGACGGCACGGTGGAGGAGGTCACGCTCAACACGGTCAAAGTCCGCAACTGGGACAACACGATCGTCACCCTCCCGCCCTACCTGCTGGTGAGCGACTCGTTCCAAAACTGGGAAGGAATGCGTTCCTCGGGAGGGCGCCGCGTCAAGCGCTCGATCAATATCGACATGACCAGCATCCGTTTCTGCACACCCGAAATGCTGGAGCGATACAAGCGCATCGACCTGCTGAAAGATTACATCGCCCGGACCCAGCAGCGGGTCGAGGAGTATAACCGGCAACACGACATCCCCTCCGGTGAAGACAAAATCAACGGACTGCACCAAACCAACATCGGGGTCTTCCGAAACTACCTGAACCTCTATCTCAAGCAGAACGAACGGGTCAATCACAACATGATGGTACTCGTCCGGCAACTGCAGCCCACCGAACAAGGCCTCCCGATGGAGCTTTACTTCTTCACCGACACGGTGGACTGGGTCCCGTACGAAGGCATTCAGGCCGACGTATTCGATCACGTGCTGGCCGTCATCCCCGAATTCGACCTGCGCGTTTTCCAAAACCCTTCGGGCAACGACCTGCGGACGCTGACCGGAAAAACCGATACCAACCATTAAGACGCTATGAAAAAACTG
>OKRY01002265.1_pt1 | contig 15158 bp, 6 predicted proteins | sample 1601121 | NCBI WGS metagenome assembly OKRY01 (sample SAMEA3541546, study PRJEB24748) | human gut metagenome | biome: human gut; feature: human-associated habitat; material: faeces | place: China | collected 2012
GGCCATATCAATACCATAATAATCAGGATAACGCACCTGTGGCGAAGAAGAAACAATGACGATTTTCTTCGGATGCAGGCGGTCGAGGATGCCGATAATGCTCTGTCTTAACGTAGTTCCCCGGACGATGCTGTCATCAATAATCACCAGATTATCCACATGAGGCACAAGGCTTCCATAAGTGATATCATACACATGGGCAGCCAAATCATTCCGACTGTTGCCTTCGGCGATAAAGGTACGCAGCTTGATATCCTTGATGGCTACTTTCTCGCTACGGATACGCCAGGACAGGATTTTTTCCAGTTCCTCGTGATTGGGATGATGCCCCAAAGCCTCTATCTTCTTTACTTTCAGTTCATTCAGATAATTGTCGAATCCTTCCAGCAGTCCATAGAAAGCCACTTCCGCCGTATTGGGTATAAAAGAGAATACGGTATGCTCCACATCATAGTCTACCGCTTTCAAAATAGGATTCACCAGTTTCTCGCCCAGCTGTTTTCTTTCTTTATAAATATCCATGTCACTTCCCCGGCTGAAATAGATACGTTCGAAGGAACAGGCTTTCTTCTCTTTCACCCGGTTGATCTGTGCCAGACGCATCTTTCCAGTCTTGCTTATAAGGATAGCCTGTCCCGGTTGCAATTCATTGATGCTTCCGGCAGATACATTCAAGGCAGTCTGAATGACAGGGCGCTCGGATGCCAATACCATGATTTCATCGTCCATGTACCAGAAAGCCGGACGAATGCCCCACGGATCGCGCACCGCAAAAGACTCACCGCTACCGGTCATACCGCAGATCACATAGCCTCCATCCCACTCCTTGCTCGAAGTCTTGAGGACATTGCCCAGATCAATGCGGTCTTCTATAGCGTGAGTGATATCCATGCCTTTCAGACCTTCCTTCTCACATTCCACATAGAGGCGCTCCACCTCGCGATCCAAACGGTGCCCCACTTGTTCCAGCATAATATATGTGTCGGCATATTTACGCGGATGCTGGCCGTCGGCAGTGATACGTGCGAAAATCTCATCCACATTGGTCATGTTGAAATTGCCGCACAACGCCAAATTCTTGGCACGCCAGTTGTTACGGCGCAAGAACGGATGCACGTAGGAGATACCGCTTTTTCCGGTAGTGGAATAACGCAAATGCCCCATATATACCTCTCCGGCAAAGGGAAGGCATTTCTTGGCGTATCCGGCATCATGCAATTGTTCAGGCGCCAAATCCTTGAAATGATTTTGCACCGTACCGAATATCTCTGTTATCGCCCCTGAACCTAAAGCTCTTTCACGGAACATATATTCTTCACCGGGATTGGCCTCCAGTTTGACACAGGCCAACCCGGCGCCTTCCTGTCCGCGGTTGTGTTGTTTTTCCATCAGCAGATACAGCTTGTTCAAGCCATACATCCAGGTTCCATACTTTTCCTGATAATATTCCAGCGGTTTCAGCAGTCGTATCATAGCGACTCCACATTCATGCTTTAACGGTTCCATGCTCTCTCTTTACTACTTAAATTAATAGTTCATTTTCAGATTCTTATAAAAACATCCCAAAGGTATGACAAGACCTTCTGTCATTTTTCCAAACTTACGGTACATCTTTCAAGAATTATGCCGGAAACTTCCTGCATAATCTCCGGCAGCATCGCCTTCTATTCCACTGTTACCGATTTCGCCAGATTTCGTGGCTGATCCACATTCTTCCCTTTGCAAATGGCTACATGGTAGGCCAATAACTGTAAGGGGACCGTAGCTATCAACGGTTCGAGGCACTCTAATGTTTCGGGCAACTCAATGCAATCATCGGCCAACTTACTGATTACCGTATCTCCTTCTGTGACCAAAGCGATTACTTTTCCCTTCCGCGCCTTGATTTCCTGTATGTTACTCATTATCTTTTCATACATCGCATTATGCGTAGCTATCACCACAACAGGCATTTCGGCATCAATCAATGCGATAGGCCCATGTTTCATCTCGGCTGCGGGATAGCCTTCAGCGTGAATATAAGATATCTCCTTTAACTTAAGAGAACCTTCCATACTGAGCGCATAATCAAGACCTCGTCCTATATATAGAAGACTGTCTGCATTAATAAGCTTGGATGCTGCAAACTGACACCTACTCTCAAGTGCAATGGCTTCTTCAATAACCTCAGGTATTTCTTCAAGCATCTTAGTGTATCTGCTGCATTCTGCCTCATCCATCTTACCATTAGCATAAGCTAATTCAAATGCAATTAAATACATAATTGATACCTGAACCATATATGCCTTCGTTGAAGCAACTGAAATCTCAGGACCAGCATGTGTATATACAACCATATCTGCTTCTCTTGCAATTGATGAACCCTTGACATTAACAATTGCCATAGTATCAGCACCTGCCTGTTTTGCAAGTTCAAGTGCAGCCTTAGTATCAGCAGTCTCACCTGACTGTGATATAACAATCATAAGGTCATCTTCACTAATAAGAGGATCTCTGTATCTGAATTCTGATGCAATATCAACAGTTACAGATACTCTTGCTATCTTTTCTATTATATATTTACCTACCATTCCGGCATGCATTGCAGTACCACAGGCAACAATATATATATTCTTATAATTCTTTAACTTATCAGGATTGAATCCTTCTGCACTGAAATCAGGCATATCGTCCATGATTCTTGGCATGATTGTTCTCTTTACAGAATCTGGCTGCTCATGAATTTCCTTAAGCATAAAGTGCGCATAACCGCCCTTTTCTGCAGCATCAACATCCCAGTCAGCAGTATTTAATTCCTTATGTATCTCATTACCATGAACATCGTATATCTTAACTGAATCCTTCTTAATAACTGCAATCTCATTCTGGTCAAGAAGGTAATAATCTCTTGTGTAGTGAATAATAGCCGGAACATCAGATGCTATGAAATTCTCATGTTCTCCAACGCCAACAATAAGAGGGCTGTCTTTTCTTACTGCAAATATCTCATCAGGGAAATCCCTGAACATAATTCCAAGTGCGTATGAACCCTTAATCTCTGACAGTACCTTTGCAATAGTCTTCATCGGGTCACCATCATAATAGTAATCAAGCAGCTTTGCAGCAACCTCAGTATCTGTTTCACTTGCAAAGCTATATCCCTCTCCGACAAGAAAATCCTTAAGCTTCTTATAGTTCTCAATTATACCGTTATGTACAATAGTAACTCTCTTATTGCCATGTGGATGTGAATTAATGTCTGATGGTTCTCCATGCGTAGCCCATCTTGTATGGCCAATTCCAACATGTCCTTGTGGTTTTCCTTCTTCATCCATCTTCTCAACAAGGTTGGCAAGTCTTCCCTTGCACTTCTTGACCTTTATATTACCATGATCAAATACCGCAATACCTGCTGAATCATATCCTCTGTATTCAAGCTTAGATAATGCATCTACAAGTACATCTGCGCTTTCTCTGTCCCCTACATATCCTGCAATTCCGCACATATATTTAATTCCTTTCACTCATTTACTTATAATTCTTAGCGGTCTCGTTAAAAAGTCCTATAAGCCCCGCCTGATTCCTTAATGCCATAACAGCCCTTGTTCTTCTCGAAACAAAACCATCAAGCTTTTCCATATACTCATCTGCTGTAATATTCCCCTCTGCTACACCTGTAAGTCCTTTTTCCCAGCTTGCCGTAAGCTCCGGATTAAGCAGATGCCTGATAGAATTGTCTACAACATCATATATTATCTCACCTAAAAATGTAGGTGTAATAATCTGTGTCTTAGAATTAATAGAAATATACTTAATAGTATTAAGTTTTTTAAGGATTTCAGCTCTGGTAGCACTTGTTCCTATTCCACTACCCTTAATCTGGGCACGCAGTTCCTCATCTTCAATAAGCTGTCCTGCATTCTCCATTGCAAGAATAATAGAACCTGAATTATATCTCTTAGGAGGTGATGTTTCACCTTCTTTGATATTAAACCCATTAAATGTGATTGTAGAACCTTTTCTGTATTTTTTCAATACCTCAAATAAAGCTGCATCACATTTATTATCATCCTTATTATCGACACTATCATCTTCCTTTACTTTTGCATCATTTCTCGCCTTTGCAAATGAGTTCTTTGCTACACCCAGATACCCTTCATCTACAAGCACTTTAAATGAAGCATACAGCTTTTCATTCTTGATATCACTGGTAATACTTACCTTCTGATAAATAGCCGGTGGATAGAATATACTTAAGAATCTTCTTACAATTATCTCATAGGTTCTCGCAGCTGTAACTGACAAGTTCTTTAAATTATTAAACCCCTGTCCTGTCGGAATAATCGCATAATGGTCTGTTATTGTTTTATCATTGCAGTATCTTGTCTTTTCAATTCCCTTCTGCATATTATTCTGTAATATATGCTCTGCTATCTCCTTCACAGGAGGAAAATTCCTAAGTCCGCCTATATTCTTATGTATTTCCTTACTTACCGCTGTTGATAACACTCTCGCATCAGTTCTTGGATAAGTAACCAGTTTCTTTTCATACAGCTCCTGAATAATATTAAGGGTCTCATCAGGGCTTATCTTAAACAGCTTGCTGCATTCGTTCTGAATCTCGGCAAGATTGTACAGAAGCGGTGGATTCTTGGTTTCTTTCTTTCTCTCAATAGAATCAACTACTCCCTGTGCCGGCAGTGGATCAGATAAGAACTTAACCAGTTCCTCAGCCTTTTCCCTATCCTTAAAACCATTATCCTTATATAAATATGGCGTACCGGCATACATACTCTTATCACTTACACGCCATTCTGCATCAAATGTTGAATTTTCAGCCTGTGCCTGTCCAATAACTCTGTAGAACGGAGTCTTTACAAAGCTTCTTATCTCCCGTTCTCTTCTTACTACCATTCCAAGAACACATGTCATAACCCTTCCGACAGATACAACTGCCCTGTCAAGGTGCAGGTAATTAGCAATATTGCGTCCATATTTCAATGTAAGAACTCTTGAGAAATTAATTCCCATAAGATAATCTTCTTTAGCACGAAGATACGCTGAATCACTCAGATTATCATATTCAGATATATCTTTAGCCGTATTAATTCCTTTAAGAATCTCTTCCTCTGTCTGAGAATCAATCCACACACGACGTTCTTTCTTCCCCTTAACGCCTGCCTCCTGCCTCACAAGCCTGTATATGTATTCTCCCTCTCGTCCTGAATCGGTACACACATATATATATTCAACATCATCCCTTGTAAGAATGTCTTTAACTATATTAAACTGTTTTGCAACTGCCGGTATAACCTCATACTTGAATTCCTTTGGTATGAATGGCAAGGTGTCAAAGCTCCATCTTTTCAGATTAGGATCATATGCATCCGGGTAGCTCATAGTTACCAGATGTCCTACACACCATGTCACAATATGGTCTCCACCCTCAAGATATCCGTCTTTTCTTGTGAAGTTCACATGCAGTGCCTTGGCAAACTCCTGCGCCACGCTTGGTTTTTCCGCGATATATACGGATTTTCCCATTATATCCCTCATTTCTGTGTCTATTACACAATTATTATTCTCCTGAAGCATCAAGAGTTCCCATATAAGCTGGTATATATTCTTTTATAAAATAATCTGCTTCCGGAATATTCATATCAACAATAGCCTGATATATTGTCTTTTCCGCATCAGCAAAATCCATATTACCAGACTTCTTTTCCTCAAGACATTTGATATAAGCTGACATCTTATCAGCCGCCTTTACATATTTCCAGAGTTCTTCTTCCTCTTCTGTCTCTGATAACACACCCTTATAATGTGCTCTTATATCAGATGACAGACCTGAGAGCATCTGCTCCTCTGCAACATGCTCTACTTCCTTATAAGCATTTCTTATAACCGGATTGTAATACTTTACAGGAGTCGGAAGATCACCCGTAATTATCTCTGTAACATCATGATACATTCCAAGAATTGCAAGCCTTTCAGCATTAATATTCCCACCATATATCTCATTGTTGATAATTCCCAATGCATGTGCTATGAATGCCACTTCAAGACTATGCTCGCACAGATTCTCATGGCGTGTATTCTGCATAAGTCCCCATCTGTTAATATATTTCATTCTCGACAGCATTGCATAAAAATAATTTTCCTTCAATGTAAATGTCCCCTCTTAACTCTTTAAGTCGTTTCATAATTTTATATCATAATAGGTTTTTAAGCAAGTAAAAAGAGATGCCATCTCTGACATCTCTTTTCTGGTATGTGTATTAGAATTTAATTATTCTGCATCCTTAGGAGTGATATAACCCTGTGCCTTAAGAAGCTCTGCAATAAGAACAGCTCCACCTGCTGCACCTCTTAATGTGTTGTGTGAAAGACCAACAAACTTATAATCAAACACACTGTCTTCTCTTAAACGGCCAAGTGAAACACCCATTCCGTTCTCATAATTTACATCAAGCTTAACCTGTGGACGGTCATCTTCTTCAAGATACTGGATGAACTGCTTTGGAGCACTTGGAAGATTAAGTTCCTGTGGAACTCCCTTGAAGCTTCTCCACTTTTCAATAATCTGTTCCTTAGTTGGCTTCTTCTCAAAGTTAACAAATACAGCTGCTGTATGTCCATCAAGAACTGGAACTCTGATACACTGACATGTGATAACCGGATCACTTGCAGGAACAATCTTTCCATCCTCAATCTTACCCCATAATCTTAAAGGCTCTTTCTCAGACTTTTCTTCCTCGCCACCAATATAAGGGATGATATTCTCAACCATCTCTGGCCACTGTTCAAATGTCTTACCAGCACCTGAGATTGCCTGATATGTTGTTGCAACAACAAGCTTTGGTCCGAATTCCTTTAATGCATTAAGAGCAGGTGTGTAGCTCTGGATTGAACAGTTAGGCTTAACACAGATAAATCCTCTCTTAGTACCAAGTCTTTCTCTCTGATATTTAATAACTTCAAGATGCTCTGGGTTGATTTCTGGAACAACCATAGGAACATCTGGTGTCCAACGATTAGCACTGTTATTAGAAACAACTGGAACTTCTGCCTTAGCATATCTTTCCTCTATAGCCTTAATCTGGTCCTTAGGCATATTAACTGCACAGAATACGAAATCTACCTTAGAAACAATTTCATCAAAATCCTTATCCATATCATATACAGTCATCTTCTTAACGAACTCTGGCATTGGTGTCTGCATCTTCCAGCGTCCTTCAACAGCATCTTCATAAAGCTTTCCTGCTGAACGTCCTGAAGCTGCTACTAAAACAACCTCAAACCAAGGATGATTCTCAAGTAATGTTATAAATCTCTGTCCTACCATACCTGTACCGCCAAGGATACCAACTCTTAACTTATCGCTCATTTTTAACTCCTTCAATATGTAAAATCTAAAAGACACTTCCCTCTGTTCTGTCTTTCTGTGACGGACATTTGTTTTTGTGTCTAAGAAAATATATCACAGCCTATAGGATAATGCAAGCCATTTTTAAATATTTTAAGATTTTTCTTAATAAAAATATATTTTTTAATGTAAAAATGAAAAAGCCCCGGCAGTTAACCGGAAGCTTTTTCTGGAAATATTAGGAGAAGTAAATTCTTATAAACTTATTTATCAAATGTCTTCTTTCTCTTTAATTCAACACATGCAATTCCTGCTGTTAATGTCATTGCAGCAATATACCATACCATATGGTATGAATCACCTGTCTTAACACCATTATTGTCTGATACCGCTGGTTCTGTAGCTGGCTGCTCTGCCGGTGTCTCTGGTTTAACAGGCTGCTCTGGTGCTGGTTCTACTGGTGTTGGATTCTCTGGTTCGCCTGGTGTTGGATTCTCCGGTTCACCTGGTGTTGGATTTTCTGGTTCACCTGGTGTTGGATTCTCAGGTTCACCTGGTGTTGGATTTTCTGGTTCGCCTGCAGATGTAATCTCCTTACCATCAACAACAAGCTTAACATCTGAAAATGTCACATCAGCACTTCTTGCAACATACATTCCAACATATACATATTCTGAATCTACAGAAGTTAATTTAAAATCAAAACCACCTGTAATAGTTTCTTCATTACCAAATGTACATGCATAACCATCTGTATTACTTTCGATTTTAAGGTTATATGTCTCACCAGCCTTAATCTCATTAGCACATGTTCCGCCCTGTGTAAGAGCGCCACTCTTTCTTGCAAAACAGTTCCATACAGAACCTTTCTTAGTAAGCTTAAGTGGACCAGCTGCAACATAGTCACCTAAAGTATTATTATTATTCTGATCAACATACATATCATCTCTTGCCATAAGACCAAATGATACCTGATCATTAGATGTAAAACTGTTCACAGTCGCCTTTGCTGTAATTGTAAAATTACTGTTTGCTGGAACTCTGTAATAATACATAGCAATTCCATCAGCAGTACTTGCTATCTTTCCTGCTCCGTTAACAGCAATATTGATATTACTATTATCAAGACTCTCAAGCTTGAATTTAGATGCTATCTTGTCATTGCCGCCAACATTTCCAAATACAGTTCCCTTAAAGATTCCTGCATTAGCCCATAATTCACTGTCTTTTAAATCATTTGAATATTCTGACTCTTTATAATCAGGATTAGACTTTAAAACATCACTCTTAGTTGGTGCTTTAGCATCAATAATATGCTCTGCAAGTCCAGCTACATTAAGTTCCTTAATTGTCTTAGTAACAAGATATGCATTATATGTTCCGCCCCAGATATTAGTATGCGTATTGTCTACACTTTCTGGCTTTGATGATGTCCATGCATGTAAATTAACTGTCTCGGATGCTCCTAATGAATCGTATAATTTCTTAGTAAGAGAAGTCATATCAACCACTGGAACATTAAGATCTTTTCCAAGATTAATGATTGCCTGTGGATAACTTCCTCCTTCAAACTCTCCTGAAGCAGCTGTAACATGAAGCTGGCTGTCAGACCAGTTGCCATCAGCAGTTCTTCTTACAATCGGTGTACATAAAACAACAGTTGTTCCTGCTGCCTGTGCCGGCTTTATATAATTCTCATATAAAGAATTAGCAAATGAGCCTGCTGTTTTATAATCTCCATTAGGGTTAGTATATCTTCCGCTCTCCGCTTTTTCATCATTGTGGCCGAAACCAACAAGAAGAAAATCTCCCTTTTTCATTCCAGCTATAAGCTCACCATACTCCTTATCCGCTGTATAGCTTGTTGAACTTCTTCCTGATAAAGCAATATTCTTTACCTCAAAAGTTCCATCCAGATACTTATCAATCTGTGTTCCCCATCCATATCTAGGATAATAATAATTGTCTGTGAAAGCACTGACTGTCGAATCTCCCACAATCCAGACAACAGGCTTTGATGAATCTGATTCCTCAGCCCCTGCAAATGTGCCAAATCCAAAACTCATAACAAGTAAAAGAACTGCACTAAGCAGACAACTGATTCGTCTTCTATTTTTGTTTTTCATAACAAAGATCATTCCTTTCTTTTATTTGTTCAAATTGTAAACTATGAACCAATGTCAAGGTCAAGTATTTGTGTATATTTTACCATAAAATGTTTTTACAAAAAAATCCCCGCACATAGTGCGGGGAAATTCACAAAATATTAATACGCTATACCATTAGATACTTCTACATAATAAATATTAACTCCACCAGATTCTGATACAATATAATATTCACCTGCCTCATCCAATCTGAATGATACTGATTTAAGTGAAGAACCAGGTATTTTAGCTGTACTTGTTACATCATTACCATTCTTATCAATAATCTTAATAAGTCTGCTTGTATCTGTATCTGAGCTTGTTGCATATATCTTTACCTTAGATTCACCTGCTGTCTTAAATGCAATTGCTCTTGCAGATTCGCTTCCTGCACCGCCAAGCTTGATTCTCTTTGTAAAGCTGATATTCTTGTAATCCTTATCACTCTTATCAACTGTTACAGTCTTTTTGCTTGTTGCAACAATCCTAAGACCATCAACTACAGTTGAACTCTTAATCTTTCCTGTTGAAACATCATTAGCATTAAGAATTAATTTTTCACCCTTTGTTGATACTGAAGATGCTTCTGTTGCTTTTGTTGGAGCCTGTGTCTCCTTTGTTGTTGCCTCTGTCGCCTTTGTTGGAGCCTGTGTCTCCTTTGTTGCTGCCTCTGTCGCCTTTGTTGCTGCCTCTGTCGCCTTAGTTGTTTCCTGAGCCTTTGTTGTCTCTTCTGGCTTAGTTACCTCAGATGATGAATTCTTTGAAGATACACTAATCATCTGATTAGCAACATTGAATCTTGCTCCCATTGAAGCATAACTTCCTATTGTCTCATAGAGACCGTTCATATTAACAGTTCCATCAGAATTTCTAAGCTGTTTATCTATATTTTTGCTCATATCGATTGCATTAACAGTGTTCTTAAACATTCCAGCTGTCTTAGCAGGGTCAGTTACAACAGTTCCCTTCTTATCTCCACTTACTAAAGAAGTAAACAAAGAGCCTGAAAGATTATAATACTTACCTGAATTGTAATATATTGAATCAGCCATTTTACCAGTAAACTTATCTGAATCAATTGCACCAGCTGATACAAGTCCCTTAAATATTGCTGCACTTGATGTTCTGTAACATAAGAAGTTACCCTTCTTAGCATACTTTCCATTGCCCCATGCTGTAACATTTACAATTGTAAGACCTGTTGGGTTATTATTATCTGTAAATCCTGTTGCACCATTGTCAAATGACAGACAATTCATTACATTATGTGGAGTTCCAACACCTGAACCACCAAGCTTAAATCCATTCATATCTCCATTAGCATAATGAACACCATTAGATAATGTTCCATTATTAAATGCCACACAGTTTCTAATTGTAATTACACCTATAGGACCTGTTGCACTCTTTGCAAATAAATCCCATCCATCATCTGAGTTGCTGTATGATATGCATCCGTCAAATACATTACCTTCACCACATGTAAGCTTTGCAGCAAATCCATCTGCATTCTCACCTGTACCACCTTGTTCAGGGAAATCACAATTATCATGTGATGTACAGTTAATAATCAGGTTATTTGATGGCCATAAATCTTTAGTAGCTGCTGTTGTATCATATCTTGAAATCTGGAGACCTGAATCCCTGTTTGCTTCAAATACACATTTTTCAAAAATGTTGTTATTACCAGCAAGTAATACTCCGTTATCTCCAGCGCCATAGAAATTAATTCCCTGGAAATACCAGTAATCTCCATCTACAACTACACCTCTGTTAGCTCCGTCAAGCTTCTGTGCTGAGAAATCAAACTTAACTTCCTTGCCACTTTCAGCCTTTACAATAATATAAGAGCCTGATTTTCCATTCATGGCATTATTAATTACAATTGTATCAGAGAACTTATATGTTCCCTCTTTTACAATAATTACATCACCAGCCTTAGCTGAACTGATTGCATTAAGAATTTCATTTGAAGATGATACATACTTTGCATTCTTGAAATCTGCATCTTTCTTCTTACTGATATCTGTATACGCACCTGAATAAGAAAGGCTTGTCTTATCATATGATGTTGTTGCATCTGAACCCGTTGTTTCCTTTTCAGTTGCCTTTGTTGCGCTTTCTGTTGATTTAGTTGTTGCCTGTGTTGCTTTTGTTGTTGTCTGTGTTTCCTTAGTTGTTGCCTGTGTTGCTTTTGTTGTACTCTCTGTTGCCTTAGTCTCTTCTGTTGTTGGATCTGGTGAAACAATCTTCGCATTAGTACCACCTACAGAAACAAGGTCTGTATTCTTGTAATTAGTAACTGTTGCCTTTAATTCCTTATCTATGGCATATACAGAATCATCTTTATCAGAGAATGTCCATGAAATCACTCCACCACCAAGGCTTCCTGCTCCCTTTGCAGATGTTACTACTGAAGGTACATCTTCTGCATTATTAAGACTTCCTGATTTAACTCCGAGATCCTTAGTTGTATCAAAGTTATCATAAGATGTTGCACCTGCTACAGTCTTATATGAAGATGGAACTTTCTCATCTGCTGACTTTGCAAGGTATGCATCAAATGATGCCGCATTTGCAGAATCACCTGTTTCTGAAACAGCATTTGCATAGATAATCTTCTGTGCACCTACGATAACATTTCCATATGCTTTAATGATACCACCGTTCTCACCTGAGAATGTACCCTCACCAAGTGCATCTGTTCCCTGATTAGATGAAAGCATTGGATTCTTACAGTTTCTAAAATAGTTATTCTGTATGAATAATGAAGAACCCATTGTTGAACCAGCACCATACTTTGCATTGCCATCATAGTAGTTGTTATACATATGCACTGACATTGTTCTTACTCTTGCATGTCTTGAATCAGAATGATCAAACCAGTTATGATGATATGTAATATAGTTAGGACCAGACTCACTCTTCATTCCACATAATGAGCACTTACCTGAGTCATAAAAATGTACATATGAAACTGTTATATACTGTGAATTACCTTTAATGTCAATTGAACCGTCACCCTTTGCCTGGTCAGCATCCCCACCTGCTTTACCATAGTACAGATCAACATTGTGAATCCATACATTGCAGTTTGCTGTATCGAGAGAAATACCATCATCCATGAAATTAATAATTGAGAAATTTCTCATCTCAACATTTCCTGCATTTCTTAAGAGGAAACCGAATCCATTAATTGTTGCATCATCTCCGATACCCTCTATTGTCATATTAAGATTTGAATAAGCACTAGCTCCTTTAATCTGTACTCCCTCAGATGAACTTGAAAACTTATCCATTGCAGTATCTGTAACACATCCGATTACACGAACATCAAGTGCTCTTGTTTCTATCCCCTTGCTAGCACTTTTTGTATATGCATCAATTATTGTCTGAAGACCTGTATATTCCTTCTCTCCCTTTGCCTCTTTTACTGATGCCTTAATTGTCTTTGCATTATCGTTAGTAACATAAAGAACAATTGCATCTTTCTTAAGTGTTCCATTCTCATTGTAAGCACCTGAACCTGTTTTATATTTTGATTCAGATGAAAATGCAAATCCGGATCTGTCATAAGAACTTACATTGAGTGTCTTAGTAACCTGTGCTTTGTCAGTAACTTCCTTTCCGTTCTTTACAGGAACTACCTTAATAACATAGTCACCTGCCGCAAGTCCTACTGCATCAACCCTGTAGTAGTTCTTATACTTTCTGATAAGTTCATTGTCGATTCTTGCATAAGCAGAATCTGACTGGCTGGCTTTCTTGATATATGCTGTATATCCTTCTGCCTGATTATCAATGGCCCACTGTGCATATGCTGACTCTAACCATCCTGCCGCACCATCAATAAATTTAACTGTTCCAACATCCGCCTTCGCTGTAAGAAGTGATGTAGGAATCACGATACTCACAATCATAACCAATGCAAGTACCCATGCCCATTTTCTACGAGCTGCTTTGCTAATAATAGCTTTCATGTTTTGCTTTTCCTCCTCAATACATTTTTTTGTGCATTTTGCTTTAACCAGCAAGGGTTTATGTCGTTATATTAGCAACTTTTACTCAAAAAGTACATGTATGTTAAGTAGGAAATAGGTACCATATTCATAATTTTTATGTATTTCATGTGAAAATATGTCAAAAATATGTAAAACACCGTAGCACATTTGCTGGTAAGCTAATATGCCACGGTGCAGATTAAACATCCGGATATTCAAATATATATCTCTCATACCCATTAATTATCTTAGTATTCTCATTATACTCATATTCCTGCTTAAACTTCATCTGGTAACTCCTATGGATATGACCATGGATAAAATACTTAGGCTTATATTTTTCCAACAGATAATTAAAGCCCTCAAAACCCTTATGCGGTTCGTCAGGTCCGTCACCTATTCCCGCTGCCGGTGAATGTGTACGATTGCAAGAATGCAAACCGTGATGCAAGAATCTCTGTAAAACTGGTATCAGAAGCCGGTGTTGGTACAGTTGCAGCCGGTGTTGCAAAGGCAGGAGCACAGGTTATCCTCATCTCCGGGTACGATGGTGGTACCGGTGCAGCACCAAATAACTCCATTCATTATGCAGGACTTCCTTGGGAGCTTGGTCTGGCAGAGACACACCAGACACTGATCAAGAATGATCTTCGTAACAAGGTTATCCTTGAAACCGATGGTAAGCTGATGACCGGACGTGATGTTGCAATCGCAGCCATGCTTGGTGCAGAGGAATTCGGATTTGCAACAGCTCCGCTGGTAACCATGGGCTGTGTAATGATGCGGGTATGTAATCTGGATACCTGTCCGGTTGGTATCGCTACACAGAATCCGGAGCTTCGTAAGAGATTCAAAGGCAAACCGGAATATGTCATCAACTTTATGAAATTTATTGCAGAGGAGCTTCGTGAATATATGTCGAAGCTTGGTGTCAGAACGGTGGATGAACTGGTAGGACGTTCCGATTTGTTATATGCAGGAAAGGGAGCAGAGGACAGAAATGTTGATCTGTCACTGATCATCAATAATCCATATATTGACGCACCTCAGAATAAGATCAAATATAACGAGAAGCATCCATATGACTTCCAGCTTGAAAAGACGATCGATATGCGTGTTCTGTTAAAGAAACTTGGACCTGCTCTTGAAAAGGGACAGAAGAAGAGTATCGAGATCGATGTTGTGAATACCGATCGTTCCGTTGGTACGATCTTCGGATCAGAGATCACAAAGCGCTATGGAGATACCTTGGAGGATGATTCTTACCTTGTAAAATGTAATGGTGCAGGTGGACAGAGCTTTGGTGCATTTGTACCAAAGGGACTTACCTTAGAGCTTGTCGGAGACAGCAATGACTACTTCGGAAAAGGACTTTCCGGTGGTAAGCTGATCGTATATCCGCCACGTTCCGCAAAATTTGTCCATGAAGACAATATTATTATCGGTAATGTAGCACTTTACGGAGCAACCAGTGGCAAGGCATATATCAACGGCGTTGCCGGTGAGCGATTTGCAGTTCGTAACTCCGGAGCAACCGCAGTTGTTGAAGGTGTCGGCGATCATGGTTGTGAATATATGACAGGTGGTACTCCGGCAATTCCCAACAATGCGATTTTGATGATCTCTGCCATTTTTCCTCCTAAAACGAGAACAGGGTCTGCACGG
>OKRY01002267.1_pt1 | contig 15153 bp, 20 predicted proteins | sample 1601121 | NCBI WGS metagenome assembly OKRY01 (sample SAMEA3541546, study PRJEB24748) | human gut metagenome | biome: human gut; feature: human-associated habitat; material: faeces | place: China | collected 2012
ATTCCGGCTGAAGGATATGCATTGTGAAATGTTTCAGCCGGAAAATATCCTTCAGGAAAAACGATTCCCTAAGAATCGGAGGAAGATCAGTTCGGCTGAAACATTCCAACCCCCAGCTGAAGGATTCCTGAGCCCAATCCTTCAGCCGGAATGCCCACGGGTAGGGCGTTTGCGAGCAGGCTGAAGCTTTTGAAGGATTTTTCAGGGTATTCCCTATAGAGCATGACGGATGACCATATTCCATTGAAAAAAGTAAGATATCTTCGTAAGCAAAGTAACACCACTTACTTGGTCCACGAAGTCCGCATACTTTTCTTTACAACAAAACAGACCTCACAGCCATCTCATGCCAATGACGATAATCCCCCATCGGCAAAACATGCTCCGACCACACTTTCCGGTAAATTCCATCGTGCAAAATAATGTACTCACCCAAACAGCCCTCCGCCTCATCGGCAGGAACAGAAACCATCACCACATATTCCACACAATCCGGGACACGAAACAAAGTCAGCTCACTTTTAGAAAACAAACCGCTCAACCTACAGGCGGAACGCTCGAAAGCCACCCAATACGCGCCAATGTCATACAGATGAATGAATTTATCATTATTCTTTTCCCTGGCTAAAATTTCCTTATACCGATTCTGAATCAACTGCTGGAGCCGGATGCCTGACGGCATGGATGTGGTTCTACACATTTATATATAAGATTTATATTATCAGATCGTTCACTTTCCCGTTAATCAGGGAATAACAATGTTTAACGTAGCAAATGAAGTTATTTCTTCTTCGGCTCTTCTATCACTTCTATCAAGTCCGGCGAAAGCGTCGCCATGGCCATGGCTATCACCCCTTGCAGACTGATAACCACACGACGGTCTCTAGCACCTTTTACCTTTACAAATACCCCCTCGTAGCCCTCGAAATCACCACCTGTGATGCGGACTTTCGTACCGCGCCGTAAGTTCACCTCGTCGGGACTGAAAAAAATAAGATGCTCGTCATACGTTCCAGCCACAGCGATAAACTGCCTCATCTGATCATCGGGCACAATGATTTTCTGCCCGTTGCGGATATCAATCATATATTGAAAATACGGAAGTTTGAACTTCACCTTCTGAAGTTCGGACTGGACGGAATGAACAAATATCAGATCACTGATAACGGGAACCAGCTCACGCCTCTTGCGCCCGTTCCTTATACGAACTTCGTAACGCATGGGAATGAAATTGTTGATTCCTTCTTTATCCAACAAAGCCTTGATCTGCATCCCCCGGCGATAAGTGGCACGCATGGCAAACCATTGCATTTTTTCACTTGAAAGCATAGTTATGGAGCTTTGAAGCACAGATATCTATCTGCAATTCAATCAATTACGAGAAGTTTCGTAAAATACAAGAGGAATCGGCCTCTTGTGATTAAGTTGACTGGAAAAGCTATTTCAACAAATGGAGGATGGAAATCCGCACGATGTAGATGCAGCCTGTCGGGTCAACCGATAACCTTCCGCAGATTCCCGAACCGGATGGTTCTTATGTGTTAAATCAGAAATTGTGATACGTATATAAAGAAAAAGCGCGGGAATCTGTACCTGTTACTCATCCTGCACTTTGAGGCCTTCGCATTGCCCACCCTGTCCGAACGAGCAACGCAGAAGCCCACGCCGATATGTATAACAACACTTGAATACACCTTTGACCAACAAAAGCGCACCAAGGATATAAACATACCCCGCAGACATCCACTGTTGCTTTGTCTCTGACAGCAATTTCAAAAGGTGCAAATTTTCGAAGCGTCAAGAACAAAACGTCAAGTAAACGTCTTTTCTATATATGTATATTTCCCACCTCCCTAACTTCCTTGCGGAAGTACCGGCGTGGAAAACGTGACAAAGATAGCAATTTAATAAATAGGACGAAAATATATTCCGCTATTTTTAGTGATGTTTCTTGATTACTCAAAAAACAAACAAGAAACAGATTATCGGTATACTTACCTTGATGCAAATTCTTCCGGACGCATCATCGCCCAGATGGTAAGATATAAGATACAGCAAACAAGGCTACCTGGTACTCGGTACACGCCTACCCTGCCTGCATCATATGCTTGCCCGGTTCTTGGTATGAGTTTGGCTTGTTCACCGCATCTCCCTGACGGATGCAAAAACGTCACGCAGCAACATAGCCGTATTTGTTTATTCTAGCCATATCTTCCTTATATTTAATTATCTTTCTGTTGAAACTATGATTGTGGAAAAATTAACATAAAAAAGGCGTGAAACCAAATGGAATCACACCTAAACTATTATTAAGAGATTAATCAAACGGCAAGTAATTCTTTTCCCAAAAGATGGAGAGCCTCTTTAATCTGCATCTTCCTTATATCACTCGGCTTTTTAATACCATAGATATACTTGGAAAGAAGACTCTTGTTTATTCCCATACTACGTGCAACCTCTGACACATTTAGTTGAGGGAAACGTTTAAATATCATTGCTATCTCATTTTCATAATCCGGCTCCGCTGTATCGAAAAAACTGGATATATGAATATCCTCATCCAATGATTCCCAACGAACATCGTCACCAAACTTTCCTATCTTGAAATCAAGGCGCTCTCTGTCACTTGCATCCTTCAGCAAAGGGAATGCCTCTAAGGGACGGCTGAAAGTTTCTCCACCATCCGTTTTCATATAAATGCGGTTAGCATCAAACCAAATGTCTTTTATTGTATCCATAACTTTCAGTTTTAATAATCATTCTCCATGATATTTTTAATTTTACTAATACAATATAGGGATAAATATTTATCCCCACAAATAAATAAGCAAAAAAATAGCGACAACTCTTTTCGAACCACCGTTCCATAACCTATGATGTACAAAGGAACTGATTTCCCTCCTGTTTTCCTAACAATCATCATCCGGCACACGGGTTCTTGCGTGTCAGAGCAGAGCTGCCATTTAATTGGAAAGATAATAATTATCTAAAGAATATATTTGTAGTTAAAAAGTTTCCCACACAAGAAACTTTATCTATTTTTGTGGTATGAATACGAATTTGCAAAAAATAGGAGAACTTTTGGCCCAATGCCGAAAAAACAAAGGATTGACACAAGAAGAAGTCGGGGTGATGATTGGCGTCCAAAAAGCAATGGTTTCCAAAGTGGAAAACGGTCTGTGTGTTAATTTTGGCACTGTCAACCGCATAGCGGAGGCGTTGGGTGTCGAACCGATAGTGGCGCTCAAGTCCAAAAAGAAAGCGGACAAGAACCTAATCGATTATGTGATGACGGTCATTGTCGAATTTGCGCGCCGTCACGATTTGACAATCCGGGAGGCAAGCAATTATATCAGACGTTTCAAAGGCATTGATTTTCTCACCGAATTTTACGATGTGGAACACACACTTTCTTTTAACGACTGTGTGGATGACCTGACCATCGTCTGCCAAAACAATGGAGGAACATTGCGATGATACTTTACCACGGTTCAAATACGGCAATCGACGGCATCGACCTCAACAGATGCCGCCCCTATAAGGATTTCGGCAGAGGATTTTACCTGACCGACATTAGGGAACAGGCCCAAAGGATGGCCGCAAGAACAGCGCGGATGTTCAGCGGAAACCCCACTCTGACTATGTTTGAGTTTGACCTCGAAGAAGCGCAGTCGAGCGAATTGAAAGTCAAGGTTTTCAAGGAGCCAGACTGGGAATGGGCACGTTTTGTCATGTCGAACCGCGATATAAACACTACTCAGCCTTGCCACGATTACGATATCGTAATTGGCCCTGTTGCCGATGATACCATTGCGCGCTTGCTACGTTTATACACCGAGAATTTTATTAACGAAGAACAACTATTGCACGAACTGACATTTTCGAAAGTGACTTCACAATATTTCTTTCACTCAGAGGCAGCGATTAAAATGCTGAAACGACTATGAACACGAATACCGCAAAATTCCTCTTTGAAGGAATATCCGCCGATGTAGTCCGTTACTTGGTGGAACGTAATGATATGGATTTGCAGGAAGCCATCTCCACATTCCACAATTCGGAGACATTCGTCAAACTGGAAGACTTCTCCACCGGCCTGTATATCGAAAGCCCGGCATACGTCTATGACCTGCTGATGTCGGAACTGAAAAACGGAAAGCTGGTGCAATAACAATAGGGCATTATTTATCTTCTGGTCATTTTATTCTTCAATCCATCCTACAATTTCCTGTGAAAGCGGACTGGTAGTAGAGCCGATTGAGGCAACCCATCTACCATTTTCATCAATCAGAAACTTATGAAAGTTCCACCCTATCTTAGCATCCGAAACCCCGTTTTCACTTTTATGCGTAAGCCATTGATAAAGGGGAGCTATATCTTTCCCCTTTACAGATATTTTAGCCATCATAGGAAAAGTCACTCCATAATTCAACGTACAAAACTCCTTGATTTCTTCATTCGTTCCGGGTTCCTGATGCAGGAAATTATTGGCAGGAAATCCGATAACGACAAAATCATCTTTTCCATATTTCTCATACAACTCCTCCAACTTGGCGTATTGGGGAGTGAAACCGCATTTAGATGCCACATTGACTACCAATACTTTCTTACCCTTGAACGTGGAAAGTGGCAAGTCCTTCCCGTCAATAGTCTTGACCGTAAAGTCATAAAAACTTTTTTGCTGTGCACCAGCTACCGATGTAATCATGGTTACAATTATGCTTAATATAAATGTTTTCATTTGAAATGCTATTTTATAATAGAACAATTCATGAAATTGAAAAGTTTTCTCTGAAAGAAAAGATTGGCGGTGTTGTACCTCCGGATGGCTGCCTGATAGACGACGAAAAGTTCTTCATTGCCATACCATTTCGCTTCTGCCTGACAGTCTTTGATGATATCTGCCTTTTCAGAGAAACCTTCTTCTACGCTTTTTACACAAAATCTTGCGATGCTGCCCACTGCATCCAAAACGCTCATCCTGCTCTACCCTCCCATCCTTTTCCGCTCTGGCAGCCCTGCCTCCCATGCAAAACTCCCAACATACGGTTTTAACGATTCGTTTATATATTCTCTATCATTGTAGCACAGTGGATTTTTATGTCAAATCGCGAAAAGTAATGCGAAATCTCTCGAAATAGTGCGGCAAAAGCGAAGATTTTCCATTTCCAGAGACATACGAATGTCCGAAGAGGTATCGCTAAACATGAAAATGTCATTGATTTAGGAATCTTTTGCATATGTAATAAACGAAATAAAATTTTAATAGTTCGATACTGTATTTTTTATAAGGCATGCAAAAAGGACAGTAGAAATGTATAGTCATTTCGTTACTGTCCTTTTTCGGTCTATTTCTCTTCAAGTTCTTTTATTTTCTCGTCGATGGCGTGTTTCATGTCTCTTTCATAGGTATCGAAGACTTTCTTGAACATGTCGTCGAACTTGATGTCTTTGGAAATCCCTTCATTGATTCCCTGAATGAGGTCTTTGCCGTATTCATCGACGAGGGCTTTGTACTGGTCGATGACGTAGGCGCCGTTGGAGCGGAAGAATCCTGTATCCTCTTTCAGTTCCTTGATTTCATAGGCATGGGAGTACGGCTCATCGCTGCTGCTTCTTACACTGTCCTCAACGGTTTCTTCTAAATCATCCATGCCCCATGCGGAGGTCTCGAAATCGCTGAAGCAGGTCTCGTCCGCCGAGGGAGATACGAGGATTTCCTTCCATGATTCGGGCGGGTCGCTTTCATCGGGTGAGACGGCATCCCATCTGGCATAGACGGCGCCGAGGAGGTCCTGCGCTTCTTTGTTGTACTCGTAGAAATAGCTCCACGGGTTGTCTGCCGGGAGGTAGTAGGCGCTGAGGCGCTCTGCCTTGTAGCGGGCCAGGATCTGCCTGGTCATCATGCTGCGGATGTCTTCATCATAGGCATGGTTCTTGAAGCATTTCCTGAGAGCCTCGTCTGCGTCGTCCCAGGAGGAAAATGTTTCTTCCGGATAGTCATAATCAAGCGGAAGGTCGGTGATGTCATACCCGGGATCGGGATGGAATTCCGGTCTTTTCAGCTTGAAATGATCCCTGAAATCTCTCATTTCTTCCAGAAGGCGTTCCTTTGATTCGGAAAGGACGCGCGAATCGGCGGTTTCCTTTTTGAGTGGCGAAAGGTGCAGTTCATGGATCGGACAGATTCTCTCTATTTCTTCCAGGTCGGGAAGGTCTTTATCCGTGACCATCATTCCCGGGATGGCCCGGGCGATGCCGTCTGTCGTTTCTTCTATGTATTTCTTATTGTGCAGGCAGATGCCGCAGCCGATGCACTTTTCTCCAATGATGACTCGTTTCATGATTCCCTCCCGTTAAATGCCCGCTTCGAGGCACATGGACTGGGCTTCGGTGAGGAGTTCCACCCCGCTGGCTATAAGTTCCTGTCCGTTTTCTGCAATCTTGCCCTGGCTGTCCATGATGGGAACGGTCAAAATGGTGCAGACGGCGCCGGCGAGATTGGCGCAGGTCATGAGGATATTGACGTCTTCGTCGGTGTAAGCGTATTTCTCCGTGCCTTTTTCCTGAATCAGCTGGTCGCAGGCAGCAATGGCTCTTGTGAAGAGAAGGTTCATGGCGGCGGTGATTTCTGCGATCCTGTCTGCGAACTGGCAGATGGCGCGGCAGATCTGCGCATGGCTTTCTGCCTGGGCATAGACGGCATTGGCCGCTCTCATCTGCCTGCCGGCTGCAATGAGGGCTCTTTCGGAATCCTTTTTCATGGACGCACCCACGCCAAGGGTCAGAAATGCGATGCCGCCGGAAGCAGCGATTGAGGCAAGCGTCACGCCGGCCGTTGCGCCAATTGCAGCGGCGCCGATTTCAAGTCCGCCGCCGGCCGCAAAGTTCACCGGGCCTTCGAGAAGCCATGTGGAAGCGAGTTCATTGCTGCTGAGACCCTCATACGACTCGATTGCCGAAACCGGCAGGTCCCCGATGCGCGCCAGATCCGTCGTATGGATGACGGCAGGCGGGAGGGATTCGTAGAGGACGGTCTGGATTTTCCCGTAGACTTTGACGAACCGGGGAAGCGTGTACTCCATGATGGCCTGACGTTTCCGCACGATATTATTCGGCCGGCGCTGCATGCGGTCAGCTTCCTGTTTTTGGAGGAGCCAGCCTTCTGCTTCCCTGGCAATGGCCTCGAGCCGTTTTTCCTCGGCTTCCTCCTCCATGCTGTGGCTTTCGTTGATATCGTAAAGAAATTTCCCGATAATTCCTGCACCTACGATTAACGGAATCATGATGCCGTTCCCTTAGAATTTCAGGATCAATGGCTGATCCCACTGCGCCTTGTATTCATCCTTGGAATGGAAAAGGACGGTCTTCCCCCAGTAAGCAAGGACTTTGTCTATTCCTTTCGTGACGGTGTCATAGTCTGTATCCGAGGAAAGAGCGCCAGTGAAGATTTCATGAAGTCCATCTCCCATGACGGAATCGAAATGGGCAAGTTCTTCTTCAGTCATCTTCTGGTATTCATCCTGGCGTTTGCGGATGATTTCTTCGACCTTCTTATAGATTTCATTAATCGTCTCAGATTTTTCGTTATACACTTCGATGGACTCCTCGCCCGCCAGAAGCTGGTTTCCCGTAAGGCCCATGGCAATCGATGCAATCATGCTGCCAAGGAGCGCGCCTCCGGTCATGCCGAGTGGTCCCAGAATGGCGCCTGCAGCAGCACCGCATTCAGCGCCTTCCCATGATGCGGCGAGGGACGTGACGCGGTAACCGGCATCCTGGGCAAATTTCTGCCCTGTGATTTCCCCGTTCACGTACTGTTTCAAAGGCTGGCTGAGCTCAATACCTGCCTGAAGGACGAGAACGCCTACATTCGAGCGCAGGAGTGTATTAACCAGATGGCTCGTCGTCCCTCTTGTCATCGTCAGTGCTGCCTGATAAGCACCGCCGGCTGCCGTGATCGTCCCGACGGTCTTAGCCATATCCTTGGCCTCATCATCAGCATCCTTCTTCCCCATGATGACATCGGCCGCCTGCATGCAGCTTTTGATGATCAGGGCAGGAGCTGCGATGCGGATTGTCAGGGATGCTCCCTTGTAAAACTCTCCGCCTGCTTTCTGGACAGTCTTCAGGGCGACTTTCTTGCCAAGCTCTATCTCCGCATTGGCCGCATGCGCCCCTCGTGTGAGCTTTGTCCCTGTGCTCAGACGATTTTTCATGGAAGTCAGTTCCTCCCACTCCGTCTTCGCGCCTTTAGCGGCATTCGCACGCAGGGAAGCCCAATAGAGTTTCCTGTTCGCTCCGGCATAATCTCCGCGGATCCTAAGATCTGCCTTCGCATGGAAATGGCCTATCGCTTCCGATGATGATACCAGTGCTGCCGCATCCACTCCCTCTTCTGCAGCCCCCAGTGCTGTTTTCTCCCGTTTCTCTTCGTCCATGGTCTCCACCTTGCTTTTTTATAACAAATGGACATTTTATAAGCAGTTCCTGCGATACCTTATTATCTTAATTATACAAGCCTAATAACCCTGCTTCCAATTCCTAAAAGTACCAAGATATCTATGTTTTTGTGCATAAAAGACACAGAGAAATCCCCGAAGGGAAAGGATGCCTTCCTGCCTGCATTTCTAAACTATGAAATACTTTTTTAATAATTTCTGTAAGAAATTGGAAATCGCAGCCATAAGAAAAAGAGCCGTGGAAATATGTGCATTCCACAGCCCCTTATTCCATCAGTCCCTTGAGAGGATTCCTCTCTTTTTCAGCTCGTTTCTATATCCATAGGCCCACCATTTGTCTTCCTCGTGGTGTGTCTTCTTGTACTGTTCACGGGTGACCTTGTACATCTGTACGAGCTCACGGTCATTGAAGATGCGTGCCTCGTTTTGATAGTACTCCAGCTTTTGTTCCTTACCCTTGTTTTCCTTCCATCCTTCATTTTTCAAGCTTTCAATCGCTCCCCAGAACCCCATGCAGATCCTCCTTTCTTTACTCCATCATTCTGCCCTGCACGGCACTTCTAAACTTCTCTTTACCGTTTCTTTATAAATACTTTATTATTTTATCACTATTTTTATTTATGTCAATGTTTAAATATATTCAAAAGTACCGGTGTTTTCGGGGTTTGTATAGCTTTATTTTATACAACGCTTCCGCGTGAGTTCCATAAAATATAAACTTCCTGTTATTGTGTATACTCTATTTTTGAAATACTTTATTTATATTTTTGAATGTGCTTTTACAGATTTCAAAGGAGATAGAGGAAACTGATATCTTTTACGGGACAATCCATTTTCCCCATGCAAAAAGCCTCGCAGCTCTGCCGTGGGGCTTTTCTGTCTGCTATTCAATTGTTGTTAGTCGGTCAGACCGCGTTTCTTGAGTTCATTTCTGTAGCCGCAGGCACACCAGCCGTCTTCTTCATGCTGTGTCCTTTGATAAGTCTGCTCGCTGATCTTGTACATATCGATGAGTTCACGGTCATTGAAAATCCCCGCTTCCTCTTCGTAGTACCTGATCTTCTGGTACCTTGTCTCTGGCTCTCCCTTAAATCTCGCTCCTACTTTCGCGATCCTTCCTGCTATCCTCCGCCATCCCATGTTAAAACCTCCATCTCTTCCATGCCTTTCCCCGGGCATGGCTGCTAACATGAAATCTATATAGATACCTATATATCTAATTTTCTCAATTATATCATTTTAATCTATGCTGTCAAATCAATTATTTCTTTCAGGAAATCCCATGAAATTGACGATATTATGTAGCAATTCTAGATAATTGTCTACCATGATTCGAACGATTATAAAGAACTTTTTCTATGTATACTTAATAAACGAAATACATTCGCATCTAACTGACACTTTGTAAGATTTATTCTTTACTTCGCGGGTGTCCATTTCAAGAAAACAAAAAAAGAGCGGCACATGGCTGCTCTTCTTTTAGTCTGCTATTTCTTGCTCTCTTCCCATACTTTCCTGGCGTAGGATACGAGTCCTTTGGCTTCTTTGGTTCGGAGGAATCTTGGGTCGAGACCGTTGGGACCCAGGCGGAAGCGGTCGAGGGCGTCGGCGTCCTTGAATATTTTATAAAGGAGAATCTCGTCCTTGAGCGGCGGCTTCTTCTGTTTCATGGCTTTGATGCCGACAGGATCGTCCCTGTCGTGGTAGCTCATGACGTCGAATACGCGCTGATCGTAGGCAAGACCTCCTTTTTGGCAGTATTCCCTGTAATACGCAGCGGCCCTGTCGCCATGACCGGTATCGTAGCCGTCTTCCATGCGGCGGGAATCGTGAAAAACGGAAGCGGCGCCGAGGGCTTCGCGGTCGTCTTGAGGAAGTTTCATTTCTTCTGCAATGAGGAGGGCAAAGAGAAGGACACGGGCGCAGTGTTCTTCGGTGTGTATTTCGCTCTCCTTCATGAGGAAGTGCACGTTGTCATGGAGGAATTTGCGCCAGCGGACATAATCGGATGCGATGGTAGAAGGAATATTCATGGAATCAGCTCCTTTCTTACCTATTATAAAGCAGGAAACGCTTCCTTGCGGAATTCATTTCCTGCCCTCTTTTACATGGCTTTCTTGATTTCTCTCAGTACGTCAGCAATCTTGCCGTCGATGCCGTAGGATTTGTTCTTGATATTTTCCGTGATGTAGACTTCGCCAAGGTTGATGGTGATGTAGGAGGCCTTCGGTTCCGCTGCGGTAAGGCGCATGAGCGGGCCTTTGATGAGCTGGTTTCTCCAGCCGATGCCCAGTTCCAGGATGACGAGGCGTTTTCCATGATACTTTTCAAGGAATGCGCCGAGGCGCTGGTCGCCATCGTCTGACACATACCGGTCAGCGGCGCCCATCATATGGATGTCCATGGGAGAGCCGCATTTCGGGCATTTCGGAGTCAGATCGCCCGGAACAAGGCCGTCTTTTTCTGCCTTGTGCATGTCCTCTGCTTTTTCAAGGACGGGATAAAGCGTGTCATGGCAGGCAGCCCGGCACTGCATGGTGAGCCAGTTTCCTTCGATTTCATCCATCTTCTCCGGATCGAAGCCGCTCATTTCGAAGTGGCATTCGCCATTGGAGGTGAGGACGAAGTAGTCCTTCTTTCCGATGATATCCCGGAGGTCCTTCATGACAGGCGTCTCTTCATATTCCGCGCAGTAATAGTGGATGAGGCGGCTCCAGAAGCCCCATTTCTCCGATTCGGTCGGCCATTGGGCCGTCATGCCGTGAAGGAGGCAGGTGATGCCGTAATTCCTTTTGAAATCGCCGAAGAGGTCCTCGAAGGCTTTATTGTCCGCAAAGATATGGAGCCCTTCAGTAATGGAAAGGCCGTTGCTGGCACCGATCAGGACAGCGTCGGCCTGCTTGATTTTTTCTGCAATTGCCTGATAATCCATTTCTTACTCCTCCCCTTTCTTTTTGACAGCCGCGGTCAGGACTTCTGCAATATCTCCCAGGATGGTCATGCCCTTATCCTCGATCTGGCGCGGAAGGAAGTCGAACTGGTTGTTCACGCCGATGTACCTCGCATGCGGCAGGCCCATGGTGAGCTGCCAGAAGGGTTCCTGGATGAACATCGGTGTCATGCGGCCGACACCGAGCTCGATGAAGAGGATCTTTGCATCCTTGTGTGATGCAATGTAGCTGGATGCCTTTTCATACTGTTCTTTATACTTCTTTCCCTGCAGGAAATTGCCGTATCCTCTGACCCAGGGGAAGGCTTCGCCGCCGCAGTGCGGACAGCGCGGAATCATGCCCTTTGGGATCTTGATGCCGTCTCCCATGGCACGGATCATGTCTTCTACCGGCTGCACGGCATCCCACGTGTCATCCTGGCAGCAGGAGGCGCACTGGAAGAAACGGTGGTCGCCCTGCAGCTCTGCGACTTTATTTTCCGGATAGAGTTTGATGAACTGCGTATCCTGGTTCGTCGTGATAACGAAGAAATCCTTACCCTTGAGCAGGGCGTCCAGATCATGGTACGGCGCGCGTATGGGCGCAGTGAGCGTCGTATGAAGGAATGTCGCAAGGAATGCCCAGAAAGCCGCACGGTCATTCCAGTGACGGAACATGCCGTCGAAGGCGCCGTTGAAGTGGTAGACTTCCTCGAACTTGCCGAAGTATTTCTTGAAGGAATCGTTGTTTTCATAGTAGAAATTGCCGCCGCCAGCCGCAGAAAGGCCGGAAGCGCCGCCCACGATGACGCAGTCCGCATCGCGGATTTCCTGAACGAGACGATCAATCTTCTCATCCATGGAAAGCTTGGAAGGGCCGGCCAGCTCGTAGGGCGTACCGCCTCTTCTGTAAATACCGTAATATTTTTGGAAATTCATCTGTGTCTGCATGACAAGATCTTCATAAAAGCTCATGGTTGTTCTCCTTATTGCTGTAAATATTATTCTTACACCCATATACTACAGATTTCTTGCTATCGTGTCAATCTGTTGTTATAATTTAATATACAGCAAAGGAGCGATTCCCATGAAATACTCGACAAAAGTGAGCGATGCCGTCCACATTCTTTCCTTCATTGCACTGAACGCGAAGGAAAGCCTGACGAGCCAGGCCATCGCAGAAAGCGTCAAAACGAACCCTGCCTTCGTGAGGCAGATGATGTCATCGCTTAGAAACGCAGGACTTTTGACCAGCGTCAAAGGCCACGCCAAGCCGGCTCTCTCCCGGGATGCGAAGGACATTTCCCTTCTGGACGTGTACCGCGCCGTCGAAGGCGACAAGCCCCTCCTGCATCAGGACACGCACACGAACCCGGAATGCGGCGTGGGTGTCAATATCCAGCTCGTCATCCGCGACTGCTACGACCAGGTGCAGAAAAAGGCAGAAGAGGAAATGGCCTCCATCAGCATGCAGGATATCCTGGACCAGTACGAGAAAAGGCTGGAAAAGCAGGGCGTCTGATATAGCAGCGCAAGATGCCGGGGCTTTCCTGCCTTTCCTTCCGTTTTGCGGAATAGTACAATAAAGAAAAGAATAAAGTTACAGTGTCTTATGTTTATCTTTCTGTACCAAAAGCGGGGTGTCTTATATGCGGAAATTAAAAGCAATTGTTTTGGCCGGCATTTTATCTGTCACGTGTGCCTTCAGTGTTTCAGCGGCAAGCGGGATCATCGATGTCTACGGCGACGAAGCATATGACAGCAATGGGAATATGTACTGGAAAGATGGAGATACAACGTATTCGAGCGACGGGAGAATGTACATCACCGACGGCGACATGACGTATGGCAGTGACGGCAGGACGTATATGCGATGCGGCGATATGATTTACGGCTCTGACGGAAGCAGTGCCACAATCATTGATGATATGATCTACTACGATGAACCCGATGATCAGGATCAGGACCAGGATGACGTCTTCCCCTACCTTTATTAAACAAAAGAGCTGAGACGAAATGTGCAGGCATTTCATCTCAGCTCTTTTTTATTGCTAACGTTCTTTCTGGATTTTCTCTTTCAGGTCCAGAATGTGCTGTTCTATGATTCTTATTGTTTTCTCGTATTCTTCCCTGGATTTTCCGGATGGATCGTCAAGCCCCCAGTTCTCTTCGTAAGCGGCCTTCATGGCCGGGCAGGCTATGCCGCATCCCATGAGAATGACGATGTCCGGCGCCGGGATATCCCTGAGCGTCTTACTCTTCTGCGTCTTTTCCATGTCTACGCCATGCAGCTCTTTCATCCATTCGACGGCGCCCGGGTCAAGATGATCCTGCTTTTCCGTACCGGCTGAAAAGAGTTCGAAAACATCTCCCGCCAGTTTCCTTCCCAGAGCTTCTGCGATCTGGCTGCGGCAAGCATTGTGCGTGCAGAGGAAAGCCACTCTCGGTTTATTTTTATTCATTTTGCTTTCCTCTTTGGGAAATAGTCCTGCGTCGAATTGGCGATGCGGACAAGGGTGAGCATGACAGGAACTTCTGTCAGCACGCCGACGGTGGTTGCCAGCGCGGCAGGGCTCGTCGTGCCGAAAAGGGCAATGGCGACGGCCACGGAGAGCTCAAAGAAATTGGATGCGCCGATCAAGGCTGCCGGAGCGGAAATATCATATGGCAGCTTCAGGATGCGGCAGGCACCATAGGCGATAAAGAAGATAAGGAATGTCTGAAGAATGAGCGGCACGGCGATGAGGACGATGTGCAGCGGATTCGACAGGATGACTTCAGTCTGGCCGGCAAAGATGAGGATCAGCGTAAGGAGAAGTCCGATGGTCGTCGCATTATCGAATTTGTGGATGAATGTCTTTTCGAAGTACTCCCTGCCATGGCTCTTGATGACGCTGATACGTGTCAGGATGCCGCCGGCAAGCGGAATGACGACGTCCTCCTCCGAACCGCCGCCGTAGAAGGGATTATATTCCTGCAAGGAGGGACTGAGATAAATTCTGGGCATAGCATTTCTCCCCTTTTTCCTTCAATATATGAAAACAGACCGAAAAGTTTCCTTCTCGGTCTACAACAGGCTTGCTTATTTCAGCAGGCTTTTTCTATACATATTGTAGATATCTTCTCTTTCCAGAGGATAAGGGAAGGTTGCAAGCTTACCCTTCTGCTCCATGAAGCGGTCGGTATAGCTTGTGACATCTGCTTCGGTGTAAACGGAATTATGCTCCAGAACGGCATCCAGAAAGGTGCCCATTTCGTCTGTGCTTGCAAAGCCAAGATACTCCAGAACCTTCGCGACATTTTCATCCCCTGCGGGGAACAGCTCCAGATATGCCTGCGTCAGAACGCCATTTGCCATGCCATGGGGCAGACCCTTCTCGTAGGTCAGGAAATAGCCCATGCCATGGGGCAGAGATGTCATGGTCTGTGCGATTGCAACGCCGCCAAGGGCGGACATCAGCATCAGCTTATCCCTCGTTTCGGGGGAATAGACTCTTTCACGCAAGGCAGGCATACATTCCTTGAAAAGCAGCAGTCCCTGCTTGGCGATTTCTCTGCTGACCGCGGTTGCCTTTGCGGAAAGATAGCTTTCCACCAGATGCGTCAGCGCGTCTACAGCGGTATTGTTTGTGGTTCTTGCAGGCAGGGTATCCATATATTTCGGGTCGAGAAATGCCACTGTGGCAAAGATATGCGCGGCAATGCTCGATTTTGTTCTTTTTGCATCATTCCAGCACCAAAGAAAAAACCGACCAACGCTGC
>OKRY01002272.1_pt1 | contig 15137 bp, 14 predicted proteins | sample 1601121 | NCBI WGS metagenome assembly OKRY01 (sample SAMEA3541546, study PRJEB24748) | human gut metagenome | biome: human gut; feature: human-associated habitat; material: faeces | place: China | collected 2012
GCCGCAGAGCGTTCCAGCCATTCCAGCGCCTGTTCACCATCCGGTTCTGTTCCGATGCCGTCCCGCAGACACATGGCTGTGATAAACTGCGCATTGGCATAGCCCTGTTCCGCCATCATCCGAAACCAGGCATACCCGGATTCCTGTGCAGACGCATCTCCTTCTTCCACCTGCTCCAGGTGACGGTTATAGTTCTCCGGATTCATGATGTTCGCCGGATCTGTTTTCCGAAATCGTCCCAAAAATTGCTTTTTCATCAAAAATCCCCCTTTCTCATTCTGCTGTTTTTGTCGTGATACTTATTATAAAGCAAAATGCGCCTGGTGTCAAGTAAACGCCGGTTTTTGGCGCAAAAATCAACGGGAAAGTTCCCCTTAAAAAACGGTTTGCATGGGTTTCTACAAGGTGCATTATCTCTTTCATCAGATTTATATGTTAACTTTTTGTAACTAGTTGAGAATCAGTCTTGACAAGTAATTTTTTCTGTGCTATAATAAGGACAAGCAAAGGGAGATTGGATCCCCTGCAAAAATTACTTTATGGAGGTAGTACTCATGAAAAAGTTTGTATGTTCAGTTTGTGGTTATGTATACGAGGGCGAGGCTGCACCGGCAGCATGTCCTCTCTGCGGTGCGCCGGCAGACAAGTTCGTGGAGCAGAAAGAAGAGAATCTGGCATGGGCTGACCAGCACGTTGTCGGCGTAGCACAGGGCGCAGACGAAGAGATTATCCAGGGTCTGCGTGAGAACTTCAACGGCGAATGCTCCGAGGTCGGTATGTACCTGGCAATGGCACGTGTTGCGTTCCGTGAGGGCTACCCGGAGATCGGTCTGTACTGGGAAAAGGCTGCTTACGAAGAGGCAGAACACGCTGCAAAGTTTGCAGAGATGCTGGGCGAAGTTGTTACCGACTCCACCAAGAAGAATCTGGAAATGCGTGTTGCCGCTGAAAACGGCGCCTGCGCAGGCAAGAAGGCTCTGGCAGCAAAGGCAAAGCAGCTGAACCTGGATGCCATCCACGACACGGTACACGAAATGGCAAAGGACGAGGCAAGACACGGCTGTGCATTTGCCGGTTTCCTGAAGCGTTACTTCAACGACTAAGTTTGTGCGGTGTTGCCTATAAATGAAAAGCGGACTGTTTCGGAAGAGGTTCTGAAACAGTCCGCTTTTTTGTGGAATCCATTCAAACAAAATGGCAGCCTTTCAGTCAGCTGCCATTTTTCCGTTATCATTATAGGAAAAACATCTTATTCTTCCGTCTCTTCTGTCTTTTCCGCAGCCTCTGCTGCCTCCTTGCGTTCTTCTGCCTCTACCGCAGCAGTTGCAATGGCGTTTCTGCGGTAGGAAACGATAAATGCACGAACAATGGCAAATACCAGATAGCATACAAACAGGAGTGCCTCAGCGATCAGCAGCGGGCGCATCATGTTGGATACTGCATTGGACACTGCGTTGGAAACGCTGCCGCTTGCCGGAACCAGAACGCTGTAAGAATTTGCATAAGATGCAGTCTCGAAGTAATCGTCTGCAGTTGCATTAACATCGTCAATCAGCTTGTTCAGCTTGTCGCATACGGTCTTCATGTCAGTCTCGACCTTTTCCTGGTCCTTCTTGCTTGCCACAGCAGAGCTGTTCAGCTTGTCCAGACGGGACTGATAATCTGTGATCTGCTGCTGATAAGAAGATACGCTGCTCTGTGCATCTGTCTTCTGGGAAATCAAATCATCATATGCCTCAGACGGCTGTGTCAGTGCAGAACTGCTGGTTGCATCTGCGCCAGCCATAACCACCATGGAATCCTTCTGGTAGTTCTTGATGGAGTCGGTAATCGTTGCCAGCTTTTCATTTGCGCTGCTCAGATTGCGATTCAGATTGTCGATGCGGTACTGATAGTAGATCGCCAGGGATGCCTTGTCCTTTGTCACGTTTTTGCCGAGGACATAAGAGGAAAGCGTTGCGTAGTCCACACTGCGCAGGGTGTTGATAGACTCGTTCAGATCGGCGAAAGTATAACCGGTATCGCTGGAGCGGAACCGTGTGTTGTCGTTCTGCGAAAGGGTGGATACGTAGTTCTGGAGAGAGTTCAGCGTCGAGGAGAACACATCCAGTGCCTGCGGATAGTCATAGGTGGTATAATCCACAGCAGTCAGCGCATCGCCCAGGGCATCGTTGTAGCCGTAAGTCCGCATGAAGTAGGTCTTGTAGTTGCTCAGCATGGTGTTCAGAAAATCTGCCGCCTGAGAGCGGTTCATTTCAGAATTGCCGTAAGCAAACTGGATCTCAAAACGTGTCGGATAATAGGACACATCCATCAGCTTCTGTGCGGCATCCACGGAATTGGTGGATTCGAAGATGCTCTTGTAAGCGGTCAGCTCGTCAATGGTGTCGTCCGGGACAACGCCGGAAATGGTGATGGCGCTGCGGATGGCATCGGTATTTTTTGTGTCCATGCCCAGATCTGTCAGTGTGCTTTCAATGATGGACGGGGATTTCAAGGTGTTGGCATCAAACTCGTTGCCGTTCGGGTCCAGACCCTTTTCGATTCCGTCATAGGTAAAGCCGACCATAGCGGTCAGCGGTGTTGCCTTGCTGTTGGAGAGCAGCATTGCTCCGCCGAATACGGCGCCGGCTGCGATCACTGCGATTAGCACCCAGGGCAGAAAATATTTTTTCATCTGCCGGAAAATATCCATCACCGGAATGGTAATGGTATCTTCCTCTTCCTGTGCGCTCTGCACCAGTGCAACAGTTGCAACTTCCGGTTTCTGTTCTGTACTCTTTTTACTCATCTGTAGTTACTCCTAATAGCATTAAAAATCGTTGTTTTATGGCAGAAAAACTTCTACATTTCATTATACCACAGTTTTCGCCCTCTGTAAACCGGATATTTTTTCAAAAAACGGTCTGCAATTTCGCAAAAAAACAGCATTTTTCACAATATCTGCGCCTGCGGTACGGCTTATCTTCGGATTGACAGCGTTTTCTACCGTGTGTTATAATAACAGGGTACATTTTCCGCAAAAGGAGCGCTTTCCTATGGCATACTATATTTATGTACTCCGCTGCAAAGGCGATACGCTGTATACCGGTATTACCCCGGATCTCCGGCGGCGAATGCGTCAGCACTGCGGTCAGCTTGCCGGCGGCGCAAAATACACCCACAGCCACAAACCGGAGGCACTGCTCCGGGTGTGGGAAACTGTCGACCATACTGCCGCAGCCCGGTTTGAATGCGCTTTCAAGCAGCTGACCCGCATCCAAAAAGAACAGCTGCTCCAGATACCGGAGCAGTGGGATGCGTTTCTTTCCCTGGATGCAGAACCAGCGGCATATGCGCCCATTGAAACGCTGCCGCTGGCAGATTATCTCAGAAAATCAACCCCGAAAAAAAGTGACTGAATCCAGTCACTTTTTTCATTATAATACACATACGCTCACGAACGCCGTTTTTTATACTGCAGTTTCTCCGGCAGGAATCCGCTCCGGGCAAGGGCATAGGTTACCCACACCGCCGCCACAGGCAGCAGATTCCAGAGCGCCAGAAAAATGGTTTTTCCCCAGGAGAGGGACGAAATGGTCACATCCATGCTGCAAAGGTTGCAGAGCTGCAAAAACGGCGCATCCAGCAGCTTGTACCACCGATACCAGTGTTCCGGCAATACGCCTGCTTTCGCCAGGCACAGCGTCAGCCCCAGCACGAGAAACGGCAGCGCCGCCGCAACACTGTAAAACAGCTGCCGTCCGATGGTGTTGGGCAGTTTCCGGTGCTGATCCTCTTTGGCACGGTTCAGCGCATAGTTGACGCAGACACAGACCAGCACTGCAATGGTGCAGATACAGCTGATGAGCCGGAACAGACCGCCGCCCACCGCAGACAGCGTGACCGCCAGAAACAGGCACAGCACTTCCGCAAAGAAATATGTGCCGAGTCCTTTGGCAAAATTTTTGAATTCCATATTTCACCTCCTGTGGAAACGGATTCCTCGGTATATCGGATGCTTCTCCGGAAAAAATAACAGCAATGGCAGACGTTTGAAACCTCTGCCGACCCAAAAAGGAGGGCAAAGTCATGTCTCCACAGGAACATCACGTACTGGACGAATTCTACAAAAATGCCGTGATGGGAGCGGATGCCACGAGCACCATTCTCCCTAAGGCAGACCACCCGGCACTGCGGCAGGAGCTTTGCAAACAGCTGGAGTTCTATCAGACCCAGAAAGACACCCTGCGCAGCCAGATGCAGAAAAGCCATGTGCAGCCGGCGGAACAGAACGATATGGCGAAATTCTGGGCAAACGCCAGCATTCAGATGCACTGCCTGGGCGGCGCATCTTCCAATGAGATCGCAAAGCTGATGCTGAAAGGCACCAATACCGGCGTCATCCAGCTGACCCAGGTGCTGCACGGCAATCCCGGCATTTCCGATCAGCTGAAACGCCAGGGCAAAGCGTTTGTCCGTCACGAAGAGGCGTATATGGAACGCCTCAAAGCTTATTTATGAGAGGTAGTGCCATGAATCCCGAACAGGAAAAAGCCAGACAAAGTGCAGAAGCCGAAATGAAGATCTATACGCCCCACCGGGTGATCCAGGAAAAATGCGACAATGTGGCATTTGACAACGCACCGGTGCGGATCTACGAGCGGCCGTATCATCCCAACCAGCCCACTTCGCCGCTGGGATAATCCACCGGCTGCGAAACCAGCCTGCTGTCGTATCTTTTCGCCTACTTTTTATGTCCCACTTAAAAGGCGCCCGTAGGGTGTGCCTTGTGCTGGGATGTCAGCATAAGCTGACAGGGGGATTACTTTGATTGCTTGTTTTTCGAGATATTTTCGATACACGCTATAGATACGCCGGCAGGCGCTTACATCTTTTTCTCTTGTTCCTTTGCAGCGCAGTCGGCGCACAGACCGTACAAAACCGTTTTCGTATGATCGATCACAAAGCCGTGATGTTCCAGCAGATGCTCGCCCAGCTGATTCAGATAGTCACAGCTGACATGGAACAGCCTGCCGCAGCAGGTACACTTCAAGTGAAAATGCTCCTGGCACAGATGCGGCTCATCGGATAGGAACTGATAGCAGGCGCTGCTCTTGCCGTCCAGCACATATTTCCGCACCATGCCCTCTTCCACCAGCTGTTCCAGCGTCCGGTAAACTGTGGCAGTTCCCACCGGCGTGGCATTGTCCTGCAAGTGCCGCACCAGCTCTGCTACAGTAATATGCCTGCCCTCGCTGTTCTGCAAAAAAGCCAGGATATATTCCCGCTGTTTTGTTTTGTATCCCATGATATGATATCGTCCTTCCAAAGCCGGAAACGGCGCATACCGTCCGGCAGATTTCCGGTCTATCCAAATTGCCGCAGCAGAAAACTGAAAACAGTGTCTGCTGCGGCAATCTTTTTTCATTCGTTCGATTAGTCCTCGATGGTGACCTTTTTCATGACCTGCGGCACCATCGGCTTGTCGTTGTAGTCCGTCTGAACCGATGCGATCTCGTCTACCACATCCATGCCCTCAACGACCTTGCCGAATGCAGCATACTGACCATCCAGATGGGGCGCATCCTCGTGCATGATAAAGAACTGAGAACCTGCGGAGTTCGGGTTCATGGCACGAGCCATGGACAGCACGCCACGGGTGTGCTTCAGATCGTTCTTTACGCCGTTTGCAGCAAATTCACCCTTGATATTCCAGCCGGGACCGCCCATACCGGTACCATCCGGGCATCCGCCCTGGATCATAAAGCCCGGAATGACACGATGGAAGATCAGTCCGTCATAAAAGCCCTGCTTTACCAGCTTTTCGAAGTTCTCGCAGGAGATCGGTGCAATCTCCGGATACAGTTCGATCTTGATCTTCTTTCCGTTTTCCATTTCAATGACTACCATTGTCTATGTTCCTCGCAAAATCATATATTTCCGGCAAAAACGGCAAATACCGCTGTTTTTCCGGATATCGGACAGCCCGGAAACGCCCGGAAAGTCCTATCCTATTGTACCACATGACAGAGAAAAATGCAAGGAAAATTTCTTGGTTATCCCACGATATCTTCCCACGTGGTAGGAATCCCTGCGCCGTTCTGCGCAATATACAGCATGAGATAGAACACATCCGTAGAATCCGCCCTGCCGCTGCCGTCGATGTCTGCCGCCTTTTCCTGTGCTGCCGTCCAGTCGGGAGAGATTCCCACGGCACTCTTTGCGATGCCCAGCATAAGGTAAAACACGTCTGTGGAATCCAGCGTGCCGCTGCCGTCCATGTCACCTAACAGCAGCCCTGCGAATATGTCATAGTGCATGGCTGCCTGTTCCAGCGGTTCGTTTTTTTGAGCAATATAGACCGCTTTCCATGCGGTTTCTGTCATCGCCGTATATACATCCGTCAGACTGGTGCAGTTGTAAAAGGCAACCGTGCCGATCTGTGTGAGATTTCCCAGTATGGTTACAAGCTGGACCGGTTGAAACAGGCCGAAAAGCTGAATCCCGAACAGCGGAGCGTACGACTGCTCAAGGAAATCCAGGAGCAGCTGCACATGTCGAAAATGCCGATACACATCGAATGTTTCGATAACTCCAACATCCAGGGTGCAGATGCGGTAGCCGCCTGTGTGGTTTTCAAGAAAGCCAAGCCCAGCAAGAAGGATTACCGGAAATACCTGATCAAGACCGTCAGCGGACCGGACGATTATGCGTCAATGCAGGAAGTAGTGAGGAGAAGATATTCGCGCATTCTGAACGAACAGGGCGAACTGCCCGACCTGATTCTGACGGACGGTGGAAAGGGACAGATGGAAGTAGTAAGACAGGTCATCGAAGACGAACTCGGACTGAACATTCCCATCGCAGGTCTGGCAAAGGACAACCGCCACCGTACTTCGGAAATCCTGTTCGGCTTTCCTCCGGTAAATATCGGCATCAAGCAGAACACTCCCCTCTTTCACCTGCTGGAAAATATCCAGAACGAGGTACACCGTTTTGCCATCACCTTCCACCGCGACAAACGCAGCAAAAGCCAGATTGCTTCCGCCCTCGACTCCATCAAAGGAATCGGAGAGAAACGGAAGACAGCCCTGCTGAAGCATTTTAAGAGCGTTGCACGCATCAAAGGAGCGAGTCTGGAAGAGATTACTGCCGTCATCGGAGAAGCCGCCGCACGGAGCGTAAAAGAAGCATTGTGCAACGACGGGGAAAACGGTCCGAAATAATCAGGACACTAAAAAACCATATACTGAATATATTTGTTATCTTTGTAGAAACAGTTTTAAATTATGAGAGTAGTAATTCAACGAGTAAGTCATGCATCCGTCACCATCGAAGGGGTCTGCAAATCCGCCATCGGAGAAGGATTCATGATTCTGGTAGGAATAGAAGAAGCAGATACGCAGGAAGACGCAGACTGGCTCTGCCGGAAAATTGTCGGACTTCGCGTATTCGACGATGAAAACGGAGTGATGAACCGGTCGATTACCGATATCAACGGCGAAATTTTAGTGATCAGTCAGTTTACGCTGATGGCATCTACCAAGAAAGGAAACCGCCCCTCTTACATCCGGGCCGCCAGACACGAGACAGCCATTCCGCTCTACGAGTATTTCTGCAACGAACTGGAAATCGCACTCGGCAAAAAAGTAGGAACCGGTGAATTCGGGGCAGACATGAAGGTAGAGCTGCTCAACAACGGACCGGTCACCATTTGCATGGACACCAAAAACAAAGAATAATATGACTCTGAAAGAAGCACAAGAAACGGTCGATGCCTGGATCAAGACCTACGGCGTTCGTTATTTCAGCGAACTGACAAACATGACAGTGCTGACCGAAGAAGTTGGAGAACTGGCGAGAATCATGGCCCGTACCTATGGCGACCAGTCGTTCAAAGAGGGAGAAAAACACGATCTGGGAGATGAGATGGCAGATGTACTCTGGGTATTGATCTGCCTGGCCAACCAGACTGGAGTAGACTTAACGGAAGCTTTTCGGAAGAATCTGGAGAAAAAGACATCGAGAGATAAGGAAAGACATAAGAATAACCCCAAATTATAACCATTATGAAGTACAACGAACATCAAGAGTGTGGATGTAACGATACACATCACCACGACCATGAATGCTGCTGTGGACATGACCACTCCACTGAGTGCAACTGCGAAGACGATGCTTGCGACTGCGGTTGTGACTGCGAAGAAGAGGAAAACGACTCTTATGCCAGTTCTTCAGATAAATATCATGAAGCATTGAGTAAGTACAATACCAACCTCTCTGACGAGGATATCAAGGCAGAAACAGCCCGTATCATCGAGCAGAAAGTGAAGGAAAACGATACACTGGAAGTGAAGAAATTCCTGTTCCACTGCATCGACCTTACTACGCTTAAATGCACGGACAGCGAACCCAGCGTAATGAAATTTACTCAGCGGGTAAATGATTTCGTAGACAAATATCCTGACCTGGACAACGTGGCTGCCATCTGCGTATATCCGAATATGGCAGAAATCGTCAGCGATACCCTGGAAGCCGACCATGTAAACATTGCCTGTGTATCGGGAGGATTCCCCTCTTCACAGACATTTACGGAAATCAAGGTGGCAGAAACTGCCATGGCCCTGCATGCCGGAGCCAATGAAATCGATATCGTGATTTCGGTAGGCAAGTTCCTGAGCGGTGATTACGAAGGAATGTGCGATGAAATCGAAGAACTGAAGGATGTCTGTGGCGACAAACACCTGAAGGTGATTCTAGAAACCGGAGCACTTGCCACTGCCTCAAACATCAAAAAAGCGTCTATTCTTTCGATGTATTCGGGGGCAGACTTCATCAAGACTTCTACCGGAAAAGAGAATCCGGCAGCTACTCCGGAAGCCGCACTGGTAATGTGTAAGGCCATCAAAGAATATTACCTGGAAACCGGAAGAAAGGTAGGATTCAAGCCGGCCGGAGGTATCAATACGGTACACGATGCACTGGTATATTATACCATCGTCAAGGAGGTATTGGGCAAGGAATGGCTGACCAACGAACTGTTCCGTCTGGGAACAAGCCGCATGGCCAACCTGCTGTTGTCTGATATCGTCGGAGAAGAAGTAAAATTCTTCTGATCAGACGAAGGCATTCATACAAAAAAGAACCTCCTGAAACAGATTTCCTCATCGGATTTCCTGTTTCAGGAGGTTCTTTTTTTGACCTGATTATGCGGTTTTATTTATTCCGTTCAATGACATAATCGATGTATGCCGTGAGGGCCTCAGAAACCGAAGCATCGGCCGAATCAGGCAACAGAGACAGAGCCTGGTTGCGGTAATCGTGCATCACCTGTTCCGCATATTCAATGCCTCCTTCCCTCTTCACATACTCCACAAAAGAGGCGATTTCTTCGGGTGTAGCCTCGAGTGAGCGGATACGCAGCGCCAGGCTGCAGGCTTCCGAATCCTTCTTATGGTTCAGTACATACAGGGCCGGCAGTGTCAATTTACCTTCCAGCATATCATTTCCGGTCGGTTTTCCGATTCCTTCCCCACTGAAATAATCGAAGATATCGTCTTTAATCTGAAATGCGATTCCTATCATTTCACCGAACAAGGCCGCCTTTTCCACCTCTTCCCTGCCGGCACCGGCCGAGATAGCTCCCGCCTCGGCACTTGCAGTAAACAAAGCCGCAGTCTTCTTGCGGATGACATCGAAATAAACTTCCTCCGAGAAATCCTGGTTGCGGATATTGGCCAACTGGATAATCTCTCCTTCCGACAGGTTCTGTCCCAGACGGGCCACCAGATCCACCAGTTCCACACTGCCCGTACAGGCCGCATGCTTCAGACTTGTAGCCAGCATATAATCACCTACCAGTACGGACACTTTATTATTGTATAACGCATTTACCGACGACTGTCCACGACGCAGGTCGCTCTCATCCACCACGTCATCGTGCACCAGACTGGCTGTATGTAAAAGCTCCAGCGACAAGGCTCCATGCAGGGTTGCATCGGTCACCTGTCCGTAAAGTTTCGCAATCAGCAATACCAAAATGGGGCGCATCATCTTTCCGTTCCTCTTCTTGATATAGGCCAGAACCTCGTCAAGCAAAGGAGTAGAACTTTGCAGTGAAGCACCAAAGAGTGACTTAAATTCACTCAGCTCTTTTTCTATCGGTCTCTCGATTATCTCTCTCTTCTCCATTGGGCATCTATTTGCCTACAAAAGTAATAATAAAACAGCTAATACGGTATTTTTTTGTATTTTTACATAGAAATTCTTAATATTTTTATACGAATGGAGAAACTATTTCTACTGGATGCATACGCACTGATATACCGTGCCTATTATGCTTTTATCAAGAATCCCCGTATCAATTCGAAAGGTTTTAATACATCGGCCATCATGGGCTTCGTAAATACGTTGGAAGACGTGCTGAAAAAGGAAAATCCGAGCCACATCGGCATTGCCTTCGACCCTGCAGGACCTACCTTCCGGCACGAAGCGTTCGAGCAATATAAAGCCCAGCGGGAAGAGACTCCGGAGGCCATCCGCCTCTCTGTTCCTATTATTAAAGAAATCATACAGGCCTACCGGATTCCGATTCTGGAGGTACCGGGATATGAAGCCGACGACGTCATCGGTACACTGGCTACCGAAGCGGGGCGCCGCGGCATACCGACTTATATGATGACTCCCGACAAGGACTACGGTCAGCTGGTGTCGGACTGTGTCTTCATGTACCGCCCCAAATACGGCGACCATGAATTTGAAGTCATGGGGGTAGATGCCGTCAAGGCTAAGTTCAATATTGACTCTCCCGCGCAGGTCATCGACATGCTCGGTCTGATGGGAGACACGGCCGACAACATTCCCGGTTGTCCGGGCGTCGGCGAGAAAACGGCGCAGAAACTCATCGCCCAGTTCGGAAGCATCGAGGAAATGCTGGAGCATACCGACCAGTTGAAGGGAGCGCTCAAACAGAAAATCGAAAACAACCGCGAACAGATCCTTTTCTCGAAATTCCTGGCCACCATCAAAACCGACGTGCCGGTTGCCCTGGACATGGAAGCCTTGAAGCGCGAGAGTCCGAACGAAGAAGAATTGCGGCGACTCTTCGAGGAACTGGAGTTCCGCTCTCTCCTCGACCGGGTACTGAAGGTAGAAAAAAAAACAGCCCCTTCTCCTACCCCTGTTTCAGGCGATCTCTTTGGATTTTTTGCGGCCGAAGATACAGAAGACTCAAAAAATTCAAATCTCAGCAGCCTTGAAAGCCTGGATTACGACTACCAATTAATTGATACTGAGGATAAAATAGACGATTTTTTACAAAATATCCTTACAAAAGAAATTTTCAGTCTAGACACGGAAACCACCGGAACGGATCCGATTCGCGCAGAACTGGTCGGAATGAGCTTCAGTTTCAAGGAAAATCAGGCTTTTTACGTTCCCGTACCTGCCAATCGTGACGAAGCGCAAAAAATTGTTAATAAATTCAAACCTGTCTTCGAAAACGAAAAAACCGTAAAAGTCGGACAGAACATCAAGTACGACATGCTTGTGCTCAGCAACTACGGAGTCGAGATCCGGGGAAGGATGTTCGATACCATGATCGCACATTACGTGCTGCAGCCCGAACTCCATCACGGAATGGATTACCTGGCCGAAGTGTACCTGAAATACGAAACCATCAAAATAGAAGAACTGATAGGTCCGAAAGGAAAAAATCAGAAGAACATGCGCGACCTCCCTCCTTCCGCTGTCTATAAGTATGCGTGCGAGGATGCCGACGTAACCCTCAAGCTCAAACACATTCTGGAAAAGGAACTGAAGGAACAGGGAGTGGAAGCATTGTTCGAGGAAATCGAAATGCCGCTCGTCCCGGTACTGGCCTATATGGAACGGAACGGAGTAAGAATAGACACTGCAGCCCTGAAAGAGACTTCGCTCCATTTTACTGCCCGCATGCAGCAGATAGAAAAAGAGGTGCACGAGCTGGCAGGTATGGAGTTCAATATCGCTTCGCCCAAGCAGGTGGGTGAGGTACTCTTCGACCGCCTGAAGATTGTGGAAAAGGCCAAGAAGACGAAGAGCGGACAATACGTGACTTCCGAGGACGTACTGGAGAGTCTGCGGGGCAAGCACGAGATTGTCGGAAAGATATTGGAGCACCGGGGACTGAAGAAGTTGCTGAGTACGTATATCGATGCACTTCCGCAACTGATCAATCCGCAGACGGGCCACATACATACTTCATTCAACCAGACCGTAACCGCTACCGGACGGTTGAGTTCCAGCAATCCGAACCTCCAGAACATTCCGGTCCGCAACGAAGACGGAAAAGAAATCCGGAAAGCCTTCATCCCGGAAGACGGATGCGAGTTCTTCTCGGCCGACTACTCACAGATTGAATTGCGCATCATGGCGCACCTGAGCCAGGACCCGCACATGATAGAGGCCTTCCAGAAAGGACAGGATATCCATGCCGCCACGGCAGCGAAGATTTACAAGACCGACCTGGAACACGTGAGCCGGGAACAGCGCAGCAAGGCAAAAACCGCCAATTTCGGCATTATCTACGGCATATCGACCTTCGGACTGGCCGAACGGCTGAATGTGGAACGCAAGGAAGCAAAAGAACTGATCGACGGTTATTTTGCCAACTATCCGCATGTCAAGGAATATATGGACGAAAGCATCCGTGTAGCCCGTGAAAAAGGATACATCGAAACCATCTTCAAACGGAAACGCTATCTGCCCGATATCAACTCCCGGAATGCAGTGGTCAGAGGCTATGCAGAACGCAATGCCATCAACGCCCCGATACAGGGAAGTGCGGCAGATATTATCAAAGTAGCCATGATCCGCATCTACCGGCGCTTCCGCGAAGAAGGAATCCAGTCGAAAATGATCCTCCAGGTACACGACGAATTGAACTTCAGTGTAGTGCCTGCAGAAAAGGAAAAAGTGCAGCAAATTGTGATTTCGGAGATGGAAGCTGCTTACAAAATGAAAGCACCTTTGCGCGCAGACTATGGTTGGGGTAAAAATTGGCTGGAAGCACATTGATAGGAAGTAAATGTTAACGTTTCTTTAAATCGTAACATTTTGATAAAAATCGGAAAAATTTCTCCCAAAATGTTAGTGGATTAGAAAGGTTTTACTAATTTTGCAGCGGATTTAAAAACAAAAAGAAAGTAAAACCTTAAAATATTAAAGAAATGAAGACAATGAATTTTATCAAAAGTTTATTAGTTGTAGCAATTGCTTTTATCGCAAACCTTACAGTTTTTGCCAATACTCCTGAAACTAGTTTGGTATACAACACAGAAGAAATAGACGGGGTAAGATTGTCGGAAACAGTATATCACATGAATCAGGGTATCCTGACTCACTATGCTAAGTACAACTACAAATATAATGACAACAAGCAAGTAGTTGAGAACCTTTTGCAGAAATGGGACAAGAAGAGTGCTAGCTGGAAAAACGACATGTGTATCAAGTACTTCTACACTAACAACTCTGTAAGAGTAGAGTATTACAAATGGAACAAGAAGGCTCAGGATTTTGTCCGTATGCCTGAAATGACTACCGTAATGGAACAGTAAGCAAATTACATACGAATAATAACAAAATTTCATAAACTCTCTTACAGGAAGAGGTGCTTCGGGACGAAGCGCCTCTTTTTTTATGTACCCGAAAGGAGCGAAATTTATCTTATCATCGACATTTTGCTTACAATTTATAACCTGTTTGAGAAAATCAGTCCGAAATCAATCAAAAAGCAGGCATCCATGCTTCTTCCGGAAAGCATTCTCCTTCCCCACCCTGCCACCGGCCGGGAATCCGGCACTTTCCGCCCTACAAATCGCTATGAGGCAATCTTTTGGTAAATCTAGAAGAAATGAGTACCTTTGCACCGGATACGGCAAAATCTGCACAGGTACGGATCCGGACAGCACCCTCTGTCACCGGTACACGGGATTCCTGCCTCAAGGCGGTATCCGAAAATAGAAAAAAGATAGAAAATTAATATATTATGGCATTACAATGTGGTATCGTCGGTCTGCCGAACGTAGGTAAATCGACTCTTTTTAACTGCTTATCAAACGCAAAGGCTCAGGCAGCCAACTTCCCGTTCTGTACAATTGAACCGAATGTCGGTGTCATTACCGTACCCGATGAACGCTTGAACAAACTGGCGGAACTGGTCAATCCGGACCGTATCGTTCCGACTACCGTAGAAATCGTAGACATTGCAGGACTTGTAAAGGGAGCCAGCAAGGGCGAAGGTCTGGGAAACAAATTCCTGGCAAATATCCGTGAAACCGATGCAATCCTGCACGTATTGCGCTGTTTCGATGATGAAAACGTCACACACGTAGACGGAAGCGTCGATCCGGTGCGCGACAAGGAAATCATCGATACCGAGTTGCAGCTGAAGGACCTTGAAACCATCGAAAGCCGTATCCAGAAAGTGCAGAAACAGGCACAGACCGGGGGCGACAAGGTAGCCAAGCAGACATACGAAGTATTGGTACGTTACAGAGAAGCCCTGCTGCAAGGCAAATCGGCCCGTACGGTACAGTTTGAGACAAAGGATGAGCAGAAAATCGCTCACGAACTGTTCCTGCTTACCTCAAAGCCGGTAATGTACGTATGTAACGTAGACGAAGGCAGTGCCGTAAACGGCAACAAGTACGTGGAACAGGTACGCGAGGCAGTCAAGGAAGAAGGAGCGGAAATCCTGATTGTAGCTGCCAAGACCGAGGCCGACATCGCAGAACTGGAAACGTATGAAGACCGTCAGATGTTCCTCCAGGAAGTAGGTCTGGAAGAATCGGGAGTCAGCCGTCTGATCCGTGCAGCCTACAAACTGCTGAATCTGGAGACTTATTTCACTGCCGGAAAGATGGAAGTACGTGCATGGACTGCCAAATACCGCGACTATTTTGATTTCAGCGAACCGTTGAAACGTTGTTCTTCCCACCGTTTGCTGGCTATCCGGCGCGGAGAGGCTGAAGGAATTCTGAAAGTCAGCATCACCCCTTCTGATGAAACCGAATGTACCGACCGGCTGGAGCGCCGTTTTGTCAGAGGCAACAACGAATGTAGCCGCCAGGTATGCGAAGCAGTCAATGATGCTTACAAACGTCTGCTTAAGCCTG
>OKRY01002292.1_pt1 | contig 15050 bp, 7 predicted proteins | sample 1601121 | NCBI WGS metagenome assembly OKRY01 (sample SAMEA3541546, study PRJEB24748) | human gut metagenome | biome: human gut; feature: human-associated habitat; material: faeces | place: China | collected 2012
GCATCACAGCAAGTGTTTTGCTTGTTTTTGTAAAAGGATCGTGTTCATGAGCTCTATTCTCCCCAAAAAGGTTGCTTAGATGTGCCTATCCGTGTCACGGGAAATTCCACTGAGCCATTTTTCCGTGGCTTCATAGTCTTTCCATTTCTTGTGTTTTTGTTTCAGACAATAAGAATTGTTACATAAATAACATTGTAATTTAATCAGTTTGTAATTACGGAGTTAATAATAATTAAAAACATTGCGAAGTTATCGCCATCTATGGAAATAAATCATAACTTTGCAACATTACAAAGGAGGCCATTGAGGCCAAGGTATTAGTTTTTTTGCTTGAACACAACAATTGACATGAATAGCAAGTCTATAGTATATATAAAGATGTGTAGAAAGATAACACTGCTTGCAGTATTTCTGTTCCTGCCATGGGTGGGAAGGGCGCAGCATGTGTCTGTAGGAACCAACCTCGTCTATGATGCGACGCTGACCCCCAACCTCACCTTAGAGGCGCGGGTAGACAGCAGCTGGACGGTGGGCGTCAACGGCGGTCTGCGTCCGTGGCCCACTGATGACAAGGCTCTGCGCAAATACCGCCACTTCAGCATTGATGTCTTTGGGCGGAAGTGGACGGCAGGGACGCCGTGGCGTGGTTACTTCTATGGTTTCGACGCGCTGTGGGCTCATTACAACCTCTCCAATCTCAAACTTTACTATTTCGGCATGTTCCATGATGCTCGCCACAACCGTATTCAGGGTAATATTTTTGGTGCGGGAAGTTTCGGTGGTTATGCCTGGAATCTCGGCAGTGGCTTTGGCATTGACGTGCAGGCCGGTGCAGACTTGTCATGGACTCACTACCGTGTCTACGACTGCGTGCATTGTGGCAGTCCGATAGCGCGGAAGAATCGTGTATACCTCCTGCCAAAGGCAGCGGTGGATTTGATATATAAGTTCTGATGCGACATCGAGAAAAATACATCGAGAAAAATATTGTCTTCCGTCAGAAGCAATGTTTCTTGATTACCCGCATTTAAGTTTAGAAGAATTAATTGTAAAACCCAATAAGTTATGAAGAGAAGTCTATTTTTTGTAGGAATGGGAGCAATAGCACTTGCCACTCCTCTCTTTCTTTCTTCTTGCTCGTCTTCTGATGATGCGACGAGTGAGACGCCGACACCCTATACTGGTGAGGCAGTGAAAACATCCTTCACTTTGTCCGTCGGCTTGCCAAAAGGTAATGGCTCTAATGGTGCCAAGGCATTCACGGGGACGAGAATGACGGATGACATTGCACAGGCACAAGGCACGCCTGTGTTCCGGGGAATGGATAATATGACGCTGATACCGTTCGTTGTTTCTGGCGACAACAAAGTTGCCAGTGGCGCCACTCGCTTAGGTACTTCTAATGTTAATCTTCCGAATGTCGTACAGAACTCGCTGACCAATGATCAGTTGACTACTACTGGCAATGCAAAGGTATATACTGATGTATCGGTACCATTAACCACCAATGCGTTCCTGTTCTATGGTAAGGCTATTGATGATGTTGCCGGCACGGACGCGTCAACAGTTGAGAATAAGTTCAAGTATGGAACGCTGGTAAAGGCTGGACTTGATGGCGGTAAGAATGCTGACATTAAGTTTACTCCGTCTCCGATTGCCGCTACACCAAAGATGGATAAGGGTAACGACATTGCCACTTACCTTACTAATATTGCTAACGCAAAGACCACCGATGATAAGGCGTGGAGTGCAGTTTCCGCTGATGCTCAAGGCCAAGGCAAGGCTCTGCATGACCTTTATGCAGCTTTCATCAAGCTTTCTGCAGGTTCTTCCAACAGCATACAGAAAGCAGTGCAGGATCTCTATGCCTCTATGCTTAGTTTGGAGGGCAGCCAGACAACAGAAAACAAGGCTATTGTGACGGCTGTTAAGACTGCTATTACCGATTCCAAATATGCTACAGTCGAATCAGATGGAAAGACGCTGAAATTTACTGATGCTATCTCCGGCTATCCAGAGGACAATAACCTGCCTGATGGAGCTGCTACAGTGAAGTGGGAGACAAGTAAGTTCACGGCTCAGTCAAACAGTGCTTACACTTCTGACGCTGTAAACGTCGGTCCTATGGCCAACTACGTTTATCCTGCAAACCTTTGGTATCGCGCCAACACACGCATCAAGACCAGCGATCAGGCTCTGAGCGACCAGTATGCCAATGGAACGGGATGGGATGTTATCCTTGCTAAATACAATGAAGACAATGGTGTTGTGAAGTCTTCAACTCGTTCTATCGCTCTGAAGGATCAGATTCAGTATGCTGTCGCCCGCCTCGATACAAAGGTGACAACAGATGCTACGCTTTACGACCACAACCATGCAGTAGTCTCTGTTCCTACCGGAGGCTTCCCTGTGACTGGTATCCTCGTAGGTGGTCAGCGTCAGGTAGACTGGGAGTTCCATCCTGTTTCTGCAACAGAAGCAACGCAGTATACCATCTATGATAAGGATATCAATAAGGGTGGTACTGATGGAACAACAGCTATGACAACCGCCACTTCTTTTTATAACCACACACTGTGCCTGGAGTCAGCATCAAAACAGCACGTCTATATGGTTGTAGAGTTAGAAAACAATAGTGGCAACGAATTCCACGGATATAACAATGAGGTTATCCCTGACGGAAGTAAGTTCTATATGGTAGCAGAACTGAATCCTGAGGCTACTTCGGGTGTTACACAGCCGACAACTACCACTGGTTCTACCTTCGATAATACAAAGGTGTTCCAGCAGGATTTCACGACCGTTGCCAACTTGAAGATCCTCACAAACAATGGTACCACATCGGGTTCTACCACGACCTATGACAAGGGCCTCGGTGCCGCCTACAACGTCATCCCTGACCTGCGCACTCCTGCCCTGTCCATCGGCCTGAGTGTTGACTTGACATGGCAGACAGGTCTGACCTTCAATATCGACATGTAAGTTTCTCCGTCCTTTCACCGGGGTATTACCGGTGACACCGTAGGGGCGGGGTTTATCCCCGCCCTAACCCCAAGGGACAAATATCCTTCCATAATACCCGTCCCAACGGCAAAACCATCAATACCCTACGGGGTTAGGGCGGGGATAAACCCCGCCCCTACGGTGGGTGGAATACAACGAAATTTTCGCCTATGACCCGACGTGACGGAAAGCCCTATGACCCGCACGCACCGCATCCCTTTCATTCACGGAAAGGCAATCGGTGGGATGGGTATGACTATGCCACCTCGGCGGACTATTTCGTCACCGTGGTCGTGCATGACAGGCTGAACCTCTTCGGGGTCGTCGACGGTGACCATGTCAACCTCTCGCCTGCGGGGGAGATGATACAGAACATGTTCGGGAAACTGCTCGAACGCTATCCCAATGCGGAATTACTCAGCCAGGTCATCATGCCCAATCACATCCATCTTGTCATCGGTAAATATGAGGAGCATTTCTCTTTGCCGGAGATGATGGCGTGGTTCAAAGGTACCACTACCTTCCTCTATGGGGTGGGCGTGAACGAACATGCTTGGCCACGATACCATGACAAACTCTGGCAACGGTCTTATCACGACCATGTCATCCGAAACGAGCGTGCTCTGCAATACATCCTTCGTTATATAGACGAGAATCCCGCGCGGTGGACTGCCGACAACCTCAATCCCGATTGCCAGAATCCTGATGAGATCATGAAGACCATCCGCGATATAGAATTGGGTACGCCCCCACCGGTGAGACCGTAGGGGCGGCCCGCCGTGGCCGCCCTAACCCTGCCGGACATATATCAATCCCTGTTGTATAAAATATAATCAAACGGGGTTAGGGCGGCCACGGTGGGCCGCCCCTACGTTGACACCCTCAATACCCGCGGTGATAAATATTAACATCACATTATTATGACACGCTATTTCAAGGCATTGACTACTGCGCTCCTGCTCTTGCTTACACTGCAAAGCTGCTCGCTTATTGATGACGACCGCTCAGACTGCGAGACTACTTACTCGCTCGACTATGAACTGAAGGTGGTCAGCAATATCAACCTGCAACTCAGTGAACAGCTGCAGGTGAGCACTGGGTCACTGACCTTGGCAACGCTGAACAACTATTTTACCGGTGTCATGCAGCCCACGACCTCTGAGATTCGCCTGGGCTTCTATCCCACCGACGGCGACGCGCCGGTGTATTACGACCGCCAGACGCAGGGACAGCGCACGGCGTTCGCTATCTCCATCCCGGCCGATAACTACCGCCATGTGGCGGTGATCGGACAGGAGGATCCGTCCATCTTCCTGCGTGACACGGAGCAGGCTACTACGGTACGCCTCACGCAGCTCCTCAACGACACCGTGGAGAGTCACAACCACGCCATCATGGCCGGCACTCTCGACATGGATGTCCTCGGCAATGCCAACCAGAGTTGGGAAGTCGACCTCTATCCTGCCGACGCCGCCGTGGCTGTGGTGATGAAGAAGAATCCCAACGTGGTGCGCACACGTGTCTTCCTTGCCGACCTGGCCACGAGCTTCACGCCCAACGACAGCACGTGGCACTGGGACCATCCCTCCCTCGTGCGCACCGACGCTGTGGATGTCGCCGGTACCGACTCGGTGGCTTACTGTGGCGTAGCCTTTCCCTCGCGCATGGAGGCTCCCGACACCATCGACCCTGATGTCGCTGCTGCTAAAGGTGCTATCTGGCGCGTCACTATCCAGTCCGACCTGCCCAACGGTACAACGACACGCACCGTCCTCTACATGCAGAAGGCCCTCCAGGCCGGTGATATCAGGGTCATCCGCATCAAGGTCAACGACGACGGCAGCGTCTCCACACCCGACAGTAATGTCGGCGCCAGCGTGACCCTCGACTGGAAGAAGGGTGGAGAGTATAACCCGGAGATATAGGGTTTCACCGTAGGGGCGGGGTTTATCCCCGCCCTCACCCCCGGATGGCGAAACCATCCATACCATCAATACCCTGCGGGGATAGTGCGGGGATGAACCCCGCCCCTACAGAAAAAGATGAAGATACAAAAGACCATATCAATGTTGTTAGGTGTGTGGGTATTGTCCCTCACCTCGTGCTCCACATCGGATTCTCCGTCTGATGACGGTCGTCTTGTGCGCATGCCCATTGTCCTGGCTATCCCTGCCAATGACGCGAGTCTCACGGCCGGTGCCGCAGGTGCCAAGTCCACACGGGCTGAAGGCGACCCGGGCACGTACGAGAAGTTCCAGTTGCCGTCGCATCTCTATATCTATCTGATTAACACGTCGATAAGCGGTGCGCCGTCAAAGGTATTAACTCCGGAGGGCATGGACCCTAAAACCGGCTATACCCTCGACCCGAAGAAATGGACGAAGACAACGACGCAGGACAATAACAAGGACTCCATCTACACCTACACCGACCAGATTCGTATCATTATCCCCGAGGACCGTAGCACGGGCGTTGTCTATGCGGCGATGTCGTCGGTGCCCATTACGGTGAACTATACTGGCACGAAACTCGCCGATGCCACTTTTACTCTCGGTGATGCAGCCACGGGCAATGAGAGTGAGGCGCTGAAGAATCTTTATTCCTCGCCTTACAACAACCTTGTCAACGGAACCTATTACGGTACGGTAAGTGATTATAACTCCAATTCACCTTATATAAATATGGTGCTCTACCATGTCGCCTCGAAACTCGACCTGCAATGGAACGTCGACGCTTCGGTGCAGGACAAGGTGAAGCTTAGCCAGATACAGCTCACGGGACTGAGCAACGGCGGCAAGCTCTTCAAACCCTTGGAGAACACATCGGCCTCGACCCCGACCTATTCCGAGACTTTCAGTCTTGATGCAGGAAGCCAGTGGTACGGCCGCCAGGCCACCTATGTCATCCCGGTGAATACCAATGGCAGCTACCTGTTCCCCATGACGCTCACCAATAGCGTGAGCACTCCGGGCACCACCACGACAGCCACGGCCACGGTGACACCGAGCAGCAACGCGGGTGTCTTCGTCCCGTGGATGGTGGGTACGGTGAAGATTAAGACATCGTGGTGAATACGTAACCCTATCGCTAGAGGGTATTGCCGGTGATCCCGTAGGGGCGGGGTTTATCCCCGCCCTAACCCCAAGGGACAATTATCCATCCCCGCGAAAATGCAATACCGTGCGGGGTACCGGCAATACCGTGCGGTGAAACCGGCAATACCGTGCGGGGTTAGGGCGGGGATAAACCCCGCCCCTACGGAGAAACCGGCAATACCGTGCCCCGGCGATACTGTACGGGGAAATGAAAAAATAAATTTCAACTATGCGCAACAGACTATTATATATCTTCCTACTCATATTGCTGTCGGTGGTGGATGCTTCCGCCCAGACCGACACCATCCGCTATGTCAATGCCAAGACCGGTAAGTACGCCAACGACGGAAAGACATGGGACACGGCCAAGGACAATGTGCAGGATGCTATTAACGACCTCTACGACTACATGCAGCGCAACAACCTGCACTCCGGCAGTGTGTATGTGGCAGCGGGCACCTATACCCCCTCGGAGAGTACCGGCGACGGTGCCTCGGTGCTGTCGACATCGTTCAAGATCTACGACGGCATACATGTCTATGGCGGCTTCAAGGGCGATGAGACTTTGACTGATGATGACAGGACTGCGAAGCGCACACTCCCCGACAAACGTGTGCTCTCCGCCAAACCTGCGTGGCGCGATGGGAATACGGGCAAGGTGAATGACTCTCCCCTCAAAGATGATGATGATGCGTCTAAAGTCCAGGATATGACCATCGGTGACTTGGTGAAGGAAGAACAGGCGCATGGTGATGGTCTCATGCACTACGACTTCAAGTATGCCACCATCTTCTCCGGCAACCACAACACCGTGATGGGGACCTTTCAATGGAACGACAGCAAGAAGCAGTACGACACGCGCTTCCCCGGCAACTCGTACCATGTGGTGTGGTTTGCCACCAACGGCTACTGCAAGGACGACAAGGGCAACAACACCCTCTATGCCGACTCCCTCGTCTATGGCGCGAGCCTCGACGGATGTATCATCCAGGACGGTAACGCGTCGGGACGCTCCACGGAGGACCGTGACCTCAACGCTTATGGCGGTGGCGTGTATATGGTGCAACATGCCACGCTGCGCAACTGCGTCATCAGGCGCTGCTCGGCATCTCGGCGCGGCGGCGGTGTGTATATGGACCGCGGCGGTACCATCCGCGACTGTTACATCTACCAGTGTCAGACCCTCGGCATGGGGGTCACCGACGGCTACGGCGGCGGCGTATGCATGGAGAACAACGGTGTGATGCGGCATACCAGCGTCACGAACAATATGGCACGTATCGGTGGTGGACTAATGATCGTCTACACGCCTGAGCTGCACCCGTATTCCAAGAACTATCATAAGGATGACTTCGACCCCTACGCCTCGGTGTGCGTCTTCAGCAACAACAACGCCAACACGGAGGGCGCCGGAGTGGTATTATATAAAGGTGGCGTGCTGAACCACTGCACCATCGTCAGAAACGAGTGCACGGGTACCGACATCACCATCGGCGGTGTGCGCTACGGCCGCACCGGAGGTCTTTTCATCTACGGTGCCGGCTCGGCATACAACGGTGTGGTATGGGGCAACACCTGTGCCGTCAACAACGACATACAGTATGGCTATTACACCACCTCCGACATCTTCAAGCTTTCCACAGCCCAGCGTCCGCGCTTGGGCTATATGGCGTTCAGCAACTTCGACATCACCGACTGGGGCAACACGCTGCGCAATAATGTCTATCAGCTCAGCAAAGACAACTTTACCGCTGATAAGGCCGGCAACTATCCGGTCTTTATGCAGCCCTCTGCGACGGCGGGTGTCGAAGGTGCCGCCGCGTACCCTATGGTCTGGATGCCAAACCCGAAGAGCTATCTGAGGATGAAGAGTGTGCAGGTGTCACAGCTCACCAACTTTGGTGATGTCATCACCAAGAGCCATTCGTCACAAGACTTTATTCGGAATGTCTTCAACCCGGTGTCGGCTCTCGGCGCGTTCGCTGTCATAGACGAAGCGTATGAAGTCGCACAGCTTCCGGCAGTAGACGGGTCGAATCCTGATGTAAAAATACCGACCCTCTTTGTCGATCCCAACCGTGTCGTCAAAGATATCAACGAGACGAGGAACGGCAGTAGTTGGAACACGCCGTTAGACAACCTCAGCGAGGCCGTCAACGACATGGAAGATTATATTCAACGGAACAAGATCACCACCAAGACGCAGATTCTCGTCAAGCAGGGTACGGTTACGCCTGCCGGACCGGGTGCCTATCTCCGTGATCTGAAGACCAATGAGGCCGGCTTGCAGAGTGCTGCCCTCAAAATGGCCAGCAATATGCTGGTGTATGGTGGCTATCCGTCATCACTGACAGGTACGGATGTCTCCAATCGTAACCCTAAGGAGAATGTCACGCGCATCTCGGGAAACATCGTTGACAGGTACGTCTATAACAGCGTGCACTGTGTCGTCTTTCCGAACGTGCAAAATGCCGTCCTCGACGGATTCTATATCTCTTACGGCAATGCCGAGAAACCTGACGACCCGGAATACAAAAACTCTACCGACCCGCAGAGCTACGAGTATCGTCTGGCCTACGGCTATGGCGGCGGTATCTACTTGGGTTCTGGCTCCGCAACAGACCGCAGTACGGCGATGACAGGAAACATCGTGCGCAACTGCGTCATTTCCAACTGCTGGGCGCCGATGGGCGGTGGTGCCGTCTTCGTTTCGGGTGACAACTTAAGCACAGACAACACCTTGCAGAAGGCTGAACTGACCTTGGAGAACTGCATCATCCACAACAATGCCGTGCGTAACAAACAGGATAAGAACACGGTGAACCAGTGGAGCGAAAATGCGGGCATCATCGAGGCGGTGGGCAACGCCACCATCACGATGAAACACTGCACCGTAGTGAACAATGTGGGTAATGTCTTTGCTGTCATCGCCGACAAGGAAAGTGTTAAGCCTACCATCAACGTGACGAACTCTGCCATCTACTCCAACGCCACTGACTCGCTCACCGACCGTACGCAGTTGAAGGCTGATGGCTCCAACCTCGCGGCACTGTACTACACGGGCAATGGCGGCAACGCGCCGACAGGCTCCAACAACTATATTGACCTGCTCTACGACCAGCACACTGGTCTCAGCGACGACGTGAAGAAGAATTTCGTCCCCACCTTCGGCAATGACCGTAATGACGACACGACCTATCCGCGCTTTGTCAACCCCGTGCGCACCATCTTCGTGCAGCGTAATACCGATGACCCGACACTCTATGGCGGTACCATCGACTACACTCCGATGAATATGAACCCGATGGTCAACGCGGCTGCCGTTGCCGACGGTGAGGATGTCACGACGGAGACCGACTTTGCCCTCAACCACCGCAACTACGGCGGCAAGCCGGATATCGGCGCCATTGAGAATACTACACAGCCCGAGGACGGCTCGACGTATTATGTACGTACCCCAGAGACTGGCGGCAACGATACTCATGACGGAAAGTCGTGGGCAACGGCGTTCGCTACCATCGGACATGCACTTGAGACTGCCTCGTCCGGAAATGAAGTGTGGATAGCCAAAGGCGTGTACAAGGAAAACCTCACCATGAAAGACGGTGTCAACGTCTATGGCGGCTTCAAGGCTTATGGCAACCCCGGAAAAAGAGAAGGGGAGAGGGATATCTCCAACCTTAAGGGCGATTATATTACTGTGGTCGACGGTCAGATGAAAGACCGTGTGCTGTATCAAAAAGCAGCTTTCACGAACAAGACAATGTGGGAAGGTCTGACCATTCAAAATGGTAACAACCTTATCGGAACAGTAAGCGCTGACACGCAAATATCCAGTTCTTCAACAAATACCTTTACTACGAATTGGAGTAAGGGAACGTATGGCACGCGCAAGACCACGACTCTTACGAGGAACTACACCCGCCAGTACACAATCACCTATCGCCAAAGTTCGACAACCTGGTGGAGGACAACGTGGACTACCACGGGAACCGGCAATGCTTACGGTTCAGGTGCCTATCTGCAAAATAATGCCACATTGAAGAACTGTCTGATCCGGTATAACCGTTTCTTCCAGTCTATCCCTGTAAGTGTAGTTATCGCAGAGGCTCCTACAACTACTTATCATATTGTAACCGAGACGAAGGAGACGGCTGACGCAGAGACGACGACAACGACAAAGGACTCGACTTCTGCCGTGCCTTATCTGCAATACACACTGCCGAGCACAAGTAATCTTGATGATACCTTTGCTGGTGATTTGAAAAAAGGAGGAGGTGGCGCTTATTTAGGCAGTGGCGCCGTCATAGAGGATTGTATTATTAGAAACAACGAGGGAAGGATCTTCTCGCAAAATTCTTCGAGGATGACGGGGGCTGGCGTCAGAAGTGACGGCGGGCAGGTTATCAACACCCTTATAGTAGAAAACTATGGTAACGGCGGCAACTGTTTAGGTGGCGCTATGTTCTTAGGGTCGAAGTCGTACATTTACAACAGCACCATAGCGTATAACTATGTCTTTGGCATTACGCAGACTGGTGTGCCATGTGCTCCAGCAGTATGGGATGATGCAGTGAAGGGCTCAGATGATAATTTCTCTACCAAGTGCTCACAATTCTTCAATACGGTTTTCTGGGCGAATATAGGATACGGCAGTACTGGCGAGAACTTTAACCAGGTATGCCGAGGGTCTTATCGTGATGCTATTGGCAAAACAGGACATATGTTCAATTGCTACCACTCCGTTCCTTGTGTGGTCTATGGTAATGCCGGCGTGAACTCTGCTGGAACACAAATAACAGACGGTACGTTAATATTTGATACAGAGACTTTCTATACTACAAAGTCAGCAATCAATACTGGCGTTACAAACAAGAATACCAATAAGTATTATAATTCTTGTCGTTCAATGAACCTCTTCAACGAGAACTTGTATAATTACCCTACAGGCGATGAGACGAATGGTACGCAGATAACCTCTATAGAGACTGACAACCCCTACAGTATCAACCACGCCTCCACTCTCGCACAGTACTGCATCAATATGGGTGCGGATGAGTATGGTGAGACGTTGAAGAATACGTACGGCATCACCCAGGACATCGCTGGTGCCGACCGTGTTCAGGACTGCCGTATCGACAAGGGTGCTTACGAGTACAACGGCTCCAATGAGATCAGGCCGACTGTAGGCACAGAGACTCATAAGGTTTACGGCAAGGTCAGCGACATGACGGGTACGGACACGCAGTTCAACGTCGCAACCTTCTATGTCTCGCAGAACGGAGGAGGTGTCGCCGATGCCAGTACGCCCGCCAATGCGGCTTGTGGCAGCAAGCTGCAGCAGGTGCTCGACGCTGCCGGAAGATATAAGTACGACCATCCCGACTACCATGTCATCGTCAAGCTCGCGGCCATCGCCGATGGCGGCTATACTCCGTCACGTACCACCGACTACAACACCAACGTGGACATCAACCCCCGACAGTTCAGCATTCAGATTCCACACGGTGTGGAGGTGCAGGGCGGATGGAACGACGTCTTTACCAAGCGCGACCCGTTGAACAACAAGACCCTGCTTACGGGCGTGTTCAACTACGATGTCGGTACATCCACTGCCTATCATGTGGTGACTTTCACCGACTATGTCTTCGATGAGAATGGTCAGCGTATCAGCAAGGGGGCGGATGCCGACGGTCTGCCTATCTACGAACTTCTCAGCGAAAAGGTGACGACCTATAAGGCCACCTGGGAGAAGACGCCGGGCACAAACCTCTTCTCGCGCGCCGAGTTGAACGGCTGCTACATCGAGAACGGCCAGGCCGACGGTGTGCTGCCGAAGGATCAGCGCGGTGGCGCCGCCGTCGTCACTGACTTCGCCGACATCACCAACTGTGTGATACAGAACAACAAAGCCTCCGGCTATGGCGGTGGACTCTACGTGCAGCCGTCGGGCATCGTCTCGGGAAGCATCCTCCAGGACAACACGGCGGCCTATGGCGCTGCTATCGCCATCGAGGAGCCCGAAACCACCGGCCTTGACACCTGGGCCATCCTCGCCTACAATACGATTGTGTATAATCAGGCTTCGTCGAATGGCGGCGGCATCTTCTTCAATACCAACCTGCGCTCTATCGGCAATGTGGTATGGATGAACGAAAGCAACGACCAGAGCGATATCGCCGGTGTCGTCAATGTCGATGCCCAGCAGGATGTGTGGAACTTCCCCGTCAACTACAGTGCCGTGACGAATGTGCGTGAGGCCGGTGTCAACAATATCAGTGTCAACAGCAATTCCGATGAGGGCGTGCGCTGGACGGCTGATGACAAGCTGAAAACCGACACACGGCAGTACCAGTACTACGCCTTGCAAAAGTCGTCGGTGCTGACGCGTGCCGCACTGCCTTATACCACGATGCGCAATATGATACGTTTCTTCCCCGGCATCGACTCCGTCGACATCGCCGGTGTGAAGCGTATGGCACAGACTGACAAAGACCCTGTGCAGGCTGCCTATGACGGTACGACGCTCGTTGTGAAGAACAATGTTTCGACGGATATCGGTGCCCGCGCCATCAACGCCAGCTACGACATCACCTTAGCGAAGGTCTTCTATCGCCTTTTTGTTGTCCATCCTACCAATGTCACCAACGACAAGGCCAACGCGCTCCTTAATAGTACTGATGAAATCTACAAGCAGGTGGGCTCCTCCTTTGCCAACCCCTTCCAGCGCCTCGGCGACGCATTTGACTATATTAGTAGTGTCAGAAGCAGGGATGAGTCGGCCGACGACAAGACGCCGGAGAAGGACAAGCCGCGCAACCACCGCTTCGAGGTCTTCGTGGCAGGTGGTACCTACTTCCCCTATACAGATATGTATGGTGAGCAGGGCGCAGTACGCTCCAATACGTTCAATATCCCGGAGGGTGTGACCGTTATCGGAGGTATTGACGTCAGCAAAGAGAATCACATGTACTGTCAGGAGACCACTGATGGCAAGACTGTAGAAGTTAATGGCGTCACCCTCTATGGCAGCAGCACCGACAACATCCGTAACCAGCGCGAGCGTTACGACATCAACAAGAACTCCATCGTCGAGCCGTGGGAGATGAAGAACCAGACCATTCTCTCTGGCCTCTCCGTGGGTGCCGACCTCGAGGTGAAGAACGTGTATCATGTCATCTACTGCAATGCTGATGAGAAGTCGGTGGGCAAGCTGCCGGAATACTTCAGTGATGCCGGTCTGACGACAACGACGACAGATGCGTCGAAAGAGGCTCTTGCCTCACGCATGAACCGCACCATCATCCTTGACGGACTGATCATCCGTGACGGTTCGGCCATGGGCTATGAGAACACCGTGCAGAACAAGATGTGGTACTTCCGCGGCGGCGGCATCTTCGTCGACGGCACCACCATTGATGATGGCAGTTATGAGGATGGTGTCGGTGCGCCGAAGCGCAGCATCCCGATGGTGGTGTCGAACACGCTCTTCCAGAACAACAGTGCACGCCTCGGCGGAGCCATCTACACCAACGGACAGCTCGATGTTGTGGGCTGCTCGTTCGTGCAGAACTACTCGAAGAGTCCTGACAACACCGACGCCGATAAGGACGACCGCGACAATGTCTCCTGGTCGGGTGGTGGCGCCATCGCCACGAACGATGAGGTAACCATCGTCAACAGTATCTTTGCCAACAATGAGGCGCGGAAGGGCACGGGAACGCTGACAACGACCTACACCAATCAAAACAAAATGACCAACAATCAGACGTTGGGCTATGGCGGTGTGCTGTGGGCTGGCGACAACTCATCCATTGCCGTCATCAACTGCAACTCCGTGCGCAACAAGGCGCATAGCTTCCCGTCTATCTACAACACGCTGCCTAACTCATCGTCGAGCAATATGCACATCGCTGTCAACAGCATCTTCTGGGGCAACGAAGTCGATGAGGGCGGTAACGTACAACTCGCCAACTTCGGAAACGACAACGCTGAGGCACTCTTCTTCTGTGCCTACCAAAGTGGTCACGGACAAGAGGTGAAGACCTCTACAGAGGATCAGAGAGCGAAAGATGTGGCGCAAAGTGATTTGGCAAACCTATATAATATCTTGGGACAAGCCAACAACAATGTCATCATCAGTGACAACAACGATGCCGTCGACGGCCCGAACTTCATCATGCCGTCGTCGAAGGCGGGTGTCGACGGATATATGCAGAGTGCTGACTGGCTCATCTCGCGTGTCAACCTCCTCACCGATGCCGGATGGGGAGAGATAGACCAGGACGAGAAAGGAAACTATAAGAAGGATGCCAACGGCGAGTTCGTAGCTCATGGCCTCTATCCCGGCCTCTCCAAGTTCTTTAAAAACAATTACAACCTCACCCTCATTCCCTTGGGCGATGAGAAATACACTTACTTTTCACTATTTCTTCAGCAAATGAAGCTATAAAGGAATGGTCTTGCGAGTTCAGAAAGCGAAGAAAATGCTGATTATCCACTTCTTCTTTAAGTACTTCTATTCCTGACGCAAAAGTCCGTTGTTGTTTTCTCAAATAATTGATAGCAAATTTAAGATCAGCCTCATCTATCGCCTTTCCCACTCCCTTATATTTATCACTTGCCGTAGTTCCTATTACATCACACTCCAGTAACAGTTTCCCATAGCTGTCGTAAACACGGCTCTTCCGTTCTGTCCTCCCGTTGGTTTCCACCCACATCTTTGAGGCATATCGATAAGAAGCTTCTGTAGTATAGTTACTTTCCCCATGACTAAACAGTATTGTATCAACTACGCTCTGAGCATAAGCTTCCGGCATATCAGGAACATAAGTCAATACCTCAACTGGAGCTATGAAACCAATTTTTGATTCTGCAAAGCAGTTGAAACCGGAACTTACATCAATCAGAAGAACACTGCATCAATATCCGGAAATAGGTTCGCTCTTACCC